>Ga0268265_10000017_pt1 | contig 293875 bp, 227 predicted proteins | sample KBSSwiS52_FD_190355 | JGI IMG/M metagenome (GOLD analysis project Ga0268265, IMG submission 190355) | Switchgrass rhizosphere microbial communities from Kellogg Biological Station, Michigan, USA - KBS Switchgrass S5-2 (SPAdes) (version 2) | ecosystem: Host-associated > Plants > Roots >... | reverse complement strand
GCGCGCATCGGCCGCGTCCTCCGCAGGCTCCGGACGCGGCCGCTACGCGCCGTCCTCCTGCGCGAACGGGCGCTCCGGCGGCCTCCTCCGTGGTCCACCACTTCGCTTCGCTCGTGTTGGACCACTGCGGAGGCCGCCTCCGCGCCCAGCTCGGTTGCGTGCCGCTTGCACGTCACGAGTTGAGCTCTTGCCTGGGGTGGCGGTGGTGGCCCTGCCACTGCATGCGACTGCGTGTTGGACCACTGCGGAGGCCGCCTCCGCGCCCAGCTCAGTTGCGTGCCGCTTGAATGTCGCTGGTTGGGGTCGGGCGGGAAGGTTTGACATTGGTTCGCTGCGTGCGGGCGCTCCGGCTGCCTCCGCGCCCAGCTCGGTTGCGTGCCGCTTGTACGTCACGAGTTGAGCTTTTGGTGGGAGGGGTGGTGGCCCTGCCGTGCATGTGACGGGTTCGTGACGTTCAAGCGCTCCGCAACTGAGCTGGCCCGGAGGCGTGCCTCCGCGGAGGCCCGGCCACGGAGCGCAGCGACGTGGTTGGGCCGCAGCGGAGGTCGCCGGAGGGCGCGTCCGCGGAGGAGGACGCCGCGCGGAGGTCCCTTCCCGAAGCGAAGCGAGGGAAGGGGCCGGAGCGCGGCGCCCGGACGGAGCGGACCATGAACACTGTGGTGTTCGGCGTGTGGCTGGCCCTGTCGCGTCTGCGCGGCGGTACTCTCACCCCGGCCGGTTTCGTCCGGACCTTGTAGCTTGTCCGTCCGTCAGGCCGGGTGTTCTTGTTCATAGCCCTACGGTGTTCTTAGCCTTTCAGTCGCTTCCCGATAGCGGTTAGTGTCTGCCCGGGAAGACGATCCCAAACGCCAGGCATTGCCCGACCTGTGGTCCATGGAGGATCCGTGCCGTCCATCGAGGCTGTAGCTGCCCGCGAGATCCTCGACTCGCGTGGCAACCCCACCGTCGAGGTCGAGATCCTGCTCGACGACGGCTCGGAGGCACGCGCCGCGGTGCCCAGCGGCGCGAGCACCGGCGCGTTCGAGGCGGTCGAGCTGCGTGACGGCGACGACCGCTACGGCGGCAAGGGCGTGACCAAGGCCGTCGAGGCCGTCATCGACCGGATCGGCCCGGCGCTGATCGACCTGGGCCTGGACGCCACCGAGCAGCGGCTGATCGACGCCACCCTGATCGACCTCGACGGCACCCCGGACAAGTCGGGCCTCGGCGCGAACGCGATCCTCGGTGTGAGCCTCGCGGTCGCCAAGGCGGCCGCGCTGTCGAGTGGCCTGCCGCTGTTCCGCTACGTCGGCGGCCCGAGTGCCCATCTGCTGCCCGTGCCGATGATGAACATCCTCAACGGCGGCGCCCATGCGGACACCAACGTCGACATCCAGGAGTTCATGGTCGCCCCGATAGGCGCGTCCACGTTCGCCGAGTCGGTCCGCTGGGGCGCCGAGGTCTACCACTCGCTCAAGAGCGTGCTCAAGGGACGTGGCCTGGCCACCGGCGTCGGCGACGAGGGCGGCTTCGCCCCGAGCCTGCCGACCAACCGCGAGGCCCTCGACCTGATCGCCGAGGCCATCCAGAAGGCCGGCTTCACCGTCGGTGACGACATCGCGCTTGCCCTCGACGTCGCCAGCACCGAGTTCTTCCACGACGGCGCATACCGCTTCGAAGGCGCGAACAAGACCGCCGACGAGCTGATCGACTACTACGCCGAGCTGGTGGCGTCCTACCCGATCGTCTCGATCGAGGACCCGCTGGCCGAGGACGACTGGGACGGCTGGAAGGCGATCACCGACCGGATCGGCGCCAAGGTCCAGCTCGTCGGCGACGACCTGTTCGTCACCAACCCCGAGCGCCTCGCCCGCGGCATCGCATCCGGCACGGCCAACGCCCTGCTCGTCAAGGTCAACCAGATCGGCACCCTGACCGAGACGCTCGACGCCGTCGACCTCGCGCACCGCTCCGGCTACAAGACGATGATGTCGCACCGGTCCGGCGAGACCGAGGACACGACGATCGCCGACCTCGCCGTCGCCGTGGGCAGCGGGCAGATAAAGACCGGCGCTCCCGCCCGCAGCGAGCGGGTAGCCAAGTACAACCAGCTCCTGCGCATCGAGGAGGAGCTCGACGCGGCCGCGCGTTACGCCGGCGCCAGCGCCTTCCCACGGCGGACCGCCGGCTGACCAGGCCGAACCGGTTCCCCAGCTGCCATGCCGCGCCTGCCCCGGCGGACGACGCTCACCACCCGGGCCACCCTGCTCGCCGTGGTGATCTGCGTGCTCGTGCTGACGCTCGCCTACCCGCTGCGGCTCTACCTGCAGCAGCAGGCGGAGATCGCCGCGCTCGCCAAGCAGAACGCGGCGGCGAAGGCACGCGTCGACGCACTGCGCGCGACGATCTCGAAGTATGACGACGACGCCTGGGTCGAGGACGAGGCCCGGCGCAGGCTGCACTACGTCAAGCCCGGAGACACCACCTACCTGGTGCCCGCCGCGCCGTCGCCCACCCCGACGGCGGCCGGCGGCCGCGGCCCGTCCAGCCCCGACGACGCCTGGTACAGCCAACTCTGGTCCCAGACTGGACCGGCGGGGCGGTGAGCGCGGAGGTTGACGGGGGCGCGCCTGGGCAACTGGCGCGTGACCTCGATGTCGTCGAGCGGCAGCTTGGGCGGCGGCCTCGGGCGGTTCGGCGGGTTGCGCATCTGTGTTCGTGTGGGCTGCCGGACGTGGTCGAGACGGCGCCGCGGCTGGAGGACGGTACGCCGTTCCCGACGTTGTACTACCTGACCTGCCCGCGGGCGACGGCTGCTATGTCGCGGCTGGAAAGCGCTGGGATGATGCGCGAGATGACCGCCCGCCTCGGCGAGGATCCGGCGCTCGCCGAGGCCTACCGCGCCGCCCATGCGGACTATCTCGCCCGGCGTGACGCGCTCGGTGATCTGCCAGGCAACCCGGGGGCCGGCGGCATGCCGGACCGGGTCAAGTGTCTGCACGTGCTGGCGGCCCACAGCCTGGCGGCCGGGCCAGGGGTGAATCCGTTCGGCGATGAGGCGCTGGCTGCTGCCGGTGACTGGGGCGCGCGTGGTCCCTGCGTCGGTGGTCCCTGCGTCGGTGGTCCCTGCGTCGAGCCTTCCCCATTGGTCGACGACTCGAAGGGAGCGGCCGGATGAGCCGCGTCGCCGCGATCGACTGCGGAACCAACTCGATCCGGCTGCTCGTGGCCGACATCGAGCTTGGCCACGAGCAGGCCAGCCTCGCCGGAAGGGCGAGCCACGCTGCCCGGCCGACGCTGCGTGAGCTGACCCGCCGGATGGAGATCGTCCGGCTCGGTGCCGGAGTGGACCGCACCGGCGAGCTGGCTCCCGAGGCGCTTGAGCGGACCTTCGCGGCGCTGCGCGACTACGCAGCCGAGATCGACCGGCTGGGCGCCATGAGCGTGCGGATGGTCGCCACCAGCGCGACCAGGGATGCGCGCAACCGGGCGGAGCTGGTCGACGGGGTGCGGGCGATTCTCGGCGTCGACCCGGAGGTGATCAGCGGCGACGAGGAGGCCGCGCTCTCCTACGCCGGCGCCGCCGCGGAGCTTCCGGATGCCGCCAGACCGCTGTTGGTCGCCGACATCGGCGGCGGCTCGACGGAGCTGGTGCTCGGCGACGCCTCCGGGGTGCTCGCTGCCCGATCGGTCAACGTCGGCTGCGTCCGCATGGCCGAGCGCCACTTCCGTTCCGACCCGCCGAACCCGGCCGAGGCCGCCGCGATCGTCGCCGACGTCCATGCCGCACTCGACCTTGCCGAGGAGGTGGTACCGATTCGCGAGGCCGCGACCCTCGTCGGTGTCGCCGGTACGGTCACCACGGTCGCGGCACTGGCCGCAGGTCTGCCCGAGTACGACTCGGAGCGGATTCACCTGTTGTCGACGCCGGCGGAAGCGGTCGCGGAGGTGACGGAGAAGCTGCTGGCGATGACGCATGCCGAGCGGGCGGCGCTCGCGGTCATGCATCCCGGCCGGGTCGACGTCATCGCCGCGGGCGCGCTGGTGCTGCGCACACTCGTCGAGCGGGTGGGACTGGCCGCGGTGATCGCCAGCGAGCGCGACATCCTCGACGGCATCGCGTTCTCCCAGGCGTGACGCCGGCGGTGGAGCCGGAGTCTGTGCTGCCGGAGTCTGTGGTGCTGGAGCCCGCGGTGCCGGGTACGGGATGGCCGGGGGATCCGGCGACCGCGGCGACGCCAGTGGCGCGGACGGTCCGGGACGTCGTCCGACTGGCTGGGACCGCGGCGGACGCGATGGACCTCGACGCGCGCGCGTCGGTGTGCCGGGCCTGCCCGCGGCTGGTCGCGTGGCGGGAGGAGGTCGCGCGGGTCCGCCGGGCTGCCTACGCCAGCCAGCCGTACTGGGGCCGGCCGATGCCATCGTTCGGGCCGCCGGACGCGCGTGTGCTCCTGGTCGGGCTCGCGCCGGCCGCGCACGGGGGCAACCGCACCGGCCGGATCTTCACCGGGGATCGCAGCGGCGACTGGTTGTTCGCGGCACTGCACCGCGCCGGGCTCGCCGCGTTGCCGACGTCGACCTCGGCAGGCGATGGCCAGCGGATGCTGGGAACGCGGATCACAGCGGCCGTGCGTTGCGCGCCGCCGGCCAACAAGCCGACGCCCGACGAGCGGGACGCCTGCCAGCCCTGGCTGGTCCGCGAGCTGAACCTCGTACGTCCCACGCTGCGCACCGTCGTGGTGCTCGGCGGATTCGCGTGGCAGGCCCTCTGGCCGGCGCTGCGGGCCGCCGGGTACGTGCTGCCGGCCCGCCGCCCGGCGTTTGGCCACGGCGCTCGGGTCGAGCTTGTCGACGGCCCGCTGCTGCTCGGCTGCTACCACCCCAGCCAGCAGAACACCTTCACCGGCCGGGTGACGGCCCAGATGCTCGAGGACGTGCTGCTCACGGCCGCGCGTCACGCCGATCTCTACCAGCCTGCCGGCGCCCACCAGCCGGGCACCGCCCCCTGATGTCGTCCCCTGATGTCGCCCTCTGACGTCGCCCTCTGACGTCGCCCATCTCTTTCAGCCTCGGCAGCGAGCAGGCAAAGCGCTCGCAAGGGCTGAGCGGCCGCCTGAAACGACCCCGCGGGCATGGCGGCTATGGGCCGTTCGTCCCGTCCCGCCGTGGTCCACATCGCCGATGTATTCGACGTCATAGTCAAGTCGGTCAAATGGCGTATTCGTGGCCCACGTCACATCTGGCAGACTTCGGTGGGTGGCCGGCGCGGCGGCCCGCTCGCCCGCGGGGCGTACGAGTTGGCACCGCGGGTACCGCTTTCCCATGGCATTTGGACGGGCGCCACGCATCCTCGTCGTCGGCGGTGGTTACGTGGGGATGTATACCGCCTTGCGGCTGCAGCGCCGACTGCACCGCGGCGAGGCGAACGTGACCATCGTCGAGCCGCACTCCTACATGACCTACCAACCCTTCCTGCCAGAGGCGGCCGCCGGCAACCTTGAGCCACGGCATGTGGTCGTGCCGCTACGTAAGGTGCTTCCCCGTTGTGAGGTGGTCAGCGGTCGAGTGACCAGTATTGCGCATGCGCACCGCATGGCCACGGTCCGTACCGTGGGTGGTGACGAATACGATCTTGGCTACGACATCCTCGTGCTGGCGGCCGGCTCAGTCGCCCGCACTTTGCCGATTCCCGGGCTCGAGGAGTTTGGAGTCGGTTTCAAGTCGGTCGCCGAGGCCATTTATCTCCGAAACAAGGTGATAAACCGCCTGGACGCCGCGGCCTCGACGCGTGATACCGCCGAGCGCGCCCGCGCGCTTACTTTCGTCTTTATCGGTGGCGGGTATGCGGGAATTGAGGCGCTCGCGGAGCTCGAGGACATGTCGCGGTACGCGTGCGTGTATTACCCGGACATCCACCCGGCCGACCTGCGGTGGGTACTCGTGGAGGCCACGGACCGTATCCTTCCCGAGGTCTCACCGGCCATGGGCCTTTACACCGTCAAACAGCTGGAGCACCGTGGCATCCAGGTCAGGCTGGGCCGGTGCGTCACCAGCATGGTCGGCGGCCGCGTCGAGCTGGACGACGGCACGACGTTCGACTCGGACACGATCGTGTGGACCGCTGGCGTGCGTGCCAACCCCGTGCTGGGAGACACCGACCTGCCGCTCGACGAACGCGGCCGGTTGCGGGCCAACCCCTTCCTTCAGGTCGACGGCGTCGGGGACGCCTGGACCGCTGGCGACTGTGCCGCCGTGCCCGACCTGACCAAGCCGCCGGGCGCCACCACCAGCCCGTCTGCGCAGCACGCCGTCCGGCAGGCACGCAGGCTCGCGGACAACCTGATCGCCCACCTGCGTGGCGAGCCGATCGAGCCGTACGAGCACAGGTACGCCGGCAGCGTGGCCTCCCTCGGCCTGCACCGCGGTGTCGCGGACGTCTATGGCATCAAGCTGCGTGGCTGGCCAGCCTGGTTCATGCACCGGACCTACCACCTCAGCCGGTTGCCGACCTTCAACCGCAAGGCGCGCGTGATGGCCGACTGGACGCTGTCCCTCTTCTTCAAGCGCGAGATCGTCTCGCTCGGCTCGTTCGCCGACCCACGTGCCGACTTCCGCCGCGCGACCGCCGCGCCCACGCCGGCCGCCACCGCCGCCTCGGCCAGGGTCGGTGCCACCACTGGGGGCCGACCGACAGGCCCTGTCTGACATGGGGCGCGTGCGGCCGGGCGCGGCGCTTGCCGTCGCCGGCCGTCTGCGCCTGAGTGCGACGCAGGCATATCGCCACGGAACGGCGACCGATGGGCGTCACCGGCCTGTGATGACGACGCGACTTCCTATGACGGTCCGCACCAATGTGTCCGCACGTTGTTCACCAGAACGTCACGAAGGGTGACGACCGTCCCGTCCGTCCGCCGTCCGGATGATTTCTCCACGTTGTGTTATTCCCAGAACCTACGTAGCGTGGTAGAAATATCAGCGATGTAGACGAGCCGGTGTATCCCAACAGGTAGAGGAGGCTGTCCTAAAAACAGCTCGAGTGTCGGTTCGACTCCGACCACCGGCACGCGATCGGGGCTTGCTTCTTCGCGTTCCCCTTCGGGGAGACGCTCCCGGGCTCCCGCGCGATATTGCTCCGGGCCGAGCCCCGGACCCCACGGCACCTGCTTCGCCCGCGGGCCCCCCTTCAAGGGGGCCCGCGATGCTTCCAAGACCGATGTCCGTGGTGGCTCGTCCTCTTCGAACGCCCCCTCGCATTCGCCCTTGCTGGGGTTTCTTGTATTGCTTGACTGTGGGGCGCTTTACAGATTCGGCGCGCGTCGTAGTGGCGGTTCTGTAGCTCTGGGCGCGGTGACATTGGTCCGCTCCGTCCGGGCACGGCCCTCCGGCAGCCCGCTCGCCTGGAGGCTCGCGGGCTACCTCCGGGCCGTGTCCTCCTCCGCTGTGACATTGGTCCGCTCCGTCCGGACACGGCCCTCCGGCCCCTTCCTTGCTTCGCTGCGGAAGGGACCTCCGGGCCGTGTCCTCCTCCGCGGACGGGTGCTCCGGCGACCTCCGCTGCGGCCCAACCCCGTTCGCTTCGCTCCGGGGCCGGGCCTCCGCGGAGGCGCGCCTACGCACCCAGCGCGGTTGGGCGACGGTTGAACGTCACGATCGAGCTACCGCCTGATGCGTGGGGCCGCCGCCCGGCATGCAGCTGACTCGTAACGTTCAAGCGCTCCACGACCGAGCTGGCCCGTAGGCGCGCCTCCGCGGAGGCCCGGCCCACGAGCGAAGCGAAGTAGGCACCCGTGATGAGGACCCGCCCCGCTCGTAACGTTCAAGCGTGACGCAACTGAGCTGGCCCGGAGGCGCGCCTCCGCGGAGGCCCGGCCACCGAGCGAAGCGAAGGGGGTTGGGCCGCAGCGGAGGTCGCCGCAGGGCACGTCCGCGCAGGAGGACGCGGCGCGGAGGTCCCTTCCGCAGCGAAGCGAGGAAGGGGCCGGAGCGCCGCGCCCGCACGGAGCGGACCATAGATACAGCGTTTATCGTTTGTGGCGGGTGCTGGTTGACATGTCGAGGGACGCCTCGGGGCATCGGGTGGCAGGGCGCCACCGGGCGGGCCAGCGCGAAGGGGGCGGCGAGCCGACATGGCGATGCGATCGAGCAATCCGGTCTTCACGCGGATGCGTTCTGCCCCGGCCAGGCGGGACGAGGCCGGCTGGCCGCCGAGCGCGCAGGGCGGCATGCCTGGCGCGCCGACGCCGGAGGACCTGGCCCGGGCCTACCGGCAGCCGAGCGGGCTCACCATCGACGACGTCGTGGTCCACACCCTCGGGCTGTTCGGGTTGGCGGCCGTCGGCGGGATCGTCGGATGGCTGCTCGTGCCCGGCTCGCCCGGGGTCGTCATGGTCGCCGGCATCGCAGGATTCGCGCTGAGCCTGGTGATCGGGTTCAGCGGGCGGGCGACGCCGCCACTGGTGACCGCGTTCGCGGTACTGGCGGGCATCGGCGCGGGTGGTGCCTCTCGGGCCTATGAGTCCGCCTATTCAGGGATCATCCCGCAGGCGTTGCTCGGCACCGGCGTGATCTTCACGACCATGCTGCTCGCCTATCGCAGCCGGCGGATCCGCGCCACGCCCCGGATGGCGAGGATCGTCGGCTCGGTGCTGCTCGCGGTCGTCGCGATCAGCCTGATCGACCTCGTGTTGCGGCTGGCTAGCGGCAGTCATCTGCCGATCATCAACGACGCCACCCCGCTGGGCATCGTGTTCAGCCTGGTGGTGCTGGTGTTCGCCAGCCTGCAGTTCATCCTCGACTTCGACTACATCGAGCAGGCGGTGGCTGCGCGGGCACCGCGCGCGGAGGCCTGGCGGGCCGCGTACGGCCTGCTCATCGGCTTTCTCTGGGTCTACCTGGAGATGCTCCGCCTCCTGTCCAAGCTGCGGCGGTAAGCACCCCGGAGGGACCCGGGACCCGCTCCGCGCCGGGGCGTGGTGGCGCCCCGGCGGGTGCTGGTGCCCGGGCCGGCGGTTTTGGGCCGGTTTGGCCCCCGTGCGGCCTTTCGAGGTCAGATTCTGATCGCGCGTCGGCGCAGGTCGGCCTCGTGGACGAGGGCTGCGGCGTAGCAGTGGGGGATGCTGTACTCGTCGCGTAGCCAGTTGACGCGCTCCGGGAACCGCAACAGGCCTGGGCCTTCCGCGATACGGGCTAGCCAGTGCGATAGATCGTGACCGGTGACCTTCGGAAGGCGCTCGATGAGACTCTGGTGGGTCTGCTGGGTCTGGACGGAGCGAAACTGAGACATGCGCGCCTCCTGAGCTGAACCCGACGTCAACGGACCATGAAGGGAGGGTGCATCAAGACGAACCGTAGAGCAAGACCCGGTGTCGACCTCGTCAGGTAAGGTGCCCGGATGTCGGAATCGGTCCAGGGGTTGGCCCGGGAGGTCAGCCGGTTGGTCGATCGTCTTCGCAGCTGGAGTCCCGTGTCCTGGGACGTGCGAGCTGGTGCCGGTACCCGGGCGGAGCGGACCGCCGCGTTGGCGGGGGAGCTGGCCCGACTGGGACGTGCCGCGGGATCCAGCGCCCCCGATGGTGCGCAGCCGCCGCCGCTCGCGCCGCACGGCCTCGCGGACCAGATCGTCGTGCTCGCCGAGGACCTCCTGGTCCTCCTCGGCCGGACGGGCCTCGAACCGGCCCGGCGTCGGGAGCTTCTCGCCGAGACGCACGCGGTCATCACCGCGGCCCGCGCCGATCTTGACGGCGCGGGTTTTGGCTTCGCGGGCGCGCACGAACGCTGATTTCCCAGGTTCTCTACCCCGCGCCGCTGGGTAGCGGTGTCCGTAGGCGGTAGTCGGTGGCGAGCGCCGCGAGGACGGGAGCCGCGACGATCCGGGCGCCGTCGAGCGTGTAGTGGACCCCATCGTGAGTCCTGGCGAGCACCGTGTGGCCGGCGCTGTCGCGTAGATAGTCGTCGTAGTGGCCGTGGTCGGTGAGCTCTGGTGTCAGATCCAGGAACCTGGCGCCGGGCACCTGGCGGGCAGCCACGGCGACGGCGTCGTTGAGCTGCCGGAAGTAGCCGTCAAGCCGGCCGGAGCGGGCCGGCGGCAAGCTGATCCAATACACCCGGTGCTTGCCGCCATCCGTCCAGATCCGCAGCAGGACGGCGGCGCGGCGCTGATACTCGTCGGCCCACCGCGGCGAGCCGGCCGGCAGGATCGTGCCGTCCGGCAGCGTGATGCCCTGGCCGTCATTGGCGCCGAGAGCCACGACGACGACCTCTGGTTCGCGTTGCGCCAGCTGGTCGCGGGCATGGCTCGCCCAGTCGAAGAAGTCCGGCCGGACGAGGCCGGTGCCGAACCGGGTGTCGGTCTGCGTGCGCACGGTTGGCGGCGCGGTGTTGGCGATCGTCGGGCCCAGCGACTCGGTGAGCGAGTCGCCGGTGACGAGCACGCGCAACGGGTCCGCGACAGTGGGCACCCGAACGGGGGCGAGTACCGCCGGTGGGATGGTCGCCGGCCCGGTGGGTGCCGCGTTAGGCCCGGCCAGCGCCACCGCGGACCTTTCCCGGCTGGCGGCTTCGACCAGTTCGGAGCGGGTGGCGGGGGTGCCATGGCCGAAGAGCGCCGAGAGCCGCTCGTCAGGCCAGTCGATGCCCAGCCGTTGGGTCGCGGTCGCCAGCGGCCGGGAGAACGTCAGCAGAAGGTCCCTGGTCGTGCCCGGCGGCATCCCCTCGCCGGCATGGACCGCGGCCGGGGCGCGCAGCAGCGTCACGGCCACCAACGACAGCGTGACCAGCGCGAATGCCCGCCGCGCCGAAACCGTCCGCGACGGTGAATCCGACGGCGAACCCGACGGTGAGTCAGATGCTGTTGACGTTGCCGGTGCTTCGCGACGGACCGGTGCTGGAGGGCGCCGCGGCGGGCCCTGTCCGCGGATGGCCGTCGCCGCGTCGCACCCGGCCGTCGCCTCGCCCACCTGGATCTCCACGGCCCACGAGCCTGCCACGCACACCCGTATCGTCTGCATCAGCGACACGAACCGACTCGTCCGCCGATTCGGACCGTCCGGCGATCCGCAGAGCACGCTCTGCCAACTCGGCACCCTTCGACCGGCCCTGACGGGACGGGCGGGAATCGTCACTCTCGGCAACGCTAGAACCGGAATGTCAGAACCTGAAGTAAATAAACGGAGCGACGTCCTGCCGGCCGACGAATGAGTACATCACGAGCAGGAAGCCCGCCACGGCCAGCACCTGCGCGGGTAGCGTCAGTCGGTCAAACGTGTGCTGGGCCGCCGCCCACCAGCGGGCCGGGACGGCGGCGAGGCTCAGTCCGGCCGCGATGGCCACGATCACCGTCGGCGTCACCAGGCCGACGGCGAGACCGCCGGTCACCAGCCGGCGCAGGATCTCCCCGGCGGTCGCAAGGTCCGGCGACCGGAAGAGAATCCAGGCCGCGCAGACGATGTGAAAGGTCACGATTCGGCGCGCCCACTGGCCCGCGGCTGTCGCCCGCGGCGGCGCGCCGCGCGGCGTAGGTGGCTCGTCGGAGATCGGAGGGTTGCGCGCCCCCTGTGGGGCGCTGGTCTCGGCTGGGCCGGTCGAGGAATCGGCGGACACGACACTGAGTGAGGCGGCGGCTGCGACCGGCCGGGCCGACGTGACGTCCGCCGGGGCAGCGCCGTCGCGGGGGAGCGGGATGGTCACCGGGCCTGCGGCCATGCCCCCGGTCGGCCGCGGCTGTGCCCTGGCGCCCGGCCGGTCGCGGCGGTCGCGGCGGTCGCGGCGGCGGCCGCGGCGCGCGAGTGAGCGCTCGGCCGCGAGCCCCGCGCCGTGCACCGCGCCCCAGCAGACGAACGTCCAGGACGCGCCGTGCCACAGGCCGCCCAGCACCATCGTGACCAGCAGGTTCAGCTGGGTGCGGCGCGGGCCGCGTCGGCTGCCGCCGAGCGGGACGTAGACGTAGTCGCGTAGCCAGCGCGAGAGTGTCAGGTGCCAGCGGCGCCAGAACTCGCGCAGGCTCGTCGCCGCGTACGGCCGGTCGAAGTTGTCGGGGAAGCGGAAGCCCAGCAGCAGCGCGATCCCGATGGCGATGTCCGAGTAGGCGGAGAAGTCACAGTAGATCTGGACGGCGTAGCCGTAGATTGCGACGAGCACCTCGACGGACGAGTGCTGACCTGGTGTGTTGAAGACCGGGTCGACGATGCGGCGGGCGAGCAGATCGGCCAGCACCACTTTCTTGACCAGGCCGCCGCAGATCAGGAAGACGGCGCGGGTCGCTGGGACGCCGGTGTGGTCGCGTGGGCCTGCCAGCTGCGGGATGAACTCCCGTGCCCGCACGATCGGCCCGGCCACGAGGTGCGGGAAGAACGCCTCATAGACGGCGAAGTCGATCAGTTTCGCCGGCCCCGTGTCGCCGCGCCAGACGTCGATGACGTAGGAGAGCGCCTGGAAGGTGAAGAAGGAGATGCCGATCGGCAGCGCGACCTGCAACAGCGGCAGCGGAGCGCCCAGTCCGATCTGGTCGAGTGTCCGGTCCACCGACAGCGCGAAGAATCCGTAGTACTTGAACCAGCCCAGCAACCCCAGGTCTGCCACGATCGCGCACACCAGGATGCCCGACCCGCCGGACCGGCCGGGTGCGCCGGGTGTGCCGCGCCGCGGGCTCCGGCGGCGGGCGATCAGGACGGCCGCCACCTGGTTGACCAGCGTCGACGCGACGAGCAACAGGACGAACCGGGCATCCGTGTAGCCGTAGAAGAAGTAGCTGGCGGCCAGCATGAACGGCTTCCAGCGCCGCGGGCGCGGCATGAGCCACCATGACCCCGCCATCACGAGCAGGAAGAAGGCGGCGAACTCGATCGTCGGAAATACCACACGCACCGCCCTCGTCGCCGTCGATAGCCGATGTCACTTTACTTACGGTAGTGACATCGATGCTTACGGTGACGAGTTGGTGTCGTGACGAGCCTTGAGTCGCTGCTGTGCCGGGTGCGCGGTGTCCGCCCGGCACCAGTCACATGCCGGGCTTGACGACCATCAGGAAGACGATCCCGATCCAGCAGGCGGTGGTGACGAGACCGGTGAGGGCGAGCCACGGCAGTCGGTGGCGGGCCGCCATCCCGGTCTGCTCGATCTCGGAGACGGCGGTCGCGATGCCGCCGGCCAGCACGGTGACCGTGAGCAGGTTGGCGATCGCCCAGAGCGCGATGGAGCTGGTGATCCACCCGTCGTCGTAGCTGCGGACGCTGCCGAACGGCCCCTGATGAACGAGGACCATCCCAAGGCCGACGACCCCGAGCGAGGCCACGGCGGCCAGCCGCAGCAGCAGCGGCGCCGGGCGTAACACGGGAAGCGCAGGCAGGCCGACGAACGCCATCGCGGGCAGACACAATCCGGCAATGGCCAGCGGGCTGATCAGGAACATGGCACCCACGACGTGCAGGGCCAGAACCAGCCCATACGGGCCACTGTGCGGCATGCGCACGACGCTACCGACCACTCGTCCGCACCCGTGTTCCGGCCCCACCCGTGGTGCCCGCGGCGACGGCGGCGGAGGCCGGCAGCCGCCGCGGCTGTCATCGCGGATCCGGGCCAGGACGCACCGAGCGGCGGGCTACCCGCCTACGGCCCGGCTCGCGGCCGCTGTCAGAGGTCCATCGCGTGCTGGTACAGATCCTGGATAGCGGGGCCGAACCAGGTGCCGTAGATGGTGCCGGGCCGCGTCGCGTAGGCGTAGCTGACCACCGAGTCCACGGTGCCGGTACCACCGCCGAAACCGGTGAGCCAGGCCCCGCCGCTTGCGCCCGCGGTCATCGAGCAGGGCAGGCCCAGCGAGCTGCCACCGAGTGGGTCCGCGGTCGGCGTGCCGGAGCAGTACATCAACGTGCTGCCGTCGTAGGGCGGCAGCTTCGGGTAGCCGAGGATGGTCTGTGGCCGCCTCCCTGTGCCGAAGCTGATCGGTAGCGCGCCCCCGATGGTGGCCTCCAAGGTGCGGCCGTCGGGCGACCGGAACGTGGCGAAGCCGGCGTCCATGTTGAAGTCCCGTCCGCGTCCCCAGCCGGAGCTGACGGTTAGCTGGCGGGCGTGCCAGGTGCCGTAGGGCGTGGCACCGTTCGCGTAGCCGGGTATGAAGATGACGTTGCTGGCGAACTGGCCGCGCGATCCACCTTCGTGCAGGCAGTGTCCCGCGGTGAGCACGAGATCGCCGCCGGGGCTGTCGACCACGGTGCCCGAGCAGGCGTAGTCGACGCCGCCCATGGTGCTGAACAGGGCGCCTTCGGCACGCGCCGCGAGTCCACCACCCAGGTACGGCGCGACCTGGTTGTCCGCGAGCGGCATCCGGTCAGGAAGCGTTGCTCCAGGCCCGTCGTGCGCCCCGGCTGGTGGGTCCGCGGGTCTCGTCGGGTCAGTCGGCGCGGTGTCCGGCCCGGCATCCGCGTCCGCGCGGCTGGCGATGTCGCCGTCGACGGCGTGGGCTCGGCGCTGTGGCGTCCAGTAGCGCGCCAGCTCGTCGTCGGACTGCGCCTGGCCTCCGGACGTCACCGCCGCGGCCGAGTCACCGCCAGAAGCTCGGTCGGCTGAGCCCACGGGTGAGGACATCCGCAGCGAGCTGGAAACCGGGTCCAGCAGGAGCAGGGCGGCGAACGTCGCCGCCGCGACGGTGAGCCCGGCCTGCCAGGGCCAGCGGTGGCGGCTGCGGCGCCTGCGGTGGCGTCCTGGTCTGGAGCGTCTGGCACCGGAAGGATCCGCGGCGCCGCTTTCGTCTGGGGTCGCCGAAGACCCCACCCCGATCTGTGACGACATGAATGCGGACGGTAGCAGGACCACGTCGTGTCCTGGCCGCTTCGAACGGGCTGGGCCAGCCCGGGCAGCTGGGTCAGCGAGGGCACTCGGGGCTCCGCCCCCAGTCAGCCTCCAACCCCAACCAGCCGGTCGCTCCCGGCACCGCCTCGGGCCGAGACAGCCTGAGGTCGAGACAGCCTCAGGCCGAGACCGCGACTAGCGAACCAGGCGGCGACCGCTGCGGGAGCGCAGGTAGTCGTGGACGACGTACTGGCCGAGGGAGTTCGGGTCGGGGGAGAGGACCCGGCCACCGTTGCGCCGGGCCATCTCCTCGACGAACCGGACCAGCCGCGGCTCGGTGTCCAGCATGAAGACGTTGATGCCGACGCCGCGCCTGGTCAGCCGGTCGACCTCGGCGAGGGTGAGCTCCAGCGTCTCGGGCATCGGTGGCCACGAGAACGCCGGCGTACCGTCGCGCAGCAGGTGCGCCGTCGGCTCGCCGTCGGTGACGACCATGACGACCGGCTCCGACTCCGGGTAGCGCGACAGCAGCCGACCCGCGATGAGCAGAGCGTGCTGCAGGTTCGTGCCCTGCACCATCTCCGAGTCGAGGCCGGCCAGCTCCACCGGCCGCAGCTCGCGGGCGTAGTCCGAGAAACCGATCAGGTGGATCTTGTCCTGGGGGAACTTGGTGGTCACCAGGGTGTGTAGGGCCAGCGCCGTCGACTTGGCAATCCCCCAGGTGCCGCGCAGCGCCATCGAGTAGGACAGGTCGACGAGCAGGCAGACGGCGGCCGACGTGCGCCGCTCGGTCTCGGCCACGGCGAAGTCCTCGACCTTCAGCCGGATCGCCGCCCCCGGCCCCGGCGGACCCGACCGGAGCACCGCGTTGCGCACCGTGCGCACGACGTCCAGCGGCTGGGTGTCGCCGAACTCCCAGGGACGGGCCGTGCCGATCAGCTCGCCGGCGCCGCCGGCGTCGTTCTGCGCGTGGTCGCCGCGGGCGCCCGACGAGATCTGCCGGAAGATCCTCGTCAGCGCGGTCTGGCCGATGCGGCGCACCGCCCGTGGCGTGAGCTCCAGGCGACCGGAGCTGCGCGTCAGGAAACCGGCCCGTTCCAGCTCGCGTTCGATCTGCTGGAGCTGGCGCAGGTCGTCGACGGCGGAACGGCCGAGCGCGGCGGCGATCGCCTCCGGGTCGACATCGTCCAGTGAAGCGCCCGGGTAGTCCTGGCCGAGCGTGGCGGCCAGCTCGTCGAGGTCGGCGAGTTCCTCCAGCGCAGAGGTCGCGTCGCCGAGGCCGAGGCCGGCCTCGCCGCGGCGCGGGTCGCCGAAGCCGTTCGCCCGGCCCGACTGGCGCATTCCCCAGTTCAGGTTCGGCCGGGCGGCGCGCAGCGCCTCACCGAGCTGGGCGAGGTCGTCGGACAGGCCCATCTCCTCGACGGCGGATGCCATCAGCTCGGCCAGTTCCTGGCGCTGCTTGGGCGACAGGCCCGCGAGCAGCCGCGAGGCGGCCGCCGAGCGCCGAGCCAGCGTGTCGATGAGCTCCTCGAGGTCGGCCGGCTGCTCGGGGAAGAACTCGCCGAACTCGCGCATGAAGTCTCGGAACGCCTCGTCGGTGTCCTCACCGCGGGCATCCTGGGCGAGCAGTTCGTTGAGGGCGCGGACCATGTCGCGGACCCGTGCCATGTCCTCGGGAGTGGCGCCGGCCAGCGCCTCCTTCAACCCGCGGAACTGAGAGTCCAGGACCTCACGGCGTAGCAGGTCGGCGATCTGCTCGTAGGTCTCGCGGGCCTGCTCGGAGCGCCAGTCGTAGTCGGCGAGCTCCCGCATGGCGCGGGCCGGGTCGCTCGGCAGCCCGTCCAGCTCGGCCTCACGCATCCGCGCGTCATCGGACGGGTCGGGGAACAGCGCCGCCCGCTCCTGGCCGATGGCAGTGTCGAGCAGCCGACGCACCTCCTGCAGGGTGCCGTCGAGCCGGCCGCGTGAACGCACCTCGCGGCGGCGCCGGTCCACGGCACGGCGCAGGTCGTCCAGCCCGCGCCGGCCGTTCATCCCGCGGCGCAGCAGCGAGTCGAGCGCCTCGCGCGGGGTACGGCCGTCGAGGACCTGCCGGGACATCTCATCCAGGGCGTCGGTGGCGGCGAACGGGAACGCGAGCGGGTCGGGGCCGCCCGCCCACGGGCCGTAGCGGACTTCGTTGCTCACCGTGTCATCCCGTGCCTCTCGGGCCCCAGACCCATCCGGTTACCCGCCCGACTCAACCGCCGTAGACGGTCCGGCCGGGCAGTTCCTCCTTGGCGAGCCGGCGGTTGAGATGCAGACCCTCCATCGCCAGCTCGAGGGCGGCCGCGGCGAGCCCGGGCGACTCGGCGCCGTCCACCCCCAGCTTGGTCAGCATGCCGGCGAGCCCCGGGACGGGGCCGACCCGGCGCAGCAGCTCCGCGGCCGTGACCAGGTCACCGGTCTCGACCGGGCCGCCGGCGTCGAAGCGCTTCTGCAGACCGGCCAGGTCCGTGCCCGCGAGCCGAGCCCGGAACGTCTCGGCGATCGCTCGGCGCAGCAGGTGGGTGAGGATCTCCTCCTCCCGGCCCTCCTCCAGCGCCTCGAACTCGACCTTGCCGCGGACCGCCGGGACGATCGAGGCGAGGTCGACGACCCGGGCGGTCGGCACCTCCTCGCTGGTCAGGGCCGCCCGGCGGACCGCGGAGGCGGCCACCGTCTCGGCGGCGGCGACCGCGAGCCGGGCGGACACGCCGGAGCGCTGGTCGACCTGCGGGGCGTCCCGGACGAGCCGGGTGAACCGGGCGACGATCTCGATCAGGTGGTCGGGCAGCGCCGGCGTGCCGAGGGGAGAGCCCTCCCAGGCCAGCACCGCCTCCTGGCGGATGAGCCGCAGCTCGTCGTCGAGGCGCAGCGGGTAGTGGGTGCGCACCTCGGCGCCGAACCGGTCCTTGAGCGGGGTGATGATCCGGCCCCGGTTGGTGTAGTCCTCCGGGTTGGCCGAGGCGACGAGCAGCAGGTCCAGGGGCAGGCGCAGCAGGTAGCCGCGGACCTGGATGTCGCGCTCCTCCAGCACGTTGAGCAGCGCCACCTGGATGCGCTCGGCCAGGTCCGGCAGCTCGTTGACGCTGAAGATGCCACGGTTGCAGCGGGGAACCAGGCCGTAGTGGACGGTCTCCGGGTCGCCGAGGGTGCGGCCCTCGGCGACCTTCACCGGGTCCACGTCGCCGATCAGGTCGCCGACGCTGGTGTCCGGCGTCGCGAGCTTCTCCCCGAACCGCTCGTCGCGGTGGCGCCAGGCGACCGGCAGCTCGTCGCCGAGCTCGGCATGCAGCGCGCGGCAGCGCGCGCAGACCGGGAAGTACGGATGGTCGTGGATCTCGCAGCCGGCGACCGCCGGCGACCACTCGTCGAGCAGGCCGACGAGGGTGCGGATGAGGCGGGTCTTGCCCTGTCCGCGCTCGCCCAGGAAGACGATGTCGTGCCCGGCGAGCAGCGCGCGCTCCACCTGCGGCAGCACCGTGCCGTCGAAGCCGACGATGCCCGGGAACCGGTCCGCACCGGACGCCATCCTGGCGAGCAGGTTGTCGCGCAGCTCCGTACGGACCGGCCGGTACGCGTGCCCGGACGCGCGAAGGGCGCCGAGCGTCGTTGGTGCCGGGCCCGAGCCCGGTGCCGCCGAGGCTCCCGTCGGGTCGGCCGAGCCGAGCCGACGGGACCGCGACGGGACGGCCACCGCCGGCGATGTTGCCGGCGAGGTCGACGGCGAAGCGGAGGGGCGGGGCGGGACCGGCAGATCTACCACCCCACCGACGCTACCGCCCGCCTACGACTTCGCCAGCCCGGTTCCCAAACTCACCCCGAATCAGGTCCCCCGCGCCCACCCCCGATCTGGGGAGGCGCGCAGGGCGCTGACTGCTGGGAACCGGCCTGGTCGTCGACGAGGCGAGGATCCGTCGCGTGGTTTCTCTCCCGGCCGCTGCACGCGGCGAACTCGCTGGTCGTCGCGGTTGCCGAGACTGAGCCGGTGTGGCGGATCCGAGGCGTCGAGGAGCTCGCGGGAGATCGGGAACGACCACGCCAGTGCTCCGCGAGCCGCTTCGCCTACGGCGCGTTCGCTACGGCGCGTACGGAGCGACGGAGACGATCTCGACGGAGGCGCCACGGCCGTTTGGCAGGGTGTAAGTGACCTTTTCGCCGGCCTTGTGGCCGCTCACCGCACCGCCGAGCGGGGAGGCCGGGGAGAAGACCTCGATGGGCGTGCTGTGGTCCTCCCGCGAGCCGATGAGAAACCGCTCGGTCTCCTTCTCGCCGGGGAACCGGACCTCCACGATCATGCCTGGCCCGGCCACTCCGGCGCTCCCCGGCGCGGGCTCGCCCACCTTGGCGTCGCGCAGCAGGTCGGTGAGCTGGCGGATGCGGGCCTCCTGCTTGCCCTGCTCCTCCTTGGCGGCGTGGTAGCCACCGTTCTCCTTGAGGTCACCCTCTTCGCGAGCAGCCTCGATCTTGTTCGCCAGCTCGGTCCGACCGGTCGTCGTGAGGTAGTCGAGCTCGGAGCGAAGCCTCTCGTAAGCCTCCTGGGTGAGCCAGGTCTGCTGGGTCACGCGTCACGCTCCTCGTGGCAAAAGCAACTGCTCAGTTTAACGGGAAGATCTACAAACTGGCCCCAGCCGGTCCCGGCTCGGAACGGCGCACGGCGTACGCGCGACCTCGGGGAGGCGGTGACCCGGCGGTCCTCAACATCGCGGACCTGCCGAATCGCCGACCCCGTCACCGATCCGGCAGGGACCCCGTCGGTCACATCCCCCGCTGGGAGGATGCTGACACTGACGGTCACGCGACACCTACCCCGTGTGCTGGGGCGGACGGTGCCGACGTCACGCCGCACCGCGACCTCGCGACCCCGTCAAGGACCTCACTGTCCTGGGGGCGCGTGCGCGGACGGTGCATTGTGCCACGGCGTTCGGTGACTTTTCCACAACGACCGTGAACTTGACCACAGTCGGGTGCGGGGCGCGGAGCGCCGGCGCACGGCTCGACGTGTCAGATGTCCGTGTCCTCCGCTACGGGCCGGGTTGGGGATGCAGGGCGTGGTCGGTGTTTCGAGCCGGGGTGGGACGGCGTCCTTCGGATGATGAACGATCGTTGGGCGCGTTGGGCTCCCTCATGGGCGGGCGGCCACGCGAAGGCAACCTCGGTCGATATCGCCTGGTCGGGGTCGTGTCCTGGTCCCGGATGCCCGGCCTTGGGGATGGGCGGCGGACGCATTCGGTGATGTGCATCACATTGGCGCTTGGCGCACTCCGGGCCGCCGCCGAGCAGCCGAAGCTGTCGTGGGCATCGGCCACAATGGAGCCATGCCGGTGAACTCCGAAGCGGCCTCCGCTGGCAGCGGTTTCGCCGCCGAGCGCTCGGTCGCCGCAACCGAGACGCCCTCCGAGTCCCCTGTCGAGTCCCCAGCCGCGCCGCCGACACCAGGCCGCGGCCTCCGGCTGATGGCCGTGCACGCCCACCCGGACGACGAGTCCAGCAAGGGCGCCGCGACCATGGCCCGCTACGTGAGCGAAGGCGTCGAGGTCCTCGTCGTCACCTGCACGGGCGGCGAGGCCGGCAGCGTGCTCAACCCGGCGCTGGACAAGCCGGAGATCCTCGAACGGCTGCCCGAGCTGCGCCGCGAGGAGATGGAGCGGGCGCGGGCGATTCTCGGGGTCCGGCAGACGTGGCTGGGCTTCGTCGACTCGGGCCTGCCCGAGGGTGACCCGCTGCCCCCGCTGCCGGCGGGCTCGTTCGCCACGCTCGAGCCCGCGGACGCGGCGGCGCCGCTGGTCCGGCTGATCCGTGAGTTCCGGCCGCAGGTCATCACGACCTACGACGAGAACGGCGGCTATCCGCACCCAGACCACATCATGACCCACAAGATCAGCACGGTCGCGTTCGAGGCCGCCGGCGACCCCGAGCGCTACCCGGAACACGGCGAGGCCGCAGGCCTGGAGCCGTGGCAGCCGCTGAAGCTCTATTACCACCTCACCTTCCACAAGAGCCGCATCCTGGCGCTGCATGACGCGATGAAGGCCCGCGGCCTGGAGTCGCCCTATGACGAACGGCTGGAGAACTGGATCGACCGGGCGGAGGACAGCGCCCGGCTCACGACCAGCGTCGAGTGCGCCGACTACTTCGAGGTGCGTGACCGGGCGCTGCTCGCCCACGCCACCCAGGTCGACCCGAACGGCGCCTGGTTCCGGGTGCCGCTCGATCTGCAGCGCGAGGCGTGGCCCACGGAGGACTACCAACTCGCCCGGTCTCTGATCGAGGTCGGCACCCTCCCCGAGGACGACCTCTTCGCCGGCATCAGATAGCCCCGGGGAGCTGCCGCCGGCACGAGCCGGGCTTGCCGGGTAGGGCGGGTAAGGTCGGGTAGTGGACCAGGTGCTCGCGGGGCCGGTGTTGGCGGCCGATGAGATCAGCGGTGGGACGGCCGGAGCGCTCATCGTCCTGTTCCTGTGCGTGGCAATGGCCTTCGTCTTCTACTTCATGTTCGGCAGTCTCAAGCGCCTGCGCCGCAACGTCGACGGTGGCCAGTTCGGCGCACCACGCACCGGCGACGACGACGCGCCGGGCCGAGTTGAGGCCGCCGTCGTCCCTCATCAGCCCGACGGCCCAGCGGACGCCGACCGCAACGCCTGACGAACGGTCTCGATCGACCTCCGGGCCGGCGCGCTCGCGTCACGCCTCAACGTCACGAACTCACCCATGTGTGAATAGGCAACGCGACAATCAGGCGTTAGCTCGACTCGTGACGTTCAAGCGGCACGCGACCGAGCTGGGCGCGGAGGCGGCCTCCGCAGTGGTCCAACACGAGCGAAGCGACGTGGTGGACCACGGAGGAGGCCGCCGGAGCGCCCGTTCGCGGAGGAGGACGGCGCGTAGCGCCCGCGTCCGGAGCCTGCGGAGGACGCGGCCGCTACGCGCCGCCCGCACGCAGCGAACCAATGTCAAACCTTCCCGCCCAACCCAGGCGGGGCGGCACGCCGGCTGGATATTCGGTCGCCCCGGTAGTCTCGGTCGGAGACGATCGTTACTGTCAGCGCGCGCGGCCGTCCGGCGCGAAGCCGTGTGGGCACCCGCGCGTGAAGAGCTGCTGACCTGCCGAGTGGATGCGACGAGAATGACCGACAAGCCCCAGGACATCACGACCCCACCCGCCACGGGGGCGGCGGAGACCGAGCCGCCGTTCCGGTACGGCGCGCGGCTCGCGGGTGAGATCGAGAGCCGGTGGCAGACCTCGTGGCGCGAGCGCGGCACGTTCGCGTCCCCGAACCCGGTCGGACCGCTGTCCGACGGGTTCGACAAGGTCAAGGGCCTGACGCCGTTCTTCGTCATGGACATGTTCCCGTACCCGAGCGGCGCGGGCCTGCACGTCGGCCACCCGCTGGGCTACATCGGCACCGACGTGTACGCCCGCTACCTGCGGATGACGGGGACGCACGTGCTGCACACCTTCGGCTACGACGCCTTCGGGCTGCCCGCCGAGCAGTACGCCATCAACACCGGCCAGCACCCGCGGGTGACGACCGAGGCGAACATCCAGAACATGCGCCGCCAGCTGGGCCGGCTGGGCCTGGGGCACGACACCCGGCGCGAGGTCGCGACCACCGACGTCACGTACTACAAGTGGACGCAGTGGATCTTCAAGCAGATCTTCGAGAGCTGGTACGACGAGGAGCAGGACCGAGCGCGCCCCATCGCCGAGCTGGTCGCCGAGTTCGAGGCCGGCACCCGGCTGGCCGCCGGCCGCAGCTGGGAGGACCTGGACCCGACCGAGCGGCGCCAGGTCGTCGACGGCTACCGGCTGGCCTACCTGGCCGAGGGCCTGGTCAACTGGTGCCCCGGCCTGGGCACCGTGCTGGCCAACGAGGAGGTCACCGCCGAGGGCCGCAGCGACATCGGCAACTACCCGGTGTTCCGCCGCCCGCTGCGCCAGTGGACGCTGCGGATCACCGCCTACGCCGAGCGGCTGATGGCCGACCTGGACCTGGTCGACTGGCCGGACTCGATCAAGCAGATGCAGCGCAACTGGATCGGTCCGTCGGAGGGTGCCCACGTCACGTTCCCGGCCTGGGTCGGGCCCACGGACGGCCCGGCGGTCCCGGCGCTGGCGCTGGACGTGTACACGACCAGGCCGGACACGCTGCCCGGCGCGACGTTCATGGTGCTGGCGCCGGAGCATCCGCTGGTCGACGCGCTGACCGCGCCGGCGTGGCCCGACGGCACCCCGGCCGAGTGGACGTTCGGCGAGGGCCGGCCTGACGGCACCTCCGACGCCGAGTGGACCCCGGCCGCCGCCGTCGCCGCCTACCGGGACTTCGCCGGCAAGCGCAGCGACCGGCAGCGCGGCGAGGAGGTCGACCGCACCGGCGTCTTCACTGGCGCCCACGCCCGCAACCCGGTCACCGGCGCGGCGATCCCGATCTTCCTGGCCGACTACGTGCTGCTGGGCTACGGCACCGGCGCCGTCATGGCCGTCCCCGCGCACGACCAGCGCGACTTCTCCTTCGCCCGCGAGTTCGGCCTGCCGACCCCGCCGGTGCTGGCGCCGAACGACGACTTCCTGGCCGAGCACGGCCTGTCGTCGAACGACCCGGTCGACGCCTGGCCGGTCGCGTTCTCCGGTGAGGGCGAGTACCTGCCCGCGCCGCCCGGCGCCCCGGTGCTGACCGGCCTGTCCAAGGCCGACGCGGTGAAGGCGACCGTCTCCTGGCTGGAGGACGCCGGCCGCGGCCGCGCCGCCCGCTCCTACCGCCTGCGCGACTGGCTGTTCTCCCGGCAGCGCTACTGGGGCGAGCCGTTCCCGATCGTCTACGACGAGACCGGCCTGCCGATCGCCGTGCCCGACGAGCTGCTGCCCGTCGAGCTGCCGGAGATGACGGACTTCCGGCCGACACCGATGGCCGAGGACGACACCTCCGACCCGGTGCCGCCGCTGGCCCGCGCTGCCGACTGGACGACGGTGACGCTGGACCTGGGCGAGGGGCCGCGCCAGTACAGGCGCGAGACGAACACGATGCCGCAGTGGGCCGGCTCCTGCTGGTACTACCTGCGCTACCTGGACCCGACGAACGCCGAGCGGTTCGTCGACCCGGACATCGAGCGCTACTGGATGCCGACCACCGACGGGCCGAGCGGCGACGGCGGCGTCGACCTGTACGTGGGTGGCGTCGAGCATGCCGTGCTGCACCTGCTGTACGCCCGGTTCTGGCACAAGGTCCTGTACGACCTGGGCCTGGTGTCGACGAAGGAGCCGTTCAAGCGGCTGTTCAACCAGGGCTACATCCAGGCCGACGCCTTCCTGGACGAGCGCGGCATGTACGTGCCCGCCGCCGAGGTGACCTCCGATGCCGACGGCACCCTGCGATACGAGGGCGAGCCCGTCACCCGGCGCTCCGGGAAGATGGGCAAGAGCCTGAAGAACAGCGTGACGCCGGACGAGATGTACGACGCCTACGGCGCCGACACGCTGCGCGTCTACGAGATGGCGATGGGCCCGCTGGACGCCGACCGGCCCTGGCGCACCGACGACATCGTCGGCTCCCACCGGTTCCTGCAGCGGCTGTGGCGCAACCTGGTCGACGAGGCGACCGGCGAGGCCAGGGTCGCCGACGTGGACCTGGACGACGAAGCGACCCGGACGCTGCACCGCACGATCCTGGCGGTGCGTGCCGACTATGCCGGGATGCGGTTCAACACCGCCGTCGCCCGGCTGATCGAGCTGACGAACTTCGTCAGCAAGCACTACACCGACGCGAAGCGACCGCCGCGAGCGCTGGTCGAGGCGATGACGCTGATGGTCGCCCCGCTGGCACCGCACATCGCCGAGGAGCTGTGGTCCCGGCTGGGCCACGACGGCTCGCTGACCCACGAGCCGTTCCCGGAGGGCGACGAGTCCCTGGCCGTCGAGGCGACGGTGACGCTGCCGGTCCAGGTCAACGGCAAGGTCCGCTTCACCCTGTCGGTCCCCACCGGCGCCGGCGAGGACGACATCCGGGCCGCGCTGACCGCCCACGCCGACTACGCCCGGCACACCGACGGCAAGACCGTGAAGCGCCTGATCGTCATTCCCGGCCGCATCGTCAACATCGCCGTCGCCTGACGCTGTCCAGGGACCAGGCGTGCAACGCCTGGTCCCTGGACAGCAGGTCACGGGTTCGGCAGGGGGATGAGATCGAGAAGGATCTCGTGCGGGTGCGGGCGGCGGTGCGGGGACGGGCTGTCGTAGGCGACCAGAAGCGTCTGGTCGTCGCCCGGCACGTGGGTGATGCCCTCGGCGTGGTCGACGCCGTCGCCGTAGGGGATGTCGACGACCCGCTCGAGCTGGTCGCCGGTGACGACCACGCTGGTCCGCGCGTGCGCGGCGCCGCGCCAGCGGTAGACGCGGACGGGGCCGTCCAGGTCCATGGTTGGGCCCGCGAGCAGGAGAAGGTCGTCGCCGTGCGCCAGGATGTCGCGGACACCGAGGCCGTCGAGGTCGAGGAAGTGCTTGCGGTAGGCCGCGCCCCGGTCGCGGCGGCTGGCGGCGGCGTCGACGGCGGCGTCGACGGTGGCGTCGACGGGAGCGAGCAGCAGGTCCTGGCCGTGGCCTTCCACCAGGCGTAGCTCGAGGACGACGGCCCAGCCGCGCAGCACCGGGCCGCGTAGGCCGACGTAGATCTTCTCGTCGACGACGGCCAGGCCCTCGACGTCCAGGCCGTTGTCCTTGCTGGGGATCTTCAGGAAGCGGCCGAGGTGCTCGTCGTCGGCGAGCGCCGTCGTGAGCCGGGTCTGCTTGCGCAGGCCGAGCGCCGCCGCGGTGAGCCGCCCGCCGGGTCTGGTGGGGTCGGGCGCGGACGCGACGAGCGTCGGCTGGCCGTCGGAGATCACCACCGGGATACGCCCGATCAGGTAACGGTTGCGGTTCTTCTCGACCTTGGCGAGGCGCAGCAGGGCTTTCTCGGTGGCATGGCCGGGCTTGACCCGCTTGCGGGTCAGGCTGTGCGAGCCGACGAACCAGAGGTAGCCGCCGGCGCGGTCGATGCCCTCGATGTCGATCTCGGGCACGATGCCGTCGTCGTCCGGCCCCTCGGGCAGCGGCAGGAAGTCCGCGATCGGGAAGGAGACGTGCGCGCCGTAGGCGTCCCCGGCGGCGTCGAGGGTCACCCGTTCGATCGCGACCGTCTCGTCGCCGCCCAGCCAGAGGCAACGCCCCTCGCCCTTGAGGGTCGACAGCGAGTCGGCGATGTCGACGAGATCCGGATCGCCCGGTTGCGGCCCGCCAGCGTGACCCGCTCCGTTCCCGGCCGCCGGGCCCGTGGCCGGGCCGTCGCCGGGATCGCCGAGCCGAACGGCCATCGTGGCGATACCCGCCGCGGACCGCGGTGTCGATGACCGCGCTGTCGATGACTGCGGCTGACCGGCCGAGTCGCCGAGCGCGTCCTGCGCCACCGATGCCGACCCGTCCCCCATCATCGTGCCCGCCCTCCGTCGCGACCGGGTAGCGAGCATAGGACGGCGACAGCCGGAGCGGGGTCGCTGTCGTCCAGCGGACGGCCACGAAATCCGCGTCGCTGGCGCCGGGCTGAACTGAAGGTCAGGAAGGGTCGTCGTAACCTTCGCGGACGGCGTAGCGGGCCAGCTCCACGCGGTTGCGCAGCTGAAGCTTGCCGAGGACGTTGTGGACGTGGTTCTGCACAGTGCGCGGTGAGACGCCGAGCCGGTCGGCGGCGTCCCTGGCGGTCAGGCCCTTGGCGACGAGGCGGAGAACCTCGACCTCGCGAGCGGTCAGCCGGTCGGCCGCCGGTGGGGCGGGGCTCGGCTCCCTCGCGGCACGGGACATCTCCCCGAGCACCAGCGCCGCGAGACCCGCGCTGAAGACCGGTTCGCCCGCGGCCGTGCGCCGTACCGCGTCCACGAGCTCCTCGGGACGCGCCGACTTGACGAGGTAGCCCGACGCCCCCGACCTGACGGCCGTGAGGACATCCGCCTGTTCGCCGGACGCGGATACGACGAGCACCGACCCGTCGAAGCCGGTCCTGCTGCCCGGCGCGAGCAGGCCGTGGATGACCTCGACGCCCGAGCCGTCGGGCAGTGAAAGGTCCAGGACGACGATGTCCGGCCTGGTGGCCGCCGCCACCCGCAGCGCCTGGGCGACGGAGCCGGCCGTCCCGACGACCTGGAAGCCCGCCGCGTCGAGGTCCCGGCTCAGCGCGTCGCGCCACAGCGGGTGGTCGTCCACGACGACCACCCGCCGCGGCGGCGGGGCCGCCTCGGCCAGCGGGCCCGACCTGGCGGCCAGGCCCGGACCGGCGGGCGAGGCCACCGTCCGTGCTGACTCATCGGGGGACACGCAGCTCGACCTCCGTTCCCTGGCCGGGACGGCTCAGCACGGCGACCTCGCCGCCCAGGTCCCGGACCCGTCCGTGGACGCTCATCGCGAGGCCGAGGCGCCCCTCGGCCGCCGCCTGCTCGGCCCGTCCCGCCGCCATGCCGACCCCGTCGTCACGGATGGTCACGACGATCTCGTCGCCGTCGTCCTCCAGCAGCACCCACGCCGAGGCGTCCGCGCCGGCGTGCCGGGCGACGTTGTCCAGCGCGGCTCGCACCGCCGCGACCACCTCGACCGCCCGATCGGCCGGCAACAGCACCGGAACACCCGGCGTCGCGACCGTCACAGACAGCCGAGGCGTGGAATGGGCCAGGGCCAGCAGCGCCTGCGCAAGGTCTGTGGCGCGCGCCGCGACGGCGCTCACCCACCCGGCTCTGGCGCCCAGGGCTGCCTGGGCGTCGGGCTCGACGTCGCCGACGGCTGGCGCGGGTCCGTGGGCGGCGGGCGCACGCAGCAGATCACGCAGCGCGCCCTCCTGCTCGGCGGCGATCCGCGCCACCTCGTCCGCCGGCATGCCCCGCGGCGCCTCCCGGGCGATCAGCGCGAGAACCTGCAGCACGCCGTCGTGTACCCGGCGCGCGAGCCGTTCGCGCTCGGCGTCGCTGGCCCACGCCTCCAGCGTGTCGGCGAGCGCCGCCTCCGCCCGCAGCGCCGTGCGGCTCAGGTGCCCGGCGACGGCGCCCGAGACGAGCAGCAGCACGGTCGTTCCCACCAGCGCGTCGGTCAGCGCGTGCCACTCGGCGATGAACATGGCCGCGACCAGCAGCCCGCTCGCGATCCCGCCGGCCGCCCCCCAGAGCAGGGCGGCGCCGAACACGCCACTCGTCGCCCACATCATCGGAAGAGCGTGGCTGGACCGCGGGCCGACGAGTTCGGCACCGACGACCATGCCGGCGCAGACCACGACATCGGCGAGGATGAGGCCGCCCAGGAGACGTGGCCGGTCCCCGCGGTCGGCGCGCGGCACGAGCAGGGTCAACGCGGCCGACCAGGCGATCATCAGACCCAGCAGCCCGATCCCCAAGCCCGGCCGGTAGGCGTCGTCTAGCCGCGCGACCGCCGCCGCGGTCGCATAGCAAAGTGACGCCCAGCGGAACACCGCCAACGAGCGCCACAGCGCGCCACGCGCGCCGGCAGGACCCTGGCCGGCTGCCACCGGTGCGAGATGCGGCCTTGCCCGCCAGGTGCGCAGGACACGCGGTGACCGGCGCGGCGTGGCCGCCGCCGGGGCGCCCACGCCGTGGGCGCCGCCCGCTTCCGTCGCGTTCCTGCCGCCAGGCACCGCGCCAGTCTCCCAGATCCCGCCGGGCCGTACCTGAGCGTGATTACTCAGAAGAAACCGGGTGTGACGTCTCAGGCCGGGCGCCGCGGGCGGCTCGACACTGGCCGCATGACGAAAGCACCTCCGCCACGGACGACCACCGCGTACTTCGTTCAGGCAATCCTGTCGTTTGTCGTCTCGACGGTCAGCGTCATCGTTGCCATCGCCTACCTGCCCGGGGATGCCTGGATGCGCGGCCTCCTGGGACTCGGCCTGCTCTACGTCGTCACCTCGACGTTCACGCTCGCCAAGTGCGTGCGTGACCACCAGGAGTCGGCCAGCGTGGTCAACCGGGTCGACCAGGTCCGCCTCGAGCGCCTGCTCGCCGAACACGACCCGTTCCGCACGCCCTCCAACACGTGACGACTACCCGCGCGATCCGCCTCGGAGGCCGCTGACTGGGCAAGCACAGCCGGCGGCCTTGGGCAGCTCGGCAGCTGGGCGGCCCAGCGGGAAACAAGTGGGTGGTGGGTGGACGACGGGTGGCGGGCGGAACGGCGCGGCGCGTGGTCTAACGGTCCGGGTCGGCGAGGCCCGCACGGCGGGTGCTCTTGGTCTGCGACCGGCGACGCTTGTCCGCGAGGCGTCGCTCGACGGAGCCCCGGCTGGGCTTCGTGGGGCGTCGCTGCCGCGGCGGCGGCGCGGTGGCGTCCCGGAGCAGCGTGACGAGGCGACCGAGCGCCGCCTCCCGGTTACGCAGCTGGGATCGCTGTTCGGAGGACGTGACGACGAGCTCCCCGTCGACGAGCCGCCCGGCCAGCCGCGCGAGTGCGCGTTCCCGCAGATGTTCGGGGACGGCCGACGAGCGTGCGACGTCGAAGCGGACCTCGACGCGGCTGTCGGTGGTGTTCACGCCCTGGCCGCCGGGTCCGGACGACCGGGAGAACCGCCACCGCAGCTCCGCCTCGGGCAGCGCGAAACCCGGCCGGATCTCCCGCGTGGCCCGAGCCTCGGGCACGCGCTCGGCGGGTTGCGCAGACATGCACCCATGGTGCCAGCCCCGTCGGGCCTGCGGAAACGGGTTTCCTGGCGACCCCATCAGCATCGAAGACCAGCCGAGGTCAGCGCAAAACTCAAAGTCAGTTGTAGGTTGGCGCTTCATGATCGCGCAGAACTGCAACTGACTTTGAGTTGGGTGACGCCGAGCGGGTGCCTGCCTAGATCGACGAAGCGGGTCAGCGAGAAGCGGGTCAGAGATCAGTCAGACGTTGCGCGTCACCGGTGACGCGCAACGTCTGACTGATTTTCTGGCTGACCGGAAGTGCCGTCCTGATCGGGTGCCGCGTGCGGCTGCGGGGCCTAGCTGCCCAGGCGCTCGACCAGGGCCTCGTGCTCGGCCCAGAGCTCGGCGGGGAGACGGTCGCCGAAGGTGTTGAAATGCTGCGGGATGAGGTCGGCCTCCTGCTTCCACACCTCGGTGTCGACGGTGAGCAGGGCGGTGAGGTCGGCCTCGGGGACGTCCAGGCCGTCGGTGTTGAAGGACTGGGCCGTCGGGTGGACGCCGAGCGGCGACTCGACGCCGTCCGCCTCGCCCTCCAGCCGGCCGACGATCCAGGCGAGGACGCGGCTGTTCTCGCCGTAGCCCGGCCACAGGAACTTGCCCTCGGGGCTCTTGCGGAACCAGTTGACGTAGTAGAGCCGCGGCAGCTTCGCGGCGTCGGCCTTCTGCCCGATCGACAGCCAGTGCGCCAGGTAGTCGGCCATGTTGTAGCCGCAGAACGGCAGCATCGCGAACGGGTCGCGGCGAAGCTGACCGATCGCGCCCGCCTGGGCCGCCGTCGTCTCGGAGGAGACGATCGAACCGAAGAACACCCCCCGCTGCCAGTCGGGTGCTTCCGTGACCAGCGGCACTGCGGTAGCCCGGCGGCCGCCGAACAGGATCGCCGAGATCGGCACGCCGCGTGGGTCCTCCCACTCGTCGGCGATGGTCGGGCACTGGCCGGCGGGGACGGTGAACCGGGCGTTCGGGTGCGCGGCGGGCTCGGCCGAGTCCGGCGTCCAGTCGCGGCCCTTCCAGTCGATCAGGTGGGCGGGCTTGTCCTTGGTCAGGCCCTCCCACCAGACGTCACCGTCCGGGGTCCGAGCGACGTTGGTGTAGACCGCGTTGCCCCAGAGGGTCTGGACGGCGTTCGGGTTGGTGTCGACGCCGGTGCCGGGCGCGACGCCGAAGAAGCCGGCTTCCGGGTTGACGGCGTAGAGCCGGCCATCCTCGCCGAAGCGCATCCAGGCGATGTCATCGCCGACCGTCTCGGCCTTCCAGCCGGGGATCGTCGGGATGATCATCGCTAGGTTGGTCTTGCCGCAGGCCGACGGGAAGGCGGCTGCGACGTAGTGGACCTTGCCCTTCGGGGAGGTCAGCTTGAGGATCAGCATGTGCTCGGCGAGCCAGCCCTCGTCCCGGGCCATCACCGATGCGATCCGCAGCGCATAGCACTTCTTGCCGAGCAGGGCGTTACCGCCGTAACCCGAACCAAACGACCAGATCTCCCGGCTCTCCGGGTAGTGAACGATGTACTTCGTGCTGTTGCACGGCCACGGAACGTCTTCCTGGCCCGGCTCGAGCGGCGCACCAAGCGAGTGCACCGCCGGCACGAAGAAACCATCCTCGCCAAGCTGCTCGAGCGCAGGCGTGCCCATACGCGTCATCGTGCGCATCGAGATCGCAACATAAGCAGAGTCGGTGATTTCGACGCCGAGCGCGGAAATGCGCGAGCCAAGCGGCCCCATGCAGAAGGGAACGACGTACATGGTTCGGCCGCGCATACACCCGCTAAACAGCCCGCGAAGCGTGCCGCGCATTTCCTCGGGCTCGACCCAGTTGTTTGTCGGGCCGGCGTCGTCGCGATTCTCGGAACAGATGTAGGTCCGGTCCTCGACGCGGGCGACATCGCTGGGGTCGGAAGCAGCGTAGAAGCTGTTGGGACGTTTTTCCTCGTTTAGCTTCACCAAGGTCCCGCGCTCGATGAGCAGGCTGGTGAGACGGTCAAACTCCTCGGCGGAGCCGTCACACCACTCCACCTTGGCCGGTTGAGTGAGTTCGGCGATCTCGCGCACCCAGGCGAGCAGCCTGGCGTGCTTGGTCGGGGCGGCATCCAGCCCCGGAATCTGTGCCGCGGTCGTCACAGCTCACACCTCCGGTCGCGTCGAACCTGCCGCGTTCTCGCCTCGGTATACAGGTGCAGCTTGCACACCCGAACGGCCTCGTGCACCGGCCGTCACAAACCAGCGGCACAGTGGAAGCCGCCGCCCGGTGATGCCCGTACGGTGATGCCGGTACTACGGTGATGCCGGTCCGGTGATGCCGGTACTAGGGGACGTTCGAGGCCGCGTTCAGGATCATTAGACTGTACCGCTCTTTCCATGCACAGTCGCGCGGTACGACGGGGTGCGGAAACGTTGGATCCATCACTCATCGGGACAGACTGCTGCCACGCTGCTCGCCCGGACCCGCGGGCCTCGGCGGCTCTCAGTGGTCGGTGCGGTTATCGTTCTGTCGTGGTCACTCACGCTGCGACGCAGCCGACTGTCCCAGGACCTGACGGCAACCCCGCCGGCAACGGCGGCGACAAGCTGGCGCACCCGCGTGACCTTGTGCGACCGCGCATGCGGGGTTGGCTACATGCCGGGGCATTTCCGGTAAGCCTGGCGCTCGGCGTCGTCGCCGTCGCGCTGCCGACCACGCTTGCCGCTCGGCTTGCGGTCGGCGTTTACGCGATCAGCATCACCGCATTGTTCGGTACCAGTGCGCTCTACCACCGAACCATGTGGTCCACTTCACGTGCCCGCGCGCTCATGAAGCGACTCGACCACTCGATGATCTTCGTGTTCATCGCCGGGACATACACGCCCTTCGCGCTGCTCGCGATGCCCCGACACATAGCGCAGCCGATCCTGGCCGTCGTCTGGGGCGGAGCCGCGCTCGGCGTGGTGCTCCGGATGCTCTGGCTGCACTCGCCGCGCTACCTGATCATTCCGCTGTACATCGCGCTGGGCTGGGTCGCGGTCTTCGTCTTCCCCGAGGTGCTGCACACCGCAGGTGCCGCCACGCTGACGCTGCTCGTCGTCGGCGGGGCCTGCTACAGCGTCGGCGCGGTCGTCTACGCGCTGCGTCGCCCCGACCCGGCACCGAAGATCTTCGGCTACCACGAGGTCTTCCACGCCTTCACCCTGGTCGCGGCCTGCTGCCACTACATCGCCCTGATGTTCGCCATCTACAGCTAGGCCGTCCCCCCGGGTGTTGCGCCGATGCGCCGTCACCTTCCTCAATCGCCTTCTCCTGACGTGTCACCAGCCGGGGTGGCGGCTGGGGCGTCTCCTCGGTTCGCCGTGCGGGGGCGACGGTTGCCGGTGCGGGCGGTAGGCCGTGTCAGGAGCGGGAAGGGCCTGCGGAGCAATAGCGTCACAGACTGCGTGGCGACCGGGTTAAGGAGCTTCCGTGGCGAACAGGCTGGCCGACCAGACCTCCCCCTATCTGCTGCAACATGCCGACAATCCGGTCGACTGGTGGCCGTGGGAGCCGGAGGCGTTTGCCGAGGCGGCGCGTCGCCAGGTTCCGGTGCTGCTCTCGGTGGGCTATGCGTCCTGCCACTGGTGCCACGTCATGGCCCATGAGTCGTTCGAGGACGACGCCACCGCGGGCTACATGAACGAACACTTCGTCAACATCAAGGTCGACCGGGAGGAACGCCCGGACGTCGACGCCGTCTATATGGACGTCACGCTCGCGCTGACCGGGCACGGCGGCTGGCCGATGACGGTGTTCCTGACCCCGACGGGTGAGCCGTTCTTCGCGGGCACTTACTTCCCACCGACGCCTCGACCAGGCATGGGCTCGTTCCAGCAGGTCCTCGCCGCGGTGTCGTCCGCGTGGACCACCCGCCGAGAGGAGATCGAGTCCTCCGGCGCGGACATCGCCCGCAAGCTCGCCGAGGCGGCCGAGACACCCGCCGGTGGTGGGCGCGGGCCAGCCACCCGGCTCGACGCGGGCCTGCTCGACACCGCGGCCGACCAGCTCGCGGCCCGGTTCGACCCGCGGCACGGGGGCTTCGGCGGAGCTCCGAAGTTCCCCCCGGCGATGACTGCCGAGTTCCTGCTGCGCCAGCACGGCCGCACCGGGAACGAGCGCTCGCTCGAGATCGTGGCGCGCACCTGTGAGCGGATGGCCCGCGGCGGGATCTACGACCAGCTGGCCGGCGGCTTCGCCCGCTACAGCGTCGACGCCACCTGGACCGTGCCGCATTTCGAGAAGATGCTCTACGACAACGCCCAGCTGCTGCGGGTCTACCTGCATCTGTGGCGGGCGACCGGTGACCCGCTCGCCGCCCGGGTGGTCCGCGAGACGGCCGAGTTCCTGCTGACGGACCTGCGTACCGCGCAGGGCGGCTTCGCCTCCGCCCTGGACGCCGATGCCCTGCCGCCACAGCCGCTGGAGTTCGCGGGGCGGCCGGATGCGGACGGGGCGTCGGGGGCGTCGGGGGCGGACGGGCGGCTGGCGGCCGGCTCTCCGGAGACGGCGGCGTCCTCGCCCACTGGCTCGGCCGAAACCGCGGGCGGCCACCGCGCCGTGCCGGTGGAGGGGGCGAGCTACGTGTGGACGCCGGCGCAGCTGGCCGCCGTGCTCGAACCGGACGACGCGGCCTGGGCGGCCGAGTTGTTCCAGGTGACCACGACGGGCACGTTCGAGCACGGTTCGTCCGTGTTGGCGTTGCCGGCAGACCCGCCGGACGCGGCCCGGTTCGCCCGGGTGCGGGCGACCCTCGCGGCGGCGAGGGCCACCCGCCCGCAGCCGGCGCGTGACGACAAGGTGGTCGCGAGCTGGAACGGCCTGGCGATCGCCGCGCTCGCCGAGGCGGGTGCGCTGTTCGACGAGCCGGCGTGGGTCGCGGCCGCCGAGCGCGCGGCGACGTTGCTCCGCGATGTACACGTCGTCGACGGCCGGCTTCGGCGCACCAGCCGGGACGGCCGGGTGGGCCCGAACGTGGGCGTGCTCGACGACTACGGGAACGTGGCCGACGGCCTGCTCATGCTGCACCAGGTCACGGGCGCGCTGGAATGGCTGGAGCTGGCCGGCCGGCTGCTCGATGTTGCCCGCGGGCACTTCCGCGCCGCCGACGGCGGCTTCTACGACACCGCCGACGACGCGCCGACCCTGCTGCGCCGTCCCCGTGAGGTTTCCGACTCGGCGACGCCGTCCGGCCAGTCCGCGCTCGCCGGCGCGCTGCTGACCTTCGCCGCGCTCACCGGCTCCACCGAGCACCGAGAGGACGTCGAGGCCACGATCGGCCTGCTCGCTCCACTGCTCGCCCGGGACGCCCGGTTCGCCGGCCACGCCGGTGCCGTGGCGGAGGCGCTGCTCGCCGGCCCGGCCGAGGTCGCCGTCGTCGGCCGGCCCGACCTGGAGCGGCTGGCCCGGCTCGGCACCGCGCCCGGTGCCGTCGTGGTGACGGCTGGCCCGCTCACTGCTGACCGTCCCGAGCCTGGCGTCTACGTCTGTCGGCACTTCGTCTGCGAGCGTCCCGCGCGGACCGCCGACGAGGTCCGCCGCCTTCTGGGCGTGCGACTACCCGACTGAGCCTCCGGGGGCAGCATCGAGACGGTCATGGCGGGCGAGATCTCGCGTGGCCCCGGGTGGTCTCGTGGGTGGCTGCGGGACGGTGGCCGGGTCGTTCAGGGCATCCCGGCAAGGCCCTGACGCGGTCGGCATCGTCGAACGATCGGTAGCTGAGGGTGACCGTCGGCGGTGGTCGGTCTGGCCGATGCGGTGTTCCGTTGCAGGTCTATGAACGGACGGTGATAATCATCGCGGCCCACTTATACAAACAGTGACGATCGATCCGGGCTTTTGGTGACGAAGCTCACGTCACAGTAGCGCTTTCGGGCGTGCCGGATGGGCGTCGTCATGACGACGTCGAGGCTTGTGACGGATGCGTAGAGTGGCGAACTGGGTCTGATGAGGGTCGTGCCGCGATGTCTGTGCCATGTGCGTTACGAAACGTGTTGATGAGGATTCGCCACGTGTTCGGCAAAGTTGGTCGCCAACGCTCCGACCTGCGGCTACCGTGATGCCCGACGTCTCAAGTCGTGGTCCGGCATCGGGCTGGACCGCTGGGAGGCCCCTTACGTGCCGCAGTCGCGACAACGCCAGGAGGCCGGGACCCGGCCCCTGTGGGGCTCTTTCCCGGACAACTCCGAGTAAGCGGGTGGGCGTGTGCCACGAACGCATGTCGTCGACACAAGCGTGCTGCTGTCTGACCCTCGCGCGCTGCTGCGATTCGCGGAGCACAACGTCGTGCTCCCCCTCGTTGTGATTGGGGAGCTGGAGGCCAAGCGAAACCACCCAGAACTGGGTTGGTTCGCCCGGGAGGCGCTGCGCATCCTGGACGACCTACGCATCAAGCACGGGCGGCTCGACCATCCACTGCCGCTGGAAACCGGCGGGACGCTGCGAGTAGAACTCAACCACACCGACCCGACGGTGCTGCCGCCGGGGTTCCGGGTCGGTGACAACGACTCTCGTATTCTCTCGGTCGCCCTCAACCTGGCCGCGGAAGGCGACGACGTCGTCCTCGTCACCAAGGACATGCCGCTGCGGGTCAAGGCCTCCGTCGTCGGCCTGGACGCCGAGGAGTACCGGGCGCTCCAGCCGGTCGACACCGGCTGGAGCGGGCTCGCCGAGCTGGGGGTGAGCCAGGAGGACCTCGACCGGCTCTACGCCGGCGAGCACCTCACCCTCCCCGAGGCCGCCGAGCTGCCCTGCCACACCGGCCTGGTGCTGACTGCCGCCGGCGGCAGCGCCTCCGCGCTCGGCCGGATCAGCCCTGACAAGTCGGTGCGGCTCGTGCGCGGGGACCGTGAGGCGTTCGGCCTGCACGGGCGCAGCGCCGAGCAGCGCGTCGCCCTCGACCTGCTGCTCGACCCCGAGGTCGGGATCGTCTCCCTCGGCGGCCGCGCCGGCACCGGCAAGTCGGCGCTGGCGCTGTGCGCTGGCCTCGAGGCGGTGATGGAGCGCCGGCTGCACCGCAAGGTGGTCGTCTTCCGCCCGCTCTACGCCGTCGGCGGCCAGGACCTCGGCTACCTGCCCGGCAGCGAGAACGAGAAGATGGCGCCCTGGGCGCAGGCCGTCTACGACACCCTGGGCGCGCTGGTCTCCGAGGACGTCATCGACCACGTCGTCGAGCGCGGGATGCTCGAGGTGCTGCCGCTGACACACATCCGGGGCCGGTCGCTACACGACTCGTTCGTGATCGTCGACGAGGCGCAGTCGCTCGAGCGCGGTGTGCTGCTGACCGTTCTCTCCCGGCTGGGCCAGGGCTCCCGGGTTGTGCTCACGCACGACGTGGCGCAGCGCGACAACCTTCGGGTCGGGCGCCACGACGGCGTCGCGTCGGTGATCGAGACGCTCAAGGGCCACCCGCTGTTCGCGCACGTGACGCTCACCCGCTCCGAGCGCTCCCCGATCGCCGCGCTCGTGACAACCATGCTGGAGGACCTGGTCCTCTGATTCCCTGCCACTCCGACGCACCCACCCGGGTGGCCTTCTCAAGATCAGTCAGGCGTTGCGTGTCACCAGTGGCGCGTAACGCCTGACTGATTCTGGCTCGACGGGCGAGCGGTACCGACGCGCTACCGGCTGGCCAGCCGGTTCGCCATCCGGTGGTGTGTCCGCCCGGGAACGGATCAGCCCACCGGGTGGTTGTGCGTGGTGAAAACCCCAGTTGATCCGGAGAAGGGCCGCCGGGCATGCGAAGGAAGATCATTTTTGCACGCCCTTTGGCCCCAAGCCCACCGGAGGTGGTGCGACATGTTGTTCGGACGGCGCGCGGCGACGATGGTCTCGCCTGAGCAGGCGCTGCCCGGGCACGAGCGGCGGCTGTACGGCGTACCGGAGCTGCACGCGGTGCTGGGTACCCCGATCGAGGGCCCGTTCCCCGAGGGGCTCGAGGTCGCGGTGTTCGGCCTCGGCTGTTTCTGGGGCGCCGAGCGAAAGTTCTGGCAGACCCCGGGCGTGCACTCGACCGCCGTCGGCTACGCGGGCGGCTACTCGCCGAACCCGACCTACGAGGAGACCTGCTCCGGCCAGACCGGGCACACCGAGGTCGTCCAGGTCGTCTTCGACCCGAACGAGGCCAGCTACGACAAGCTGCTGTCGGTGTTCTGGGAGGCGCACGACCCGACGCAGGGAATGCGGCAGGGCAACGACGTCGGCAGCCAGTACCGCTCGGCGATCTACACGCACTCCGACGAGCAGGCCGCCGCGGCCACGCGCAGCCGCGAGGTCTACCAGCAGCGGCTGACAGCGTCCGGCTACGGCCCGATCACCACCGAGATCGCCGCCGCCGGCCCGTTCTACTACGCCGAGGACTACCACCAGCAGTACCTGCACAAGGTCCCGAACGGCTACTGCGGCCTCGGCGGCACCGGCGTCTCCTGCCCTGTCGGCCTGTCCACGACTGACGCCTGACCGAGGCTCCGGTAGGCCCGAGCGGGCTTTCCGGAGAAAAAGACTGGCAGCGCTGCGCCGGACGGCAAATCTTCCGGCGCAACGCCGGCATAGGCGGATGTGATCCTCAAACCACGCGCCGAGCGTGTTGTCAAATAGCTGGAATATCGTGCTTGTGGATAACTAACCGGGACTGTCTGACCCATCAGTAATGATGGCGACATGCCGTCGAACGCTCATGAGGCGCTCCTCGTGATGACCCGCGCGGACCCCACCCTGCCTGACTGGATACTGACCCAGCTCGGCGAGTCGGTCGGGCCGTATCATCACGCGCGCCTGTCGGACCCCACAGTTCGCCCTCGCATGTTTCAGGCGGACACTCTGGTCGTCCATGCCGATGAGGCCAACGATCCGACGCGGTCCACGGTCGTCGAGGTCCAAAACGCGCCGGAGCTGGACAAGCTAGCCACTTGGAAGCTCTACTGCGCGCAGTCCGGGGCAGAGCTGGCCAAGTCCATAAAGAAGAAGAAACCGGCGCTGGTCCCGAGTGCGCTGGTTGTCTTCTTTCCCAACCCGGCTGTAGCCGCGTGGTATCGCGGTGTGATCGCCAAAGACGTCAGTGCCGTACGGCTCCACCCGACGTTCGTCACACCAGCCGACATCGATCTGATCGTCGATGCCGCCGTCGCCGAGACTCACCCCATGCGAGTGCTGTTCTCGGCCTTCTGCCACCGAGGCGAGGACTCGGTGGCCGCGATGTTCGACGCGCTGCTCGCCGCCCTCGACGGTCTGGAACGTGACCAGAAGCGCTTCTACGATGACGTCATCACCGGCGGGTTCTCTCTGGCGACCCACACCCGATGGGAGAAGCACCTCATGACCACTGCCACTGGCCAGCGGTACCACAACGAGATCTACAACCGGATCGACCGGGAGGCTGAGGCGCGAGGCGAGGCGCGTGGCGAGGCGCGTGGCGAGGCGCGTGGCAGGGCTGAGTCGGTGCTGGACGTGCTTGAGGACCGCGGGGTTCCGGTCCCTGCGGGCACTCGCCAGATGGTCCTGGCCTGCACCGACCTCGACCGGATCCGCCTCTGGCAGCGTCGCGCGCTGACGGCGACGACCGCCGCCGACGTCACCCAGCCGTAGCGCTGTCCGCCGCTACCCGTGCGGGCGGTATGCGTCGGACCGGTGCTCGATCGCGGTGATCTCGACCCGGTGGCGGGTGTCGTCGATTCGATAGATGACGCGGTAAGTGCCTCGGCGTGCGCAGTGGAGGCCGGCCAGTTCCAGACGCAGGGGCTTGCCGACACGGTGTGGGTTCTGCGCGAGCGAGCCGAAGATGAACTCGACGATCGCGGTCCCTGCCTTCTCTGGCAGCCGGCGTATGGCCCGTTGGGCCGGTGCTGAGAGGGCGACCTCGAACTCGTCGCCGCTCGTCACTGCTTGGTGATCAGCCGAAGGGCTTCTTCCTTGGTCATCACCGTGGCCTCCTCGGGGCCCATGAGCGCCTCCCGGACGTCCTCCATCAGCGCGCTGTTCCCAAGTACCGCCAGGCTCTCCTCGAGGGACTCAAGGTCTTCGACGCTGAGCACGATGGCGGCGGGCCTGCCGTGCCGCGTGATCACGACGCGACCGTGCTCGCGTTCGACGTTGTCGACGACCTCGGACAGCCTGTTCTTGACCTCTGCGAGCGGCATCTGCTCCGTGATCGACATGGCTATAACTATAGCCAGATCGGTTGACTATCACCAACTCCGACTGGCGGGTTCTCTCTGGCGACCCACACCTGATGGGGGTCGGCGTCACCGATCTGGCCGCCGCTACCCGAACAGTCAGGTCGGCCCAGAGGTCGGCGTCTCGATCGAGCCCCCGTATGCCGGCGGCTCGAACTGCAGGACCGGGTGGCCGATGAACGCGGCGTCCATGAACGTCTTCCAGATCTGCAGCGGCCAGTCGGTGCCATGCACACCCTCAGCCAGGGGGATCCCAGGCCCCTGCGCGAGGGACTCCAGCTGCGCCCCGCCCCGGAACATGTCGACACAACTGGCGAGGTTGTCTGGTCCCGCGGTGAAGCCGCAGAACCACGCCGACCGGAAGCCCTGCCCGGTGCCGGCCATGCCAGCCGCTGGCCGACCGTCGGCGAGCGGCTGGCTCGCCGCGACGCCGACGTCGGGCTGCTCGTCGTCGAACACTCGTCCCAGCGCGTAGGCCGCGTCCCGTACGACAGAGTCGTCGAGGACCTTCGTCAGAGTCGACGTGTTCTTGTAGATGCGCTGGCCGGTGGAGCTGATGACCTCGTCCACCAGATGCACGGACGTGTGTAAGCCGCCCGAGGCGATCGTGCTGTAGGGGGCGAGCATCGCGATGGGGTACACCACATCCTCGCCCAGCGTGATGCGAGGCGTTACCGCCGGAGCCGGGATGATCCCGAGAGACTCGGCCATCGCGGCGATCCGCTCGGCCCCGACCTCGGGGCTGGAGCCGAGCGACTCGTAGACCGTGCCCAGCGAGGTGGCGGTCGCGGTCTGCAGGCTGACGGTGGCGGGCGCATCGCCGCCCTCGTTGTTCGCCACGTTGAAGGTCGACATCAGGTTCATGCCGGCCTTCAACGCCGCGAGCAGCGTGACCGCGTTGAAGGTGAAACCGGGTGGGAGGGCGGTGGAGGAGACGCTGTCGAGCTTGTACGTGTCACCGAAGCCGTTCGGGCCGTACTGCGCGCCGCCGTACCAGGCGACTATTGCTCCGGTCGCCGGATTCACGGCGACGAGGCCGGTTCTCAGGTTGTTGAGGGCGTCGGTTGGATAGACGTCCGCGAGCACCTTGTTGACGGCGTTGACCGCGGCCGACTGCCGGTTGAAGTCGATCGTGGTGCGGATACGCAGACCCCACGTCTCGAGCTGTTTTCGGGTGAGGCCGGCCGCGTCCAGCTCTCCTTCGACATGCAGCCTTATGTAGGTCGCCTGCGGAGACTCGACGCTCTGCGCCAGGGCTCCGACCGTGGCCAGGACGTGCGTGCTGTCCGCGTAGTAGATCACCGAAGGCATGTCAGTCGGGCCCGCGTCCGACGGTTCTTTGTCCGGCCAATACATCGCTGTGAGCACGGCGGCGAGCACCACGAGCACACCGAATGAAGCGGTGATCAGGCGTGCCGGCCGCGACAGTCGACCGCGCCAGGTTCTCCGGCCACGGCTGCGCGTGGGCGAACCGCTGGCGGGCACCGCGCCGGGGCGGCCCGACTGAGGGCGCTTACTGCCTGATTTGCTGGGCGCGTTCGGACCCAGGGCAGCAGGCCGACCATCGTCGACGTCACGGATGTTCTTCGACGCGCCACCCGGTGCGGCGAGATGGTCGGCGGCCGCGCGGTCGCCACGCGTGCGAACGCCGATGTGGCCGTGCGCGCCCGCGTCTGCTGGTCCCTGGGTCTCCAGGGGCGGACCGGCACGCGCCTGTTCGGCCGGCGTCCAGCCGGAGGCGGCGTGGATCGAGTCGTCCAAGCGGAGGCGAAGCCCACTGCGCCGTACCCACTCGGGTCCGAGAGCCGTCGCCGTCGCCATCGCCAGGTCGAGCGCGAAGGCGTGGGCCGACGGGTGCCGGTCGGTGATGGACTTGCTTAGCGAGCGGCTCAGCACGCCGGCGATCTCGGACTGCGGCGCGGTGAGGCCTGACAGGTCGGCGCGGTGCGGGTCGCCGCCGACGAGCAGCCACCGCAGCACCAGTGCCAGGCTGTAGAGGTCCGTGGCCGGGCCGAGTGGCCGGAAATTGCGCTGTTCCGGCGCCATCCACTCGATCGTTCCGGTGGCGCCGCGGACGGTGGCACCGTCCATCATCTTGGCGATGCCGAAGTCCACGACCTTTACGACGCCGTCGTCGGCAATCATCAGGTTGGCCGGCTTGATGTCCCGGTGCAGCAGCCTCCGGCTGTGGACGTAGTCGAGCGCGTCCGCGACGGCAAGCCCGATCCCGCACACCTGCTCCAGCGGTGCTGGCAGGGCGAGCCCGGCGAGCGTTCGTCCCGGAACAAACTCCATCACCAGCAGGGTCAGCTCACCGGTTTCGACGACGTCGAAGAGACTGACCAGATGTGGGTGGCTGAGCGACGCAAGTATCTGCGCCTCGGCGTGGGCCGGCCCGTGTACGTCGCCGCTGCGCGGCGCCATCGCCTTGACGGCCACCTCGCGCCCGAGCTGCCGGTCGACCGCATGGAAAACGGCGGCGAACCCGCCCCCGCCCAACCGCCGGCCGAGCTCGTAGCGGGCAGGAAGAACGCGTGCGACGTCCTCTCGGTCCATCGGCACCCCCGCAGCGCGCTACCAGCACCCCCCGAACTCGGACCTGAGCGAGCGCTGTCACCGGCCCCTTACGGATCTTAACCCTTGCTCGTAACGTCGCCGATCGCCCCGTCGCACTGCCCCCGGTGAGGTACCGCACGTCGCTTGACTGGGCGCCGAAGAGCAACTCTGCGACTATTCAGGCCGCAAGGTGTAACGGTCATCGGCTGCCTAGCGCCTTGGCTGCGGATGACGTCCGACCGGCTACGGCTTGCTGCGCAGCACCGCTTCGGCGTCACTGACCTTGAGCACGAGCCGGTTGGTCGGAACGACCCGGGTGAATCCGTGCCTGAGGTAGAAGGAAGCCGCCTGTTCATCGAGCGCGTCCACGACGATGTAGCGTGCGCCGACGATGTTGGTCGCGCGGATGATGCGACCGAGCGCGTCCACAATCAGCGCGCTGCCGAATCCCCTGCCTTGAAGTGACTTGTCGAGCGCCAGACGTGCCAGTAGGACCGCTGGGATCTGGGCGGGATTCCCGCGCCCGACTGCTCGAGGAAGATCGTCGCGTTGGGCGAGGTGAGCGGCGATTGTGTAATAGGCAAGTACCCGTCCACCCTCGGACCAGACGAAGGTCCGCCCGGTTCCGCGGGCTTCGGTGGACAACGCATGCAAGCGAAGCCACTCATCGAGAGCTGGCCGGCCACTGTCGAAGCCAGCCGTGTCATGGTGTGCGCCCAGCGGCTCGGCTACGACACGAGGATTCGTCACCGCCGTTCCACGATGATCGTGTCGAGTAGCGTCGCACCTCGCAACAGTGCGTCGTTCGGCTCGGCCGGCGGTGCGTCCAGCGCGGCCAGCATCGCATCAAAGAAGTCGGCGGGCACTCGGGTGATGAGCTCATGCTCGTGGAGCACCTCGACAGCGCGCTCCTCGACGGCTGTACGGGCGAAGTCTGAGGCGGTCTGGTTCGTGAGGGCGGCTGCGCGTTCGATCAGCTGCTTGAGCTCCGGCCGGACGCGGAACTCGAACCGCCCTGAGGCCGCTGAGGCAACCATGGCTCCTCCGATCCGGGTGTCCGTACAACTGTACGGACGTCGAGGAGCGTTGTCGACGCGGTTATGATCCGGCGCTGCGTCGTCGCCGTTGGCGGCCTCGGTGCTGGAACCTGTTCGGTCCACCAGGTTGTCGGTCATGGGTACTTCTCCCGGAATCGGTCGACTGGCCGGTTTTCGTCCCGAGAGTATAAGTCGACACTGTCTGACCCATCGCAACTGTTCGTGGCGCGTCCACTCTTCCACTCTGGTGTCGTGCGACAGCGAACCTGCTCCGGGTGTCAGTGGATCTGATCCGTGTGCCAGTGGAGGTGATCTGGTGGTGGTTCCTCGTCCGACAACAGAGCCGCCGCGAGGCTTCGGCTGAGCGAGGTCAGCCCTCGGCGCTGACCAGGCGGCGCAGCGCGTTCGCATAGCGGATGGTGATGCGGCGTTGGAGGAGCGGGCCGACCGGGCCCGCGAGGCGGGGGAGAAGCGTGGCCGGGCGGCTGAAGGCTCGGATCGTCAGCCATACGGTGTCGTCGCTGTCCCGGGTGAGCACGAAAGACTCCTCACCTGACTCGGGATGACCCGGCAGCGTGCCGTAGCCGAAGCCGGCTCGGTCCGCTTCCGCCTGGTCATCCGCCCAGACGACGAGGCAGGGCGCGGTCATCCGCAGCGGCCCGAGCCGTAGTCGGGAGGTGACCGTCACGCCTTGCGTAGCCCTTGGCGAAGAGGCCGTCACGTCCAGCCCTGCCACCTGGTGCATCTGCCAGGTGAGCAGGGCATCGGCCGCCGCGCGGAAGCCGGCAGCGCCGTGCGTCACCGGAACCCGGTGCTCCAGATGGTGGTAGCCAGCCGGTAGGGATGCGTTCAGCGTCGCGCCGACCTCGTCGTAGGTGAGGGCACTGGTACCGCTGGACGGCGGCTCAGGTTGGCCCGCCAGCCGATCGTCGTCGCCCGCCTCCGTGCTGTTCGGGGCCGTGCGGCGAAGGGTGTCGTCGTTTCGGTCGCTTGCCGTCATGGTCGCGCTCCCGTCGAGGTTGATGTTTCGGACCGATCGAGCCGCCGCCAGGCCAGGAAGGCGCAGACGACGAAGCCGAGCGCGTTGGCGACGCCGTGCGTGGCGATCATCCAGGTGAGCGAGAGATGGGACAGTCCCGCTGCCCTTCCAACCGCCCAGCTGAGTGCAAGCGCCATGGTGATCGGGAGGACCGCGCAGGAGATGGCCAACAGCGCACGTGACCAGCGATCACCTCTGGGCCGGATCTGCCGCCAGGTGAGCCAGGCGGCGAGCCACAGCCCGGCGGTCAGGATTGCGGCGCCAACGAGCTCGATCCAGTCGGAAAGGAAGAATCCGGCGAGGACGACCAGCGTGCCGCCGGGGACCGACCAGGCGGCGAAGACCGCCCGCGGATCGTCGGGCAGGGTTCGGCAGATGAGCGCCGCGATCAGCGCGGCGGCGAAGCCTGCGTAGTGAAAATGCGCGACGGTGAGAGCGAGGACGGGCAACGAGAACCCGAAGAGCTGATAGCCGGCGCGCGCCGCCACCAGTGCGCTGGACGCGATCAGCGGCGTGACGAGGGCGGTGGCCGTCGCGACCTGGACGGAGAGCGGCCCGCGGACCGGGACTGGCCCGCGGACCGGGACTGGCCCGCGGACCGGGGCCGTCCCGTGGATCGGGTCTGGGCTGAGGGTGGGAACCGCGCCGGTGACCGAGCCTGACCCGATGGCCGGTACCGGCACCGTGTTCGCCGCGCGGCGGGCGACCTCGGGCAACGCCCTGAGCAGGGCGACGGTCCCAATAGCGTAGACGCCGGCCAGCGCTCCGGCCGCCGGGCCGCGCGGGACGAGGAGCGAAACCGCCCCAGGCACGGCCGCGAGCAGCCAGCGGCGACGCAGCGAGCCGAGGGTACGCAGGTTGAGAAGCCCGAGCCCCCAGGGGACGACGACGAGCATCCCAATGATGATCATTGCGACGACCGGCCCGGTGTCATACGGGGCCGGGCCGGTGCTCGGGGATGCCAGGAGTGCTGGCGCGGCCGGCAGGGCGGGTGGCGTGGACCCCGTCGGTGCGGCGGCGAGCACGGCGACGACCACGGCGACAGCGACGACCACGGCGACAGCGACGGCGATGGTGACGACGACGGCGATGGTGATGGCGGCGGCGGCTGTCATCGTCCGCGGCTGCTGGGACGGCGCAGCTCCGACACCAGGGCGTGCAGGTCGTCGGCGACGGAACGCAGCACGGGCACTCGGGTGAGCGCGATCGACCGGGCTATCAGCGGCGCGGCGGAGTCCACCAGCTGGCGGGTACGTGCCTGACCGGGCGACGAGTCGTAGACCCAGAACAGGGTGATGCCGAGGTAGGCGAGCCAGAGCAGCTCAGGGAGATCCGGTGCCAGTGGGCCGCCCGGCGTCTTGGAACGCGCGGCGCTGCGCCGGGCGGCGTTGCCGGGTCCGCGGTCGTCGGCGGCGTCGGCGGCCGGGTCAGCCGGGTCCGGGGCGGCAGGACCTATGAGCACGTCCCGGAACAATCCGACAGCGGCGTCCCTGGCCGCGGTCGACTCCTGGCTGAAGGGACTGGCCGCGGCGTTCGGGGGGATGGCCACCTTGATGAACGAGCCGGCGAATGCGTGGTAAGGCGTCATCTCGTCGATGCCCGCGTGCAGAACGCGGCGCAGCCGGTCGGCGAGATCCGGCGCCCGCAGCGCCTCGGCCGCCCGCCGTCGGTGTCCTACCTGAATCTCGGCGTAGAACTCCTGGACCAGGTGCTCCTTCGAGCCGAAGTAGTAGTAGGCGTTGCCTAACGAGACGCCGGCTGCCTGGGCGATCCCACGCATCGTGGTGCGTTCGTAGCCCTGGTCTCGGAATGCGGCCAGCGCGGTCTTGAGGATCAACGCCCGAGTCGCCGCGCCCCGGCCGGGTGGGGGCGTCTCGCTGGCAGCCTGCGCGCTGTCGTCGGACATGCTGCCGCTACCGCCGCCGACCTGCTCGCTCTCCTCGTCGTGGGGCTTGTCGTCGTGGGGCTTGTCGTCTTCGTGTCTGACCACCGGACGCCTCCCTGAGATCGGCGGAACCGTTGGTTTCGACGCTAATCGAGGATTTGAACGTGTTCAAGTCGCCCTACGATGGTCCAAGGTACGAGCTGGATTCCGCGATCGGTCCGCCCGTCGGTCGGCCCGCGAGGCGAGCCGGCACGCGCAGCCGGCGGCCGAGGCTTGGCCGGTCCGGTCCCAGCGGGCGGCCGGGACGAGGTGCTAAGCCTGCTCGGCCACCTGCGGCAGGGTGCGGACGTCCTGGCCGACCTGGATGTCGGCGACGCTGCCCACGACGGCCGTCGGGCGGAAAGGGTAGCGATCGATGTCGGCACGGGCGGTGATGCCGGACAGGACGAGGATGGTGTCCATGCCGGCCTCGAGGCCGGCGATCATGTCGGTGTCCATCCGGTCGCCGATCATGATGGTGGTCTCGCTGTGCGCGGCAAGGCGGTTGAGGCCGGTGCGCATCATCAGCGGGTTGGGCTTGCCGACGTAGTAGGGCTCGATACCGGTCGCCCTGGTGATCATCGCGGCTACGGAGCCGGTCGCCGGCAGCACGCCTTCGGTGGATGGGCCGGTCGGGTCCGGGTTGGTCGCGATGAAGCGGGCGCCGTCGCGGACCAGCCGGATCGCCTTGGTGATCGTCTCGAAGCTGTAGGTCCGGGTCTCGCCGAGCACGAAGTAGTCGGGGGAGCGTTCGGTGAGGACGTAGCCGATCTCGTGCAGCGCCGTCGTCAGACCGGCCTCGCCGACGACGTAGGCGGTGCCGCCGGGGCGCTGGGTTTCGAGGAACCGCGCGGTCGCCAGCGCCGACGTCCAGATCCGCTCGGCCGGGATGTCCAGGCCGGAGCCGCGAAGCCGGGCCTGCAGGTCCCGAGCGGTGAACATCGAGTTGTTGGTCAGGACGAGGTAGCCGAGGCCGGCCTCGGCTATCGAGGCGAGGAAGCGGTCCGCGCCCGGGATGGGCTGCGCCTCGTGCACGAGGACGCCGTCCATGTCGATGAGGTAGTTCTCAATGACCCGAGTGCCCACGACTCCGGGATTCTGCCCGCAGGGACCTTGGGACGCGCGCACCGGGTCGTCAGGCGCGTCACCAGCAGCACCACCGGCACTGTTATCAGCAATGTTGCCTGAGCCAGTGATGGACAGATCGGTGCGGTGTGGTGCGCTGGTGACATGGCTGAAAACCTGATCTTCCGGCTGCCGCCGACGTTCGAGACCGTCGAGCAGGAGCGCCAGCACCGCAAGGAGCGGCTTGCCGCCGCGCTGCGCATCTTCGGCTGGTTCGGCTTCGAGGAGGGCGTGGCGGGCCACATCACCGCGCGCGACCCCGAGCTGACGGATCACTTCTGGGTCAACCCGTTCGGCCTCTCGTTCTCGCACATCCGGGTGAGCGACCTGATCCTGGTCAACCACGCCGGCGAGACCGTCGAGGGCCGCTACCCGGTCAATCCGGCCGCGTTCGCGATCCACTCGCAGGTCCACCAGGCCAGGCCGGACGTGGTGGCCGCCGCGCACAGCCACTCGACCTACGGCCGGGCGTTGTCGACCCTCGGCGACATGCTCGAGCCCATCACCCAGGACGCCTGTGCCTTCTACGAGGATCACGGGATGTTCGAGGAGTTCGGCGGGGTCGTGCTCGACATCGAGGAGGGCAAGCGGATCGCCGCGGCGCTCGGTGGCCACAAGGCCGTCATCCTCGCCAACCACGGCCTGCTGACGGTCGGCGACTGTGTCGACACGGCCGCCTGGTGGTTCATCACGATGGAGCGTTCGGCGCAGGTACAGCTGGTGGCCAAGGCTGCGGGAACGGTTAAGCACATCTCGCATGACAACGCCAAGCTCACCCACGGTCTCAACGGCAACCCGCTGACCGGCTGGCTGAACTTCCAGCCGTTGTGGGACCAGATCACCCGACGTGAGCCTGATCTACTCGATTAGCGGAGGGTGACCAATTTCTCAAGGGATAATCAACTGAAATCACGATCTCTGGAATATTGACAAAACTCCCGGACGGGAAGGGGACGGTGCGGGACTCGGCGGGACAACGTGGTCCCGCAGCTGCGCGTCTGTCCTGAGGGTGACCTACTCGCGGGCCAGCGCTGGCGCGATCGAGGCGTGGTCGCGTCCTTCGGCGAGGCCGGAGGGTCGGCAGTGGGTCGAAGAACAAGGAGCCGGGGTGGCGGGGCGGCGCAAGGACTACCGGACCTGGGATGAGTTCAGTGCCTCCGAACGGCGCCGGGGCCTGACGATCCTTGGCGGAGCGGGGATCGTGGCGGTAGGTGCCGTCGTCCTGGTGTACGGCGGCACTGCCGCCGGTGGTGGCGCGCCGGTCGGCGCGCCACCACCGGCGGTGACCGGGCTGGCGGGCGCCGTCGTGACGCCGGCCGCCACGGTCACCAGCCCCGACCTCGACGAGTGGTACAAGGCCATCGACCGCCACCGCACGGACATCGGTCTCGCGGAGGCGGACGTCCGCAAGGCCATCGCCGAGTCGAACGGCATGGCGCTGCAGCCGGCGTGCGTGCTGCTCAACACCCGGACCATCGCCGCCGACAGCGCCGGAATTACGACGCCGGCCGGCGACGCCGGCCAGGCCTGGGCCGAAGGGCTCCGCGCCCTCAAGCAGGCCACACAGTCGTGCGCGCAGCTCTTCGACGGTACGCAGGTCGCGCCGACCGTTCTCCTGACGGAGACCAGCACCGCGCTGGACGCCGCCGATGCGGCGTGGGGCCGACTGTCGTCACCCGACACCCGGGTCGCCGACGCCTCCGCGGGTTCGGCGAGCCCACCGGCGCCTAGCGCGCCCACGGTCGCCGGTTAGGGAATCCACCAGCTCGGGGCGTGGCTGGTTGACATCGGGGCGTGGCCGTTGGCGTCAGGGCGTGGCTGTCGAGGTCGGCCCGGCGCCGCCGGCGGGGGCGGTCGTCCTCGGAGTGGCCGGCTGGGTGGCCGTGGCCGACGGCGATCTTCCGGGCAGGTCCACCGACATGCTCGGGCCGATCGTGAGCCCGGGCACCAACGGTGTGTCCGTCGCGGTCGGCGTCGCGTTCGGGTCCGGCGTCCCCGTCGGGGACGCGCTGGTACGGATGATCGGCCCGTTGGCGCGGTCGAGCAGGGTCACGGCCGGGCTGGCCGAGGTGAGCGTGGCCTTGACCGGCGCGAACAGGAACGACTCCTGCGGCTTGTACTCCGCATCCAGGAAGAACGCCCGCTCGATCGACTCGACCTGCACCGTCGCCCTGGTGTCCCGACCGGCGCCGACGACGCGGACCGCGCGGATCTGCTCGATGTCCTCGGCCACCGTGCCGGGCGGTAGCGCGATCGCGGTGGCGGCAGGTTCGTCGCGGCGCAGCGACCACTTCGCCACCCCGAGGTCTGAGCGGTAGATCGTCGGATTGCCGGCCAGCTTCACGCCGACGGACACCCCGACCCAGGCCGCATCGCTATTCGGTGTCCCCTGGGTCGCCTTGCGCAGTACCAGATAGAGGTAGGACCGCGGGTCGCCAGCCGTCTGGGTCGGGCTCTGCGTCGGGTCGTCGATCGGATCCTCCGCGGTCTTGCCCTCGCGGATGAGCTCCTGCGACATCACCCAGTAGGTCCACGGGTTGCGATCCATCACCCGCTCGGGGGCCTCGCTGGTCGGATCGAGGCCGTCGAGCGCGGACAGTGAGAAGCGCATCTGCCCGTCCGTCTTCCCACACACGCTGTTGGTGAGTCCGCAGGTCTGGATGACGGGGTGGGTGCCCTCGAAGCCGCCGGTGAACGGGACGGTGGACCCGTCCTGGCCCTGGACGGCGGCACTGCCGGCGACCACCTTGCCGGCCGCGTCGACCTCCACCTGGTAGACCCAGGCGATCTCGGCGCTGCGGCCCCACACGGAGAACATCTCCGGGATGGAGGTGGCGCCATCCTCGTTCGAGTAGACGATCGAATAGCGATAGATCTTGTTGCCGGTCGTCGGCGAGCTGGTCTCGGTGTGGAACGCGACCAGCGGGGTGTCCGTCACCGCGCTCTGGAACGGCCCGCTGACGTCTGACGCCACCCCCTGGTCGCTGCGCCCGTAGAGGACCGGGGCGTACTGGGCGGCGGCGAAGCTGCCGTCCGTGGCGGCGACGGTGCGGAATTTCAGGCCGGTGAGGTTGGCCGTCCGAGTGCCCGCCGGGGAACGATCGTCGGCGAACTTCACTTTCAGGGTGTGGTTGCCTGCTGGCACGTTGCCCAGGTCGAAGCTCCGGGCGATGGCGAACGAGGCCGGAATCACCACATCCGTGGTGTAGGTGTCGTCGACGTACAGCGAGACGACCGCCGACTCGCTTCCCTTGGTCGCCCAGGAGGCTTCCGGCGACGCGGTGGTCAGGTCGAGGATCACCTCGCCTCCGGTGGAGGTGAACGGCGCCGAGGCCTCCTGGCCGCGGGTGACGGTCAGATCGAGCGGACCGGCTGGTTCGTCCTTGTCGCCACCGCAGGCGGCGACGGTGGCGATCAGCACCGTGGCCGCGACGACGGCGCCCAGTATCCTCGGCACGCCTAGTACCCGCGGCACGCCCAGTACCCGCGGCAGCTTGCGTGGCGCGATTTGGTCCAGAGCCGCAGGGTGTTCTGGGGCCGCCCCCGCGGCCGTCCCCGTCCGCGAGGCCCGCCGGGAGGTCTGCGCCGTTCTGCCGGTCACTGGTCTCGCCCCTCCGCATCCGTACCGTTGCCGTCCTTCATCCTGGACTGTCCGGCTCCAGGGCATTCAGGCGGCTCCCACCGGTTCGACCCGGTCGGCTGTCGACGTCGCCGGGGGCTCACGCGAGGGGTGGCCGGGTGGGACGCATCTCCCAGCCGGCTGGCCCTGTGTGTTCGCCCGATTACTTCGAGCGTGTTCTTTTGGTCAGGTTCTCGATCGGCCAGCTGTCGGGGGTGGTGGCGCGGAATATGGAACGACACCGGCGGCGCGATTCGGGCGCACCGGCTGGCCTGGCGGGCGGAGGGATGGGATTGCGCGAGGACCACGACGGCGATCAGGCCCTGGCGGAACGGCCGGCGCGGCTGTCGAAAGCGGAGGCCGACGCGGAGCTGGCGCGGCTGCAGATCGAGCTGGTGCGCATGCAGGAGTGGGTCGTGCATACCGGCCTGCGGGTGATCGTGGTGATGGAGGGCCGCGACACCGCCGGCAAGGGCGGCACCATAAAACGGATCACCGAGCGGCTCAACCCTCGGCATTATCGAGTCGTCGCGCTCACCAAACCGGACGAACGCGAACGATCCCAGTGGTACTTCCAGCGGTACATCGCGCATTTCCCGGCGGCCGGCGAGATCGTGTTCTTTGACCGCAGCTGGTACAACCGCGCCGGTGTCGAGCGGGTGATGGGTTTCTGCACGGACGCCGAGTACGATGAGTTCCTGCGCACCTGCCCACAGCTCGAGCGGGCGCTGGTCCGCTCGGGAATCATTCTGGTCAAGTACTGGCTGTCGGTCGGTGACGAGGAGCAGGAACGCCGTTTCCACGCCCGGCTGAAGGACCCAGGAAAGCGCTGGAAACTGTCGGAGATGGACGTGCAGGCGCGTGCCCACTGGGTCGACTACGCCGAGGCGAAGGACGAGATGTTCGCCTATACCGACATCCGTGAGGCGCCCTGGTTCGTCGTGGACGCGGACGACAAGCGGGCGGCCCGGCTGAACCTCATCGCGCACCTGCTGTCCCAGGTGCCCTACCAGGAGGTCACGCGGCCGGAGGTGGTCCTGCCAGCGCGTCAGCAGCGGGCATACAAACGCCCACCGATCGACAGCCAGACCTGGGTGCCGCGCCGCTACGCGGTCGGCTGACCGCCATCACGGCGTCGATACCTGTTGGCCTGGCCTGCCTGGCCCGGCATGGCCTGTCCGGGCCAGGTCCGTCAGCCTTCGGCAGCTTTCATCGGCCCTCGTGGACCGACCGGCCGGCGCTTCGTCCCCGAGGGAGCATGCGTGCGCAAGTACGTCATCATGGGCGTTCAGGGAAGCGGTAAGGGAACGCAGGCGCGGCTGCTGTCGGCCGATCTGGACCTCGTCCACATCAACGTCGGCGACATCTTCCGGTGGAATGTGCAGAACCACACCAAGATTGGCGCGCAGGTGCGCCGGGTCGTCGACAGCGGCCAGCTGGTCGAGGACGACATGGTCGAACGGGTGGTGCGGGAACGGCTGACCAACCACGACTGGAACTACGGCTTTGTCATCGACGGTTTCCCGCGCAATGCCCGGCAGGCGGAGTTCTTTCTGGAGAGCTACGACATCGACGGCGTCGTCTATCTCGACTTGCCGGACGAGGAGGTGGTGCGCCGAGTGCTGGCACGTCGGCTGTGCTCACGGTGTGGCCTGGACTACAACCTCATCGCCAGCAGGCCCAAGCAGGCAGGAGTATGTGACGTGTGCGGCGGCGCGCTGGTCGGCAGGCCCGACGACAACCCCGAGGCGCTCGCTGTCCGCCTGCGCGAGTACCACAGCAAGACTCGGCCGGTGCTCGAGATCTTTCAACGCAAGGAGTACGTCGCCGTGGTCGACGCCCGCCGGCCGGTGCCCGCGGTCCAGGCCGACATCCGAGACCGGCTGGGCCTGCCGTCCATGGGGGATGGTTCAGCCAGCGGCGTAGCCGGACGAGCTGTTTGACGAGCTGTTTGGCGAGCCGTTCAGGGAATCGGCTACCTACGGTCGCCGCAGGGGGCGAGGCGAACCAGTCTGCCGGCTGACCAGCACGGCACCCCCCGTCAGGGTGGCAGCCATGGTGGTCGGTGTGTGAGCCTGAACAGCTGGCATCGGCGAGAGTGCTGCTCGAATACGTTTCTATCGTATTTTCTGTTTAATGGCCCGATTGGTGGACCCTAGAGCTGGCGGGCCCGCACCTTAGATGTTCCCCAAAGCTGTCGGACTGTCGGCATGGATTGTGACAAAACGGGGTACGTTGCCTGGTGTGTCCGTGTCGAACAATGCAGTGGTCAGCGCCGCGCTCGGCTATGCGGAGGTGCACCCCTCCGAGGTCGATACGGTCCGTGACCTCGCGAGCCTGGCCCTGCACGGCCCGCGGATCGTCCTGAGCGACACGCTGCCGGCGCATCTGGCCTGCCGGGCGATCGTGATGACGCCCGACCTGCATGTACTGCAGGTCCGCGGCGCGGAACGAGCGGGATGGCAGTTTCCAGGAGGACACGTCGATGAAGGGGATAGCTCCCTGCTCGGTTCGGCGTTGCGCCAGCTGAGCGAGCTCACCGGCATCGACCCGAACGCGCTGCGCCCGGAGTCGGTCGTGCCCTGTGACCTTTCGGCCGTCTCGATTGATCCAGCGCCTGCGCTGGATTTGCCGGAACACGTTCATTACGACTTCTGCTACCTGCTGCACCTGCCTTCGCAGGACCTTGGCGCCGATGCAACCGCGGATCTCCGTTGGGTTTCCGTGAGCGACGTCCCTGGGAGACTGGGCACGAAGCTCCGGCGCAGCTCCCGGACGCCGGCCGTGCGGCGCTAGTCGCGGTCCTGGCCGTGCCCCCGGGCGCCTGCCCGGCCGAGGCGGGAGGTCAGACGTGACGCAGGATGACGCCATCGGCGCCGCCCGCACCGATGAGGCCGGCGGCGCAGCCGGGGCCGGTGAGGCGGGCGGGGCTGACTGGGCTAGCAAGGCCGAAAAGGTAGATGGTTCCGGTGAGGTGGCCGGTGCCGGTAAGGCGGCGGCCAGCAGCGCGTCCCGCGATTGCCGTTCGGCGGGCGGAGTGCAGTCCTTTGAACTGATTGTCGAGTCCGCAGCGGCCGCCGATACGGTCTTCGCGCTGCTTGCCGACGGGGCCAGCTGGTCGTCATGGGCTGGTCCGCTAATCCCGCGATCTCGCTGGTATCGGACGGGTACGCCGGAGCTAGGCGGAGTCGGCGCGATCCGCGAGCTGGGCCTGCGCCCGGTCCTGTCTCGTGAGGAGATCGTCGAGTACGTCCCGCCACGCCGTCTCGCGTACACAATCGTCTCAGGCGTCCCGGTGCATGGCTACAAAGGGATCGTTGAGCTTGACCCACTGTCCGGGGGTGGCACTCGCATCACCTGGCGGGCGACCTTCGTGCCGGCCTACCGCGGTACGGGTCCGATGCTGCGGCTGTTCGCCGTGACCGCCGTCGGTTCGCTGGTCCGGCACCTCGCCCGGGCGGCGGCCGCGGGCCGTACCCCCAGTGCGCCGGCGACTCCGACCTCGGACATGACCCAGGACCGCTGACCGCTGGTCGCCAATCGCTGAATGCCGATCGGTTCCATGGGTACGTCATGCCCGTCGTGCAGCATTCGTCATGATATGGCCTGGTGCGTCGCTGGTCTGAGTCGAGTCGATGGCCGGATTGCACTGGAACTGCTTCTCATCGTCACCGATGCGACGTAAACGAGCTGCCTTCTCACTTTCTGCAGTACTTTTCGCGCATTGTCAAAATATCGATGCGGAGAGCAAGGGAATGTTTCTCGGATTTTTACGGCCCGCAAACATCTCCTGCCTCGCGTGGTCTGTAGAAATGCAGCCATGGCGCTTTCGGATGGTCATTTTTCCTTTTTGGGCCGCTCGAGCGGCGCGTCCCGGCTATGGGTACGTCTGACCGGTTTGGTCGGCGTCGGGGCCGTCACGGTGGCCCTGGTCGCGGCTGGGCCGATGACGACGGCCGCCTCCGCCGCGACCACCCCCTCGCCCACCTACGCCCTGTCGCTGAAGTGGCGTTCCTACCTCGCGACCAGGCCCGGCTCCGTCAGCGTCGCCCTCTATGACCGACGCACCGAGCAGGCGATCTACGTGACCAAGGCGTCGCGGAAAGGATGGGAGACGGCGAGCACGGTAAAACTGGACATTCTCACCTGCCTGCTCGCCAAAACTGGTCAAGGTGGGAAACTCACCGCGGCGCAGCTGGCGCTGGCCAAGCCGATGATCTCGGTCAGCGACAACACGGCGGCCAGCACGCTGTGGAACCAGGCCGGCGGGCAGAGCGGCATGAACACGTTCTTCCGCCAGCTCGGGATGACCTCGACGACCGCGGGTGCCGGCGGCAAATGGGGCCTGACGAAGACCACTGCCCTCGAGCAGCTCAAGGTGCTGCGCGCGGTCGCCTACCCGCGCTCCGTGCTCTCCGTGAACGCCCGCGCCACGGCCAAGGGCCTGCTCGACACCGTCGTCTCGTCGCAGCGTTGGGGCCTGACCGCGGGTGTGCCGACCGGCGTCTCGGTCGACATCAAGAACGGTTGGCTGCCCTATGACGGCGGATGGGTCGTCAACAGCCTCGCCCACGTGCACGGCGCCGGCAAGGACTACGTCATGGCTGTCTACACGCGCGACAGCGCGACCGAGCAGACCGGCATCAACACCATCTCCGGCCTCTCCCGCCTCGCCTGGTCGACCCTCCCCACCGCCCCGGCCGTCTGACCCGATCGTCGGCCTGGCCTTCTGGCCTTCTGGTCTCTTCAAGGTCCGAGCGGCCGGTGTCCGACTCCGAGGCACATATCTGTGTCGGTGGGCGGTGGGCGGTGGGCGGTGGGCGAACGTTGTGGTGACGGCGCATTGCGGCTGTGGAATCGCGGTCCAGCGAGAGCTGAAGGAGAAATGTGAAACGCCTGTAACTATTCGATACATCGCATGTAGTCCGAGACGGATACATATCGGGCATGGTCGCCGGCCGCTCCGTTCGGGCCCGCCGCGCACGGATGGGTTCCCGTGCGCGGCGGGCAGCTCTGCTGGTCACCATGGGCGTCGTCGCCCTCGCTGCCGTCGGAGTTCCGCCCTTCACGACGGCGCCCGCCGCCGCGGCCGTGGGGCAGGCCAAGACGCCCACGCTCGTCGAGCGGGCCACGTCGACCGGCTCGACGGCCACATCCGCCGAATCCGCCGACGCGGCGGAGATGGCAGGGCTTCTGGGCGTGGAGCTCGGAGACACTGACGCGGCCGGTGCAGCCGGCATGGCGTCGCTGACCGTCGTTTCGCCGTCAGCTACCGTTTCGCCGTCAGCTACTGCTTCGCCGCCAGCTACCGCGTCATCGCCGGCTACCGTGCCACCGGCGGCGAGCGCGTCCCCGGCGGCCGCCCCATCGGCAACACCGTCGACGACGGCCACCGGGCCCGCCGCGGACGGTTCACCTCAGCCATCGACGGCGAGCGGCCAGCCCGAGACGTGGGAGCTTGTCTCGTTCGCGCCCGCGCTCGTCCAGGAATTCCGTTCCTACCTGGCGACGCGGCCGGGTGCGGTGAGCGTCGCCCTCTACGACCGGACCACCGGCATGACCGTGGACGTCACGAACTCCACGAGGACGGGCTGGGAGATGGCGAGCACCGTCAAGCTCGACATCCTCACGAACCTGCTCACCAGGACCGGCGAGGGCGGCCAACTTCCCGCCTCCCAGTTCCGCTTGGCCCGGCCGATGATCTCGGTCAGTGACAACGCGTCGGCAAGCTCGCTGTGGCGCCAGGCTGGCGGGAAGAGCGGGATGAACGCCTTCTTTCAAAGTCTCGGCATGACCTCGACGACTGCCAGCACCTCGTGGGGGTTGACCAAGACGACGGCTTACGACCAGCTCCGCGTGCTGAAGGCGGTTTCCTACCCCGGCTCGGGCCTGTCGACGAACGCCATGGCAACCGCCACGCGCCTGCTGGGGACCGTGGTCGCGTCGCAGCGATGGGGCCTGACCGCTGGCGTGCCATCCGGCGTCACCGTGGAAATCAAGAACGGCTGGCTGCCATACGGAGGCGGCTGGGTGATCAACAGCCTGGCCCACGTGCACGGCGCCGGCAAGGACTACATCATGGCCGCCTACACCCGCGACAGCCGAACCATGGCCACCGGCGTAGAAACCATCTCCGGCCTCTCCCGCCTAGCCTGGCAGTACGTCCCCGCCGCCCCGTCCCCGAACCCACAGCCAGCACCCTGACCACGATCAGGCCGGCACCCCGCTAGCGTGCCGTCTAGACAGGAGTGATTCGTGGTCGGGGATGTCATGCGCTGGCAGGTGCAGGAGGCGAAGCAGCGGTTCAGCGAGATGCTGCGGGCCGTGGCGCGACGGGCCGCAGACGATTCCGCGTGATGGACAGGATGCCTTTGTTGTCATCGGCATCGATGACTACCGGGAACTAGCAACCCAAGCGACGCGATCTGGTCGAGGTGCTGTTGGGGCCGCCACGCAGCGATGAACTTGCTGCGATCATGGACGAGGTCGAGCGAGAGCGGCGAACCGATGTTCCGGGAGATGTCGAGCTCGGAGACACCGAAGACCGGGGACCCGGTGACGTCTCGTGAGTTACCCGCCCGATCCCGGCTATCGACGGCCTCATCGGAGCAACCGCTCGGGTTCACGGGTGGACTGATCTTCTGGCCCAGAAGATCGTCTATCCGGGCCGGCGACCGTTGTGGGCGTGCCGGGTCGGCGGTCGCTCCCTATACCCGCCGGGCCGGCGACTGCCCGGAGTAACGCTGCCGGTTGACGCGGGACGGTCTTCGGCGGCCCGATCGCCGTGGGCGGTCCTGGCCGCCAAATTCCAGCGGTGCTGGGTGAGGACGAGCACGGAGTCAGCGAGGTGGAGCCGGCCGCCGTCGCGGGTGGCGATCGCGTCGTCGTCGACGCCGTCGGTCGCCGCGGCGAAGGCCGCGGCGGACCGAGGGCCGGGATCGACGGGCGGCGCCGAGCGCAGGACCCGTCCGTCGGACAGGATCGCGACGAGCGCGCCGTCGGTGCCGCGTTCGAGGATGGTGCCCTCATCGTGCACCGCGCGGTGGTGTGCGGCGCAGAGGAGAGCAAGCAGGTCGATGTTGGTCTCTCCCTCATCAGCGGCCCACTCCGCCAGGTGGTGGATGTGCAGCCAGCGGGTGTGCTCGCAGGCCGGGTAGGCGCACATCCCGTGGTCGCGGGCGAAGACCGCGTCGCGTAGCCGCCGGCTCGGGAAGCGGCGGCGCCGGCCGAGGTACAGCGGATTGCCGTCGGTGTCAGTCAGCAGTGCCCGCAGGAGTCCATCGCAGCCGAGCCTGCGCAGCACGCCGGCGGACAGCCCAATCCCGGGTTCGACGTCGGCGCGGAACAGTCGCCGGCGAACCTCGTCGGGCACCGGCCTGGCGTCGTCGCGAGTATTCGGACCGCCAGCCTGGCCAGCCCGGCCAGCCCTGGCGGCGTCGTCGGTTGCCGGGCCGGCGGCGCTGGCGCCGTGGCCCAGGTGGTCGGCGCTCGCGGCCGGCTGACCGGCGCGCAGGAGCGAGTCGATGTCGACGTGGACGGTGACCGTGTGAGACGGAAGGAGCAGGCCGGGGGCAGGCCGGTGCAGGAAGCCGGCGGCGAGTGCGACCAGCGCGTCCGCGTCCGCGCGCCGGTCCCGCGGCGCGCAGACGATCTCCCCGTCCGCCGGCGGCCGGTCGGGCTCGCCCGGGGCCGGCGGCGGAGATGTTTCTTCCAGGCTCGCTCTGGCCGCCTCGATCGCCGCGACCAGCTGCGCGCCCTCGTCGGGCGGCAGCACGGCCGACAGCCGCAGAGTCCCGTCCTGAGCGGTCCGCCACGAGACCCGTCGGCTCGTGGCCCGCCCAGGACGGTCGCCGTCCAGGCGTTCACAGGTCGCGGCGAGCTGTTCCAGCTGGGCGGCGGTGCAGCTGTTGGCATGGTTGAGCCAGGCCCGCTCGCTGTCCGGTTCGGCGACGCGGGCCACCGCCCGGACCTTCGAGTAGGACAGCCGGCCGGCCGCGAACGCCGCCCGCACCGCGGGCAGCGCCTCCAAAGCGTGCCCGACGGCCAGATGCTCCCGCGCCGTGCGCACGGCGAGCCCGCACCGCCAGGCCAGCCAGTGCGCGCAGGAGGCGAACCCCTGCCCGCGCCAGCCGTCGCGCCGGTCGAACACCGCCACCAGGGCCAGCCAGCCGCAGGTCGCCGCCGCGAGCCGGCCGGCCCACGCCACGATCTCCCTCTCCAGCGCGGCCAGCTCGACGGTTTCGACGTCCGCCGCCAGTTCTGGCCTGGGAGCGGACGCCCGCTCGGCCTGAGACGTTGCGGCCAAGGTCATTGTGATCATGGATATCGCCACCAGACCAGGGATCAAGGGCACCAACACCCCGAGGTTCCCATCCCGGTCCGACAGTTTTCGGCCATCGTCGCAGGTCAGGGCGGCGGTCGGCCGCGAGTCGCCGTCAGTGCGTCCGTCAGTGCGTCCGTCAGCGCGTCCGTCGGCGGCCGGCGCGACCTGGCACCGCATGACGTCGGTGGCCGCGCCCGGCGAGGTGGCGGCGGCGGTTCCGCGGAACCGCCGCCACTGCCCCGACGCATCCCTGAGCCGTCCCATGGAGGCTCGGGGCTGGGCCGCGCACGGAGGCGGGCCGAGTTGACGGATGACGTCGCAGGCGGCCAGGCCGGTGCGGTTCTGGCCGGTGCGAGCGACCGCGGTGAACACGATCGCAGGTGGGCCTCGATCGCGTTCTTCGTGCGCACGAACAGGAGCCGGGCGGCGAGGTCGGTCTTCGACATCCGGAATGACTGCTCGACGTGCCAGAGGTCGTGGGAGTTGGCGCTGACCTGGTCGGCGGGCAGGCCGGTGGCGGGCAGGTCGAACAGGGCCGCCGGGTCGGCCGGCCCGATCCGCGGCGCATGCACCGCGACCGGCTCGAGCCCGAGCTCGGCCCAGGTATGCGCCGAGCCGACGTGCGCGACGATCCGGTGCCGCCCGCCAACCGACTCGGCGATCCGCACGGCCGTCGCTCCCGACGCCGTCCGCGCCCGCCGAATCAGGCCACAGCCACACCGTAGGACACCAACCAGCGACTCAGAACGGCCCGCCAGACACTCATCGTCCCACGTCAGCACCCCACGAGATCGCCCACTCCAAGCCCGTGGCCGAACTCAGGCCTGACGATGTCAACCGGCGGCTGCGGACGCACCGGCAGTGGCGTTACACCCGTGATTGGCCCCCTGGGGCCGCCGATGTAGGTGACCATGGACGATGGTGGACGTGGCCGCGGCGCAGGCCCGAGTGCTGGCCGCGTTCGGCGACGGACGGGCGGCCGGCGACGTCGAGGGCAACAAGGAACGGTTGCGGGAGCTGCTGCCGGCTCGGTTCATGCGGGCAGGCAGATGTAGACGCTGTGCCAATGGGTCAGGCGCTGAGGCGGGCGACGGCGCGCATCTTGTTCATAGCGTCGAGGGCGGCGACCTTGTAGGACTCGGACAGCGTCGGGTAGTTGAAGACGCTGTCGACGAGGTAGTCGATGGTGCCGCCGCAGCCCATCAGCGTCTGGCCGATGTGCACGATCTCGGTGGCGCCGGTGCCGAAGACGTGGACGCCGAGCAGCTTGTGGTCGTCGGGGCTGACCAGCAGCTTGAGCATGCCGTACGAGTCACCGACGATCTGGCCGCGGGCGAGCTCCCGGTAGCGGGCGATGCCGACCTCGAACGGGATCGAGCTTTCCGTCAGCTCGTCCTCGGTCTTCCCGACGTAGGAGATCTCCGGAATCGTGTAGATGCCGATCGGCATCAGCTCGGCGCGCAGCGTGTGCACCTCCTCGCCGCAGGCGGAGTAGGCGGCCAACCGGCCCTGCTCCATCGACGTCGCCGCGAGTGCCGGGAAGCCGATGACGTCGCCGACGGCGTAGATGTGGTCGACCTCGGTGCGGAAGTCTGCGCCGACCTTGATGCGGCCGCGGCTGTCGGCGGTGAGCCCGGCCGCGTCGAGCGCGAGCGCTTCGGTCAGGCCCTGCCGGCCGGCGGAGTACATCACCGTGTCGGCCGGGATCTTCTTGCCGCTCTCCAGGAGGGTGAGCGTGCCGCCGTTGTGCCGCTCGACGGAGACGACGGACTCGCGGAACCGGAAGGTCACGGCCAGGTCGCGCAGGTGGTACTTCAGCGCTTCGACGATCTCCAGGTCGCAGAACTCGAGCATCCGGTCGCGGCGCTCGACCACTGTCACCTTCGTGCCGAGCGCGGCGAACATCGAGGCGTACTCGATGCCGATGACGCCGGCACCGACGACGACCATCGAGCCGGGGAGCTTGTCGAGGTTGAGGATCTGGTCGCTGTCGACGACGGTGCGGCCGTCGAAGTCCACCGAGTCCGGCCGGGCCGGTTTGGTGCCGGTGGCAATGATGATCTTCTCTGCCGAGATCCGCCGCGTCTCGACGCCGTCCGCCCCGGCGACGGAGACCGTGTTCGGGTCGAGGAACTTCGCCGTCCCGGGCACGATCGTCACATGGTTGCGGGACAGCTGGCTGCGGATGACATCGATCTCGCGGCTGATCACATGCTGTGTGCGGGCCGACAGGTCGCCGACGGTGATGTCGTCCTTGACTCGGTAGCTCTGGCCGTACATCTCGCGCTGTGACAGGCCGGTGAGATAGAGGACGGCCTCGCGGAGCGTCTTCGAGGGGATCGTGCCGGTGTTGATGCAGACGCCGCCGATCATCTCTCGCTTGTCGACGATCGCGACGCGCCGGCCGAGTTTCGCGGCGGCGATCGCCGCCTTCTGGCCGCCCGGCCCGGATCCGATTACCAGGACGTCATAGTCGAACATCCGGGCTCCCCCTCAGCGACCCGCCCCGGGCCCTTGTTCGCCGACCCCGCGTGGTTCGCCGACCCCGCGCGCTTGCCTGCCGAGAGTATCCGGACTGAACAGGAGAAATGGCCACACTGTTCGGGTTGTTACCCGCATTTTTCCATCGAGGTTCCGCCACCGACACCCCCCTCGGCGGCCGAGCCGCCCGTGGGAGGCCTGCCGCTCGGCCCGATGGCGCCTGCCAGCGTCATTGGGCCGAGCGGATGGGCTGCGGACGCTCGGCGACTGGCGCCGACGGGCATCGCCTTATTTGTCCGATGTTTGCGTGAATTCTCCGTCCGCCGTCGTGCTTGACGACGCCCGGAAGTAGATCTGGATCAGATCTGGATCAGGGGTCGATCAGGGATGGGTCATTGAGAGGACGTCGAGGGCGGCGTCGAGCTGTTCCAACGTCAGTTTGCCGGCCTCGACGTAGCCACGCTCGAGGACGACCTCGCGGATCGTCTTCTCCTCGGCAAGCGACAACTTGGCGACCTTGGCCGCCTCCTCGTAGCCGATGTACTTGTTCAGTGGGGTGACGACCGACGGCGACGACTCCGCGTACCGGCGGCAACGCTCGACGTTCGCCTCGATGCCGTCGATGCAACGGTCGGCGAACAGCCGGCTGATCGTCGACAGGATGTGGATCGACTCCAGCAGATTGCGGGCGATTACCGGCAGCATGACGTTCAGCTCGAAGTTGCCGGCCGAGCCGCCGAACGCCACCGCGGCGTCGTTGCCGATGACCTGGGCCACCACCTGGCAGACGGCCTCAGGGATGACCGGGTTCACCTTGCCCGGCATGATCGACGAGCCGGGCTGCAGGTCGGGCAGGTGGATCTCGCCGAGGCCGGCCCGTGGCCCGGAGGACGCCCACCGCAGGTCATTGGAGATCTTGTACAGCGATGTCGCGATGACCCGCAGCACGCCGGACGCCTCGACCAGGCCGTCCCGGGACGCCTGTGCCTCGAAATGGTTGCGCGCCTCGGTCAGCGGCAGGCCGGTGCTCGCCGCGAGCTCGGAGATCACGGTCGCGGAGAAGCCAGGAGGGGTGTTGATCCCGGTGCCCACCGCAGTACCCCCGAGAGGCAACTCGCCGATCCGGGGCAGCGCGGCGCCCAGCCGCTCGATGCCGAGGCTCACCGCCGCGGCGTAACCGCCGAACTCCTGGCCCAGGGTCACCGGAGTCGCGTCCATCAGGTGCGTGCGCCCCGACTTGACCACGTCGGCGAACTGCTCGCTCTTGCGCGACAGCGACGCCGCGAGGTGCTCGAGCGCCGGGATCAGCTCCGTGACGATGCCCTGGGTCGCCGCGATGTGAATCGACGACGGGAACACGTCGTTCGACGACTGGGAGCAGTTCACGTGGTCGTTCGGGTGGACCGGCCGGCCGAGCCGCTCCGTGGCCAGCGTCGCGAGGACCTCGTTCGTGTTCATGTTCGACGACGTGCCGGAGCCGGTCTGGAACACGTCCAGCGGGAACTGGTCATCCCAGTCGCCGCGGGCGACCTCGGCCGCCGCCGAGGCGATCGCCTCGGCGATCTCGCCGTCGAGCACCCCGAGCTTGGCGTTCACCGTCGCGGCCGCCGCCTTGATCCGAGCAAGGGCGGCGATGTGCGCCCGCGAGATCCGCATCCCGGATACCGGGAAGTTCTCGACCGCGCGCTGGGTCTGCGCCCGCCACTTCGCGCTGGCCGGGACTCGCACGTCCCCCATGCTGTCGTGCTCGATCCGGTACTCCTGCTCGGTCATGCAGTTGCTCCTCGTCCTGAACCGGCCGCCGTCTTCCCACAGCGACGTTGCGTGCGCTGCGGCACGGGTACTAGCCGCAGGCTAACGAGTCCGGCGCCCACAACGGCAGGAGATGTGGCCCCGATCGTGGGCGAACAGGTGCAGGATCGTGGCCTTGAGCATGCAAGAGGCCGCCCGATCGTCATCCACAACGATTCAGGCGGCCTCGACAAGCCATCTGGCCATGAGCTGACCGTCGCGCGAAGCGCGACACCGGGGGTCCGGAGGCAGGGGCTCCAAGGATCCGCGCCAGTGGATCTTTGGGGGAACGCCCCCCGGAGCAATATCCCTGACGGCGGGCCCGGCGAAGCTGACCGAAGGTCAGCGAGCAGGGTTGACCCCCGCCGTCAGGAACTCCGCTCCTTGGCACGCATGTCGCGGCGCAGCTCGGGTGGGAGGGCGAACAGGAGGTGCTCCTCGGTGGAGGTGACCTCCTCGACGTCGTTGAAACCGCGCTCGGCGAGCCAGGTCATCAGCTCGGTGACGAGCTCCTCGGGTACCGAGGCGCCGCTGGTGACACCGACGGTCTCCACACCGTCGAGCCACTGCTCCTGCACCTGCTCGCAGTTGTCGACCAGGTGCGCGGCCGGGGCGCCGTGGTCGAGCGCGACCTCGACGAGGCGGACCGAGTTCGACGAGTTCGGCGAGCCGACGACCAGGATCAGGTCGACCGACCGGGAGATTTCCTTGACCGCCACCTGGCGGTTCTGGGTCGCGTAGCAGATGTCCGAGTTCGGCGGGCCCGTCAGGTGCGGGAACCGCTCGCGCAGCGCCTCGACGGTCTCCATGGTCTCGTCGACCGAGAGCGTCGTCTGCGAGAGGTAGGCGACCCGCTTCGGGTCACGCACCGCCACGCCGGCGGCGTCCTCCGGACCGTCCACCAGATGGATCCGGTCCGGTGCCTGCCCGGTGGTGCCCACGACCTCTTCATGGCCCTCGTGGCCGATGAGCAGGATGTCGTAGTCGTCACTGGCGAACCGGCGTGCCTCGTGGTGAACCTTGGTCACCAGCGGGCACGTGGCGTCGATCGTGCGGAGCTTCCGCTCCGACGCCTCCTCGTGCACGGTGGGTGCTACCCCGTGCGCGGAGAACACGACGGTAGCGCCATGCGGCACCTCTTCCGTCTCCTCAACGAAGATCGCACCCTTCGCCTCCAACGTCTTCACGACGTGAGCGTTGTGCACGATCTGCTTACGCACGTAGACCGGAACGCCGTACAGCTCCAGCGCCTTCTCCACGGTCTGAACCGCTCGATCGACACCGGCGCAGTAACCGCGCGGCTTGGCCAGCAGGACCCGCCCCATGTCTCGGCAGTCTACGCGGCACACGCCCGGCGGGAAGAGCGGCCGTAGGTGCGTCACATGTTGACGGCATCCGTCCTCCTCGGCCTCCTGGTGCGTCGTGCCTGGTCAGCGGCCTGGGCCGCCCGGACGGCCGGACGGGGGTGTCGCATGGTCGACGGCGCGTCGTGCCGCGGCGGGCGGGCAGTGTGATGAGCGCAGCATCGGCGGACGGCTTCCGCACTACACACACGTGTCCGGGCCGTCGTGCCTCGCCGGGCCTCGCCGGGGCCATGCCCGCCGAGGCGCGCCCACGACCAGGGCCAGGACCAGCCGGTCGCCATGTCCTACGGTGCGGGCGTGGCCATGACATCCAGCCCCGAACAGCCGCTTCCGGTGCGGACGGTGTCCCGCGCGCTCGGCGACTGGATCGGCCGGCTCGGGCAGATCTGGGTGGAGGGCCAGGTGACCCAGATCTCCCGCCGCCCGGGGATGGGCACCGTCTTCCTGACGCTTCGCGACCCGGTGGCGGACGTTTCGCTGCAGGTCACCTGCGCGCGTGCCGTGTGCGACGCGGTCGGGCCGGCCCTGGTCGACGGCGCCCGGGTCGTGGTGTGGGGCAGGCCGTCGTTCTATGCGGTGCGCGGCACGCTGTCGCTCGACGTCGTCGAGATCAGGCCGGTCGGGGTGGGCGCGCTGCTCGCCCGGCTGGAGCAGCTGCGCCAGACCCTCGCCGGCGAGGGGCTGTTCGCCGCGTCCCGCAAACGCCGGCTCCCGTTCCTGCCGGCGGCGGTGGGGCTGATCACCGGGCGGGCGAGCGCCGCCGAGCGCGACGTCGTCCAGAACGCCCGGCGGCGCTGGCCGGCGGTCCGGATCGTGACCCGCGAGGTCGCGGTGCAGGGCCCGCTCGCCGCCGGCCAGGTCATCGACGCGTTGCGCGAGCTCGACGCCGACCCGGAGGTGGCGGTCATCGTGATCGCCCGGGGCGGCGGCTCCCTGGAGGACCTGCTGCCGTTCTCCGACGAGGCGTTGCTGCGTGCCGTGGCCGCAGCGCGCACGCCGGTGGTGTCCGCGATCGGGCACGAGCAGGACAGCCCGCTGCTCGACTACGTCGCCGACGTCCGGGCGTCCACCCCGACGGACGCCGCCAAGCGGGTGGTGCCCGACGTCGCGGAGCAGGCCGCGATCGTCGCGCAGCTGCGCGCCCGCGCGCGCCGAGCCGTCGAGCAGCGGATCGAGCGGGACCGGCGTGCGCTCGCCGACCTGCGCGGCCGGCCGGTGCTGGCCGCGCCGCATCGAGACCTCGAGCGACGGGCGGAGGCCGTGGACGCGCTTGCCCGGCGGGCCCGGCGCTGCGTGATCCACGCCGTCGACGTCGCGGGTCGCGACCTCACGCACGCGACCGCCCGCCTGCGGGCGCTCTCACCGGCGGCGACCCTCGAGCGCGGCTACGCGCTCGTCCAGGACGCGGCCAGCGGCGCCATCGTCCGAGACCCGGCGACACTCGCGGCCGAGCAGGCGCTGCGGATCCGGGTCGCCGCCGGCTCGTTCGCGGCGACCGTCACCGATCCGGCCGCAGCGCCGTCAGCCGCCACGGATCCGGCTGTAGCGCCGCCGACCGCCACCGACCCGGCCGTCGCGCCGTCGACCGTAGCGTCGTCGATCGACAGGACGACGCCGCCCGATTACCGACCAGCTGACCGAGGAGCCCCGTCATGACCGAGCCGAACACCGGGCGAGCCGCTGCCGGGCCTGCAAGGTCCGCCTCCGGTCTCACCTTCGAGGACTCACGCGCGGAGCTGGAGGACGTCGTACGCCGGCTGGAGGCCGGCGGCGTCACCCTGGAGGAGTCGCTGGCGCTGTGGGAGCGCGGCGAGGAGCTGGCGAGGACCTGCCAGGCTCTTCTCGACGGTGCCCGGGCTCGCGTCGCCGCGGCCCAGCCCGATCCGCTGCCCGGTCAGGGCCGCCCGTCGGCCTGAGCGGAACTGGTCGATCTGAGCGGCGTCGGCCTGAGGTCAGGACGCGGACGCCAGGACCGGGCGGACGGAGGTGGCCAACGCCTCGAGATCGGCGGGACTGGCACCACCCGAGCCGTCACCATCGTCGATGATCACGGTGGATCCTTCGGTCGACCGGGTGAGTGCCAGGTGGCCGTCGTCGTCTCGGCGTTCGTCCCACGTCTGGCCCGCAAGGGTGCGCTGCCCGGTCACCGGACGGTTGCCGAGCAGGCGCTGGATGGCGTCCGGCGCGTTGCTCACCTCGTAGCGGGCGAACGTGCGGTCGCCCTTGCGGTCGACCACATAGCCGATGCTCAGCACGGCGAGGTCGTTGTCGGCGCCCTGAACCGAGCCGGGGGACTGGACCCGCAGCGAGGTGGGCTTCCAGAGGTCCTGCGCGAGGCCGGCCGGCGCGAGCACCTGGTAGGGGGCCTGCCGGGCGAAGGAGGCGACCGAGCCGCCGGCGTTGTCGACGACCTTGACCGCCTGCTCGTCGCCACCGCGCGGGAGGGCGAAGAAGACGAAGGCGAACACGCCAGCCATCACCACGGCGAGCGAGAGCGCCATGTCCCGAACGGTCTCCTGACCACGCGTACGTGCCACGCACCCATGATGGCGGCTGGCAAGGCCGCTAGGAGCGGGGGATGGGTGACCCAAATCACCCCTGACGGGTGCGCAACCTTCAGTTGGTCGTGCGCGTCTGATGCGGCGACGTGGGCGACCGCCATGCGGAGGGGGCATGACGGCCGCCCACGCGCCGTCGCGTCCGTCCCCCGGCTCGTCACCCCGGCTCGTCGGGTGCGCCGGCGGACGCGTCGGCCGTACGTGACCAGCGGGACGTGACCGGCGGACGTGAGTGGATCGCGGTCACAACCGCAGGCGGCTCCGGGGCACCCGAACTAGTCTTCAACTGTGGCACATGACAACTCGGCCGTCCCCGAGCCGCTCGCCGTCCAGGGCCAAGCGCCCGACCGTAACCTGGCGCTCGAGCTGGTCCGGGTGACCGAGGCCGCCGCGCTGGCCGCCGCCCGCTGGGTGGGCCGCGGTGACAAGAACGGCGCCGACGGCGCGGCCGTCGACGCGATGCGCCGGCTCGTGGGCACCGTCTCCATGCGTGGCGTCGTCGTCATCGGGGAGGGCGAGAAGGACGAGGCCCCGATGCTGTTCAACGGCGAGGCGGTCGGCTCCGGCGAAGGCCCGGAGTGCGACGTCGCCGTCGACCCGGTGGACGGCACGACGCTGACGTCCAAGGGAATGAACAACGCCGTGTCGGTCATGGCCGTCAGCGAGCGCGGCACGATGTACGACGCGAGCGTCTGCTTCTACATGGAGAAGCTGGTGACCGGCCCGGAGGCGGCCGCCGTCGTCGACATCACGGCCTCCGTCGAGGACAACATCCGCGCGGTGGCGAAGGCGAAGAGCATCCACCCGCGGGACGTCACAGTCGTCGTGCTCGACCGGCCCCGGCACGCCCAGCTGGTGGCCGACGTGCGGGCCGCGGGCGCGCGCGTCAAGCTGATCTCGGACGGCGACGTCGCCGGCGCCGTGATGGCGGCCTCGGCCGACACCGGCGTCGACCTGCTGCTCGGCGTCGGCGGCACGCCCGAGGGGATCATCACGGCGTGCGCGGTGACCTGCCTCGGTGGCGTGATCCAGGGCCGCCTCTGGCCGCGCGACGACGACGAGCGCCGGAAGGTCGCCGAGGCGGGCCGGGACACCTCGCAGGTTCTCGGCACCCGCGATCTGGTCAACAGCGACAACGTGTTCTTCGTCGCGACCGGCATCACCGACGGCGAGCTGCTCGCCGGCGTGCGCTACCGGCCGGGTGGCGCGAGCACGTCGTCGCTGGTCATGCGCTCGCGCAGCGGCACGATCCGCCGCGTCGACAGCCAGCACCAGCTCACCAAGCTGCAGGCCTACTCGACCGTCCCGTTCTGACCTGGCGAGCCACCGGCGGGCGCCTTGCCGGCGGGACGAAGTGATCGTGCCTGGGTAAGGTCAGCCAGCCCGAGCCGCACGCCCGCCTCGCCGGTACGGTTTCCCAACGAGGTTCGGACTATTGGTCACGCGGACGGCGCAGCCCGGCGTGAAGGCTTCCGGCTGGTGGAGAACCACCTGCACTGAAGCCGCGACGTCACCTTCGGCGAGGACCTCAGCCAGGTCCGGACTGGCGACGCACCCAGGTCACGGCTCATGGCCAGCCTGCGTAACCTGGCGATCGTGGTCCTGCGCCTGACCGCATCACGAATGTCGTCGTAGGGATCCGTCACTACGCCCGTCGCCCCGAACGCTCGCTAGAGGCGATCATGAAGCCTGCTTGCCAACCGACATATTTGCCGGCGCGCCGGGTTCCTCGGACCGCCGTACCATGGCGAGCCGGCGTCGCGTCGCCTGCTGTTTCAGGACCGTCACCCGATGCCGACCCGGCGCGACCGGGCGCACCGCCTCGACCAAGATAGTGCGCAGCACCCGCAGCCCGTCCGACGCTGCACTCAGGTTGCTCACCCCGTGCAGCCGCGGATGCTCGTAGCTCGGGACCTCGACGATCCGCAGGCCGCAACGGGCGGCCCGGATGTTGATGAGAGTTTCGACCTCGAAGCCGTCACCCCAGCGCGCTTGGCCGCCATGAACGCCGGGGTGCAGGTCCAGAGCGGGAAGGCAATACGACCAGAAGGCGTTGTAGCCGTAGCACAGGTCGGTGAAGTGGTGTCCTAGTAGGACGTTGACCAGGCTACTGAGCGCGTGGTTGCCGGCGCGTCGTAGTCTGGTGATGTCACTGCTGCCCCCCGACTTCGCGAAACGGCTGCCCTTTGCGAAGTCGCCTCCGTCCACGAGTACTTGGACAAATTTCTCGATCTCGGCCGGGTCGGCCGAGCCGTCGGCGTCCAACATGACAATGATGTCCCCGGTGGCGGCGGCGAACCCGCAGGCCAGGGCATTTCCCTTGCCCTTTCGGGTCTGGCAGACGACGACCGTGTCCGGGCGCAGTCGGCGAGCAACATCTATTGTGCCGTCGGTCGACCTGCCGTCGACGAGGATGATCTCCGCGTCTGGGGGCAGGAGTCGAAAGACATGCGGAATGTTGCGTGCCTCGTTCAACGTCGGAATGATTATGCTGATAGTTGGCGCGCTTTGTATAGCGGACAAGTCGCCAGCCCCCCGATGTTCTGTCCCCCGATTGGCGCGGCTTGGCGGCGAGCTCAACCGCCTACCGGCCGGCGGCCCGCCTTCGGCGATACCGCGGCGTTATGGTAGCACCCGCCTGTGGCTGCATTGTTACACGGCTTTTTACTGTCAGGTTCGAGTGGGTGCGGTGGGTTCGCTTGTCTGTTCATTGATATAGCGTGCCGCTGCGTGGTTATGCCACTACGTGGCGCGGTGCGGGCGCGATTGGTGCACGTCGATGAGGCGTACCGCGGCATCAATCAACATCAAATCGCCTGGCGGGCGATTTCCGTTGACCTGCTGCACTGACCCAGCGGTATCGAGGTGCTCCGCCAGGTGGAGGCATGTCCAGTACCGGTATCGGTCGCCCCCGGTCGGTGCGGCCGCCCGGACGCCGTCGCGATGGTGCCCGAGGGTCACCGCCGACGCGCGGCGTCGACGGCGGCGGCCTCGCCGACGTCGTCGGACGGATATGCGGGCAGTGACCGGAAAGGGGACGGATGCGTGCCCACGCGGTCAGCCATGTCAGTGCGGCGAAAACGGGAGAAATGGAGGCATCCGCAGAGCCCGCAGTCCGTTCCGCGGCGATAGTGGCGGTGCAGGCGGCGGGAGTGACCACAGACACAGGAACGTAGCCACCTCGATACCGGTCCGCTGGCCGGGTCAGGCGCGGTCTCTGGCATGCAGTTTAGATAACACGGCGGTGGTGCGATCGTCACGCTGTGTCCCCGGGAAATGATGTCGGGTGCGTGACCAGGTGCCGGTCTGAACCGGACGGGACTCCCCTGGAAATACCTGCCCCACGACTTCCCGTCGCACAACACCGTAGCCGTAGCACAGGTCGGTGAACCGGTGCCGCAGCAGGACGTTGACAAGCGTGCTCAGACCAAGGTTGCCGCGGCTGCGCAGCCTGGTGATGTCGCTGCTGCCGCCGCCCCGGATGACACGGGAGCCCTTGGCGTAGTCGGCGCCGTCGAGCAGCACCTGGACGAAGTCCTCGATCTCCGCCGGGTCGGCGGATCCGTCGGCGTCCAGCATGACGATGATGTCGCCGGTCGCGGCCGCGAACCCGCTGGCCAGAGCGTTGCCCTTGCCCTTGCGGGTCTGGTGCACAACGACGCAGTCCGGCCGCATCACGCGGGCGACGTCCTCGGTGCCGTCGGTCGAGCGGCCGTCGACCAGGACGACCTCCGCGTCGGCGGGCAGAAGCTTGAAAATGTGTGGAACGTTGCGCGCCTCATTCAGCGTCGGAACGACGATGCTGACCTTGGTCCGCGGTTCCGCTGCGGTCAACGTTCTTCCCCCCGGATGCCCGGACGGCGCCTGGGCGGACAGGCGGCGCTATACTCATGCCTCGGGACCGGCCAGGCCTACGGCCAAAGGCCCGGCGCGCGGTGCCTGACATCGGCCCAGGTGGTCCACACCGACCTTCTGGGCGTTTTCGGGCGCCGCCGCCGCCCGAAAACGAGACCCAATTGGCCGCGCGCGTCACGCGAATGCGACGCGCGGGCGAGTGTATGCCGCGCGTCTTCAGCCCCCACTTCTGGTGTCATCCTTGCTGCTATTCCCCGTCGCCCGGCCTGGTTGACCGTACGTCGTGATACCGTAGCACTGCCGCGCCCGCGTGGTTGAGGCGCTTTGGTGTACAGAGCATGTGCGTCTTGCCACGTCCCAAACTACGCCTTGGTGTAGCGGCCACGACTGCGTGACGTAACCGCCGTGGCTAACGTAGCCGCCAGTCCGGGGGGACCGGCCGTTGCCGCACCTGCAGAGCGCTAGAATGGCACGCCCCCGTGCCAGATCGAGACCGCTCCGACAATCATGGTCTGAGGGAAAGCGGTCGACGTGGGGTCACCGGCGCCGACGGCAATATTCAGCACGAGGTACTGCGGCTTGTCGAACGGCCAATCCCACCCCGCGACCCGCGCGTCGTCGGCCCAGATCCGCATGTGTTCGCGTCGGTCGATATAAAATCGGACGGTCTGGCTGTCGAAATAGACTCCGTACGTGTGGGGACGGGCTTGCAAATCCTTCCCCAGGTCGACGGAACCGCCGGCGTCGCCCCAGCCGAACTCGACCTCGGCCATGGGGTCGGCCTGCTTGGTCATATGTGCCGCGCTGTGCACCCAGGTCGTGCCGGCGCCGGCGACCTCCATCACGTCCAGCTCGCCGGACCGTGGCCAGCCGATCTGTCGACTGTTGCTGCCGACCAGCCAGAATGCCGACCAGACGCCCGCGCCGACCGGAACGTCGATCGATGTCTCCAGGTACGAGCCGGGCTGCACCACAACCTTGCCCTCGGTGGTGAGCCTGGCGCTCGTGTAGTGACGGGGGATTCCGTCTGGGCCGGTGGCGTTCTCGCGGCGTGCGGTGATCAGGAGGTGGCCAGTGCCGTCCAGCCCGGCGTTGGCGACGTCCGCCGTGTATGTCTGCCACTCGTTGTTACCCCACCCATTGCCGCCAAGCTCGTGGTTCCACTCGGCTGGGTTCGCCGGGCTGCCGGCCGGACCGTCAAAGGACACAACCTTAGCCGGAGGGCCGTTCACCTGCGCCGGGGCGGGGGCGACCACCTGCCGGACGCTCGCGGCGGCCAGCTGAAAATGGAAGGACCCGCTCGCCGGCAGCTCGACGTACAGGGCCGTTCCAGGACCGCCAGGGGCAGTGCAGACAAACGTCCGGGACAGCAGGTGCCAGGAGTGGTCAGTGAAGCCGGCGTACTGGCTTACGTCTGTCGGCCGCTCCTGGTAGTGCCCGTCACCGAGTAGCAGTCCGACCTTGCTGTTCGCGGCTTCGACGTCGCGTACCCACAGCTGCATCCGGTAGGTGCGGCCGGTCTGGAAGTACTCCGTGGGCGTCCGGAGTGAGATTAGTGTCCACGCCCAGGTCCCGTTGCCTCCCGGGCGGCTGACGTCTGCCGCGGTCGTCACGCCAATGGGAGTGGTTATTCCGGTGACCCGCCTGACCTGGACGTGACCGGCGTCTGACTGGGCCCGCCAGCCCTGCAGGTCGGCGTCCGCCGACTCGTTCAGGACGGCATTCTCAGCGGGTCTGTCGACCGCTAGACTTGGATCATGGTACGGCGTGCCGTCGACAGCCGGTTGATCGCTCCCGCCTGTCACCGTCTGTGCGCCGCGTCCGGACGGCGCGGCCACGTCCGCCGGAGAAGCATGCGTGTTACGAGAAGTGACGGTGACCTGTACCAGAACAGCGACGGTAGCGGCTAGGACGGCGGCGCCGACTGAAGCGATGATCTTCGAGGGTCGACGACGTCGGTGCTGGGCAGTGCGCCTCGGAGCGATCAGCTCCCTGACCTGGGCCGCCCCGGACCGTAGGCCGCTGACCATGGATCCTCCAACCGCTGGTCCCGTATGGCGCAAATGGTAGATGCTGTCTGTTCCCATGGGCAGATGGGTCTGGCGTCGCTGACGGTGATCGGTCGGCGGATGGGAGAGACAACAAGGATGCTTCCTCCGGCTGCGGCAATGTGCTGGGGCCCGGGTCTCGGCCGGTCGGCTGGGGATGACGGACCCCGGATCGGTGACCACCAAGTCGCGCAACTCCTGAACCGTCCGCTTCCGGCTGGGGCCCGGCAGCTGCGGTCATGAAATCGGACGCCCATCGGCGCCGCGGGTCTTGGATGTCGCCAGAATCGCGGCTATAGGCAGGCGTAGCCGTGGCCGTGCCGCTGATCTTTCAGCCATGAGGGGTCATCGACGGCTGTGCCGGCTTCGTGGACGAACTGGTCGGATCGCGCCGGACGACGCAGGTTCCTTGGCTGGAGTGCTCCCTGGCCATGCGCGGTCGGGTGACACCCAGCCGGGAGGCGCGTCGGGGCGTCGCCGGAACCGAGGAATCCACACTGTCATGTCCGCGTCTACCAGGCCGGCGTGGTGCGGCATTACACCCGTGGCCAGCATGCTTGATCGGTAGATCACCGTGGTGGTGTCGGCGTCGAACGGCGCCCTTGTGCTGTCGAAAGTCCCGGCCGGTGCGGATGTAAGTGTCTTAGCCGGCGCGGGCACGCGCGCCTCGTAGACGAGAATGCTCAGGGCGACGACAGTCTGCGATCCCGCCCAGGCCAGCCCGGCGCCGGCGAGGCCAAGGTGCCGGCACAGCAGGGCTGCGGTGGTCGGGACCAGGATCGCGAGTGTCAGATGAACCCGCACGATCCAGCCGATCCGGCGCTCGGCACGAGCCGCGCACAGCGCCAGCACGATCAGGGAATGTGGCAGCGAGGCTAGGACCAGCAGTCGGAACACGGTAGTCGCATCCCGCGCATACCCCGCGCCGAAGACTTGCAGCAACAGCGGCGCGCCTACCTCGGACACCGCGACGACCGCGGCGAGCGCGAGCAGGACCCGGCGCCGCAGGGCCAGATACAGTGCCCGCGCGTCCGCCCCCGGCTGGGAACCCTCTACTACCAGTGAAGAGCCCATCCCGTACACTAGTGCGTTAAGCGCCGTGGTCATCATCCAGGCGAGTCCAAATGCCGCACCGGTGCGGGATCCGAGCATCGCGACGACCAGCACCGGTAGCAGCGTAACACCGATCTGGTCAAAAACCATTGCTGTGGACTCGCCGGCGAGGAACCGCCGAAACATGCGGCCGTCCGAACCGACCTCCGTTTCCTGCCGGCTCGACAGCACCCGGGTGAACAACAGGTAGCTCACGGGCACGATCGCCAGGAGAGCTGGTGTCAGCCAAGACACGAGCACGAACAGCGCCGAGCCGCCGCCCAGCCCAGCCAGCAGGCCGAACCTGAGCAGGTTGTAGCTCGTCATCTCCACGGGCACCCAGGTCGCTCTACGCATCCCCGTAAGGACGGCGTCCTGTAGTCCGAACAACGACCAGACCGCCACGCCGACGCTGAACACGATTGCCGTCGGCAGGTTGGTCAGGGAGGTGAACGAGCCAGTGAATCGTGGTGCTCCGATCGCAAAGCCAGCACCGAGCAGCGCGCTGACCACGATTGCCGCCGTATAGCTGCCTATGACCAGTTGGCGGCGGCGCCCGGTGACCGGAAGGAACGCGGTGAGCGCCGGGCCGAGATTGAGCTGGCCGAGCATCGACAATCCCATGAGCGCCGACACGAGGGCGGTCGCCTCGCCGAGTTCCGCGCGCGGCGTGCTGCGTGCGGCGATGACCCAGAAGCCGGCGCCGAGCAGCGCGGACAGCCCGCCGGAAAGTGCGAGGGCCAGTCCATTGCGATAAAGCGAGTGCCGCTCGTCTCCATGCTGGCGCTGGTTCTGATTCCGACCGGGCCGCGTCGGGCCGTCCGGCTGGTAGCGGTCCCTCGCGTTCCGGCTTGGCTGCTCGACGCGCAGTGGCTGAGTCGCGTTGCGCGTTTCCGGCCGCCGCGGAGGCGTCCGTCCACGCGGCATGGACCGCGCTGACCGAGACGGCTCCGTCGGCTGCCGTGGCGGCTCCTGCATCGGTCGTGGTCGCGCGGCCCGGGTGCCGGGCGAGCCTGGGCGGTACTCGGCGTCGTGCCGGACGCGGGGCGTTCCCGGTTCATACGAGGGCTCCGACCGGTCGTCCGACAGCTCGGGGTCTCGTGGGCTGTACGGCCGGGCGCCGTCGTGGTCGGGCCGGTGCCGGCCTTTACCGGTCACGACGGTGACGCGGGGGCCGGAGCGTGGACCTGGTGGACAAGGCTCGAACCGTCCTCGTACCAGTGAGGGAGATGGCCGGACCCAGCAAGTGCGCGTTCCGCTGCGCGTAGATACTTCAGCCTGCCCATCCGGGCGACCATCAGGCAGGTCTCCTGTTCCCCGCTCAGTGCAGGTGGCTTCCCGCCCCGAAGCGGCTGATGAACCGGATCGTGTCGTTGACATCTGCCTGAATCAGAGTCTTGTCGTTGAGCAGACTGAGCTCAAGCAGAGCCGTCTGAGCAGAAGAGGGAGCCATCTCGGCTGACCGCAGATGCCTGCGAGTAGGACGAGAACGGACAGCGCACCACGCCTATGCCAGCATTTCCGGGTGCCACCGGCGAGACCAGGCCAGCAGAAGACTCAGTACCGTCTCGGTGCCGCCCAGCAAAGTCTCGCGCCGGAGGTGCGCACGGTCACAGGCGCCGACACTCCCCGCAGCGCGACTACCTTAGCCCTCGATCGGCTAGTACTTCTTGATCCTGTTTTAGGGTAATCTTCGTTCCCCGGCATCGGGGTAAATACACCACGCAATTGTTGGTGCTCGCTTGAATCGGGACCTCGGCGCCCGTGAGTGTTGCCCCCCGCTATGTGTTCCGCATCGTGACAGGTTGTTGGCCACTAACCATTTCAGAATACCACGGCGCTCCACGCAGGCCTAGGGGCCGCCCCCGGCGTGGAGGTGGCCTTGGCCAACTGGCATCACCGGCCGTCTGGCGGCCGAACCAGGCAGCCGAGGGGCGCCTTCGACCGGCGCCGCAGCCAGCGTGCAGGCCGGCGTCAGAGCCCGCCAGCGCGACCTGCGTGACGGCGGGCCGCCGTTCTGGTCACCGCGGGACCGGGTGGACCTCGCCGGGGCCGTCCCGGCGGCCTCACTGTCTCGGTGACGTGGGCACGGACCCGGACGGCCTAGCGCTTGGAGCGGTCAGGCCACCGGTGCGCAGCGCGACCAGACCACGGGCGTATCCGGCCCCAGTAATCGCGACTCCCGCTATCACAGCCGCTGCGCGTGGCCATCCAGCTCGCTGGCGAAGACCGTGTGCGACGCCGCGAGGGAGAACGTGCCGGACGTAGGCACGTTCTGCCTCCAGCGCGGAGGTCGCGCCGACCAGGTCCGTCACAACGGCCTTCGAGATTCCTTCGGCGTAGCACCGCTGCCGGAAGTAGGCCCATCGGGCACGCGCACCGGGAACCTTGTGGTACACCACCGCTTGCGGAATATGCAGCACCGACGTTCCTGGCAGGGTGCGGCGGAGACGGATGTAGAATTCGGTCTCCTCGCAGCCGAGCGGTGTGCTGCCGACCCGCCCAATTCCGTCGGTGAAACCGCCGACCAGCGGGAAGAACTTACGGCGGAATGACATCGCGGCCCCGATGGGGTTGCGGATCTCGCTCACCGTGGTGGGCAGGCCGACATAGCTGCACCCGACGACCCAGTCGAACTCCGGGGGGAACCAGCGGGGACGGCCCGTCAGCCAGTCCGCCGCGACGGTCCCGCCGGCGCCGATCACGTTGGGATCCGCGTAAGGCGCCGTCAGCTCGGCGAGCCAGCCCGGGGCCGCACGGGCGTCGTCGTCAAGAAAGGTGACGATCTCACCGGTAGAGCGCTCAACACCCGTGTTGCGGGCGCCGGAAAGCCCGCGCGAGTTCTCGTTGGCGACGACGGTGACGTCAGGGAATGCCTTTTGGGCGCGTCCCAGCAGCGTATTGTTGTAGTCGATGACGAGGATGATCTCGTTGGCTGGCGGGTTCTGCGCCTTGATGCTGTTCACCGCGGCGGTGATGTCGCCGAACCGGTCCTCGGTGTAGGCACAGATGATGACGGACACGGTCGGCAGACCGGTGGGGACCGTCGAGGGTGCCGCGAGACCGCCGGCATCAAGGGCGTCGTCGGCCGTCATGCCGTGTTCGGCTCGGCGATGCCCGACTGAACGCCCATGCTCCGCCGCGGACGGGCGATGGGCGCGGACGGCGGGTGGTTCCCTGCGGTCGCGTCAGACTCGGCGGTGGGGGCCGCCGCGCGTATCGGCAGGTCGAAACGCCTGCGGCCGGCCTGCCGGTCGCGCGCGACCTGCCGCGGCAGCCGACCCAGTGGAATGTTGCGTGCCTCATTTAACGTCGGAATGACGATGCTGATCGTTGGTCTGTCCTGCGCAGTGAAAAAATCCCTGTCCCCCGACATTCCGTTCCCCCGTTGGTGCGCCGTTGGCTATGGGCTGGGCCACCTACCGGCAAGCGATCCTGCATCCTTGGGTGCCTCGGCGGCCCTCAAGGTGCAGTACTGCAGGCGAGAGTAGCACCCGTGTATTGCCGATCGGTTACCGGGATCCCCACCGCGGAACGTGACAATGCGTGGTGCCCAGGCCTGCCTGCGTGTCGACTCCAACGCGCTACGCAATGATTCTGCTACGTGGCGTACTGGAAGGCGGTTGGTGCGCCGGTGAGACGGATCGCGCCCGCAGGAGTGAGTCGATTGCGGTCCGTCCTGGATGGTTACCGGCGTCTGGTGCGCCGCGGCAGCGCGAGCGGGTCGTCCTGTGAAGATTTGTGCCAGAAGCGTAAGAAGCGGAAGCAACCACAAACGCCGCAATCAAAGCTAAGGCGCTCGTTGTGGTGAACCTGGCGCGAGCGGCGCGGTGCGGGTTCGCAGCAAGATCGGTATTCCAATCGGCCCAGGACGGTAGGGCCCTGGTCTTCGGATCTCGCGTGTCGGATGCCCGACCGGCCTGGGTCAGCGTGACGGTCGGATGTCGCGGCTGGCGCGGTTCACCATCGCTCGAGCGCGCTCGCGGCGGGCCACCGTAGCCCTGCGGGCGCGGACCAGCGCAATGATGATCACCAGCAACTCGGCGATCAGTAGGCTCGGCGCCCGCAGAATCAGCTCGGAGCCGATGTCGATTGCCTTCGTCTTGAGCCCGCCGTCGCTGCCGGTCGCCGGATGCAGGAAGCCGACCCCGGTGGCGATCGCCGCATAGACGAGCGGCGGCATGATGGCGACTCCGACCAGGTCGTCCACATGCGTGCGCAACGTGCTCGCGACGCAGGCCAGGACGAAGAAGACGCCGAAGATCCAGCCAAGATGCCCGAAGACGGTCACATCCGCGGTCGCGCCCACCGCGCCGATGATCAGTACGACAAGCGACGCGCCCAGGGCGGTGAGCCCGCGGCGGTTGTTGCTGATGACAGTCGTCGGTTGCAGTGTCGGACGACGCCGTCCCGTGGCGGGGCGGTCGGCCGGCACGCGCGGCCGACCGGAGCGACCGCGGGGTCCGACGGGTTGCCGGTCGGGCAGACTCACGTGGGCAAGGTACCGCCCCAGGTTTAAGAATGTCAGCACGATACGGCGCCGCTGTACCAGCTACTGATCACCTCAACTCTCGGTGGGGAGCTCGGCACCCAGTGAAGCCGTCTGGGTGCCTGCTGCGTCAGCGACGTCCGTCGGCGCCGGACGGGGCTCGGGGCACGCCAGCCCCGGCTCGTCGAGCGGTTCTCGCCCGCCATGGGTGGCGAGCAGCTCGGCGGCCGTCAGTGGGCGAATGCCTGCCTCGACAGGCCTTGGGCTGGCCAGCTCCTCCTCGACGACCTCGAGCGCGGCCAGCCGGCGAGCCGACACCAGCACCCGGCCCTCCAGCGATCCGACGGCTGCGTTGTAATCCTTGACCGTTCGTCCCAGGGACGCGCCGAGCCTGTCCACATGCTCGCCCAGCGTCCCGAGCCGGGTGTACAGCTCGCGGCCGAGGTCGTAGACCTCCTTGGCCCGGTTGGTCAGCGCATCCTGCGTCCAGGCATAGGCGACGGTGCGCAGCAGCGCGATCAGCGTCGTCGGCGTCGAGAGCACCACGCCCTTGCCGGCGGCATACTCCAGCAGGCCCGGGTCGTGGTCGAGCGCGGGCGCCAGGAACGCCTCGGCCGGGACGAACAGCACGACGAACTCCGGGGAGTCCATCCGGCGCCAGTAGGCCTTCGCGCCCAGCTGATCCACATGTGCGCGCAGGTGCCGGGCGTGTGCGGCGAGCCGCTCGGCCCGCGCGGCGTCGTCGGTGGCCTCGGCAGCCTCGAGGAACGCGGTCATGGGAACCTTTGAATCGACGACTATGCGGCGTCCGCCTACCAGGTGGACGACCATGTCCGGCCGCTGGGTCGTCTCCTCTTCGCCACCGGCGACCGTGTGCTGCTCCGTGAAGTCGCAGCGGGCCAGCATGCCGGCGACCTCGGCGACGCGGCGCAGCTGCAGTTCGCCCCACGCACCGCGCGCCTGCGGCTTGCGCAGCGCGGTCACGAGCTGCGCCGTCTGGGTGCGCAGGGCGTCGGAGGCCTCGCGGGTCGCGCGCACCTGCTCGACCAGCGTGGCGTAGGCCTCGGTGCGCGCCGTCTCCAACTCGCGCAGTCGTTCCTCCATTCGGGTGAGCGTCTCGCGCAGCGGCGTCACCAGGTTCTCCACGGCGGCGCGCCTCGTGTCGAGGTCGCCGCGCGCGCGGGTGCCGGCCTCGTCGAGACGGGCGGTCGCGAGCTCGAGGAACTGTCGGCTGGCTCCGTCCAGCGCCCGAGCCGAGAGTGCCTGGAACGTCTCGGCGAGACGCTGCTGGCTCTGCTCGACGAGCGCGACTCGCTCGGCCGCCGACCTGCGCTCATAGTCGAGCGCGGTCCGCATGCCGGCGATGTCACCAGCTGCCCGCTGCACCCCGGCCTGCCTACCCACGAGGTAGCCACCCACGGCACCGAGCACCACGCAGACCAGTGCCAGCAGCACCCCCGAGGTGTCCATGAGCACAGCCAATCATCCAAGTCCGACAGCACCCGGCACGTGGCCTCCAGACAGCCGCTGGAACTCGGCCATGCCGCTTCCCCTAGATCGGAGCCGACCAATGGAGGGCAGTCAGCGCCCGACACGGTCGGGGCGCTCAGCGCCCCGGTCCGTAGACTCAGCGCCATGGGTCTGTCAATCGGCATCGTCGGGTTGCCCAACGTCGGTAAGTCGACGCTGTTCAATGCATTGACCCGCAACGATGTGCTGGCGGCCAACTATCCCTTCGCGACGATCGAGCCGAACGTTGGCGTCGTCGGCGTGCCGGACCCACGGCTGGCCAGGCTCGCCGACCTGTACAGCAGCCAGCGGATCGTGCCGGCCACGGTGAGTTTCGTCGACATCGCGGGCCTTGTCCGAGGTGCCGCGGAGGGACAGGGGCTCGGCAACAAGTTCCTCGCCAACATCCGCGAGGCCGACGCAGTCTGTCAGGTCGTCCGGGTGTTCTCCGACCCGGATGTGGTGCATGTCGAGGGCCGGGTGGACCCGGCCGACGACATCGCCACGATCAACACCGAGCTCATCCTCGCCGACCTGCAGACGATCGACAACCGACTGCCCCGCCTGGCCAAGGAGGCCAGGATGGACAAGACCAAGCAGGCGATGCTCACCGCGACCGAGGCGGCCAGGGAGCTTCTCGACGCGGGCCGCCCGCTGTCGTCCGCACCAGGGATCGACCGGGCGCTGCTGCGGGAGCTGTTCCTGTTGACGGCCAAGCCGTTCCTCTATGTCTTCAACGTCGACGAAGACGTGCTCGGTGACGACGCCAGGCAGAAGGAGCTGGCGGACCTGGTCGCGCCAGCTGACGCTGTCGTGCTGTGCGCCAAGGTCGAGGCCGAGCTGCTGGAGCTGCCAGCGGAGGACGCGGCCGAGTTGCTCGCCTCGCTCGGACAGAGCGAGAGCGGCCTCGCGGCCCTGGCCAGGATCGGCTTCCACACCCTCGGCCTGCAGACCTACCTCACTGCGGGCCCCAAGGAAACACGGGCCTGGACAATCAAGAAGGGCGCCACCGCGCCGGAGGCCGCGGGTGTCATCCACAGTGACTTCCAGCGGGGCTTCATCAAGGCCGAGATCGTCTCCTTCGACGACCTGATGGCTGGGGGCTCGATGTCCGCCGCCCGCGCGGCCGGCAAGGTCCGTATGGAGGGCAAGGACTACATCATGGCCGACGGCGACGTCGTCGACTTCCGCTTCAACGTCTGACCAGCAGACGCTCATGCCTTCCGGGCCGGTCCGCGAGGCCGGGTACCGTCAGATTGCCGTATGGCGCATGGTCCCCTTGGATTCGGGTAATTAATGCCGGTCACCAAAGCCGACGCCATGGCAGCACCAATCGGCCCGGCTCGAGAGACCGAGTACATGCTGTGCCATTGTCTGGCGCGGTGCCTCCGCGGTGACCGACGCCGCGCCGTATACCGGACCTCAGCATGGTCAGGGTTCCGAACGAGCCGCGTCGACGTCAGCCCTCGCTCCTGGTGAGGAGAGCCACCTCGATGGTAGGGATCGGTTTGACCACGCCGACCAGGTGAAATCGTACATTGTTTTTCTCGAGATCCCCCAGGAGATCGTATGCAGTATAACCGTCATGGCACTCGACAACCATAGAACGAACTCGGCCGATCCAGCTTTCGCACGATTCGAAGAGTTCTCGTTCAGCGCCTTCGATGTCGCATTTAAGGAGATCGATGTCTCCATCGACCCCAGACTCCTCGAGGATCGTGTCGAGGGTCTGTACCTTGACTTCAATAGGCTGACTCGGCTGCGCGCCGACGTCCTTGGACATGAGCCGGAATGCCCAAGCGCCCTCGGAGCTTGCCAGGAGCGCGGTCCTTTCGCTGGCCCCAGCGCAGACTGGGTGCACAGATACGTGGGCACCGGTGACGTCTAGGTTGGAGCGCAGCAACGAGATGTTGGCCGGTTCGGGCTCGACCGCCACAATCTGAACGTCTGGCCACTGAGCGAGGAACCAACGGGCAGCCAGTCCGATGTTCGCGCCCAAGTCCACGACCACGCGCGGTGACCGCCCGACCAAGGGCCGCACGCCGTCGTAGTCGCCACGCCGAAAGATTTCTTTGAAGACATCGTAGTCGGTGGTGCCTGGACGTAGGAAGATCGGCGTGCTCATGGACTTCATCTGGATCTGGACGGGGTCGCGCCGGGGGGCAACGGCCCGCACCAGTCGGGTCGTCGAAAACCAGATCCTGACCAGCGTGAGGACGTCGCGAGGCCGGGCCACGTTCCGCGCCACGAGTGGGAGGTAAAGTCCGTCCACAACAAACTGGACCAGTTTCCGGACGTTTGCGGGAAGGCGATTTTCGAGTTTAACAAGATGGTAGTATGCCTGGCTGGCGGGACCTCGGGCTGTCTGACTGGCCCGAGAACGGCCACTGTCTAGCCGGCCACCAACTAGTCCCGCCGCGGCCCGGATCTTCCCGTTCATCTGGTCCCCCCGAAAAAGATTCTTCCATTCGCTAGATCGCCGATCTGGCGGCGGCTGAAGAGTCTAGCACGAGCCGAGAAGGCCGCTTGAACGGTATCCCGTCGACGGCCTAACCCTCGGGTCGCCTCGACTGAATGGCTCGGCCTTCCTGCACCGGCGTTCGGCGGAGGCCTTCTGCCGCCCTCGCGGCCGCCATTTGCGTCGACCCTGGCGCGATCAAGGCGCCAGATCCCGAGTCTGCAGATGAGGTCGGTTTCCGACCGGGGTGCCAGGCAGGACCGCCGAACGTGGTCCGGCGGCCATCGTTGCAAAGGCACTCGACCTCAGCACGTAGGAGACCTGATCGCGGGCAGACAAGCCGATCAGGACTCGTGGACACGGTCCTCCGCGAAATACCATGACCGACATGAAGAACTACGATGTAGCGCGCGTGGCACACCGCCGTGAGCCTCGGTGGACTCGAGGCACACCGCGACGCGACGTTCGGCGTGGCTCGGCAGCGGTCAGTCCGGGCGGACTGCGGCGTCGTCCCGGACCGCGACGCAGTCGAATTCCACCAACCGCATTCTGGGGTCAAGCGTCACCGGGAACATCCCTGAGAAGGAATATCCGTACGATGCGATCTCTGGCCAAGCCTGATCAAACGTCGGATTGTCCTCGTAGATCGGCTGAACTGCCATCTCCGACTGCAGAGCCAAGACATGGTGGAGTTTTTCCCTGGCGCCGCGGAGTACCTCCAGGTCGAATCCCTGGGTATCCATTTTAAGGTACACGCGGGGCTCGCCGAGTTCCCTGGTCACGTCGTCGAATACATCCGCCAGCCGGCGAATTGTGACCTCCTCGGTGGACACGATCTGGGACTCGACGGCAAAGATCTCGGAGGCCAATTTTCCCGGGGTTCGGAACGAGCTGAAATTCGTGTGGTTGGTGACGTTAATCTGAGCTTTGCCCTCGGCGGCGCCGAGGGCATACGGCTGGACGGCCCATCCCGGGTCCCGGCTCGCCGTGGCACGCAGCTGCGCGATGTTCTGCCGCACTGGCTCAAAGGATACGATCCGGCCCTTGTAACCGGCGCCGCGCAGCCATAGTCCATACTCGCCGCGACGGGCACCAACGTCGAGCACGCAGTTGATCTGGTAACGGCGCAGCAGCTCGTCCAGATGCTGGGAGAGCATGTTGCCACCCATCCGCCAGGCGACGACCTCGATGCCAGTGGCACGGACAGCGTTGCGCAGCCGGTAGGTAAATGGGTGAGTCACCATTCGTGAAGTAATCGCGCCGGTCACTTGATTATCCTTCGCATGAGGTATTCAGTGGAACTGATCACGAGTGCTGTGGCCTCTTGATTTGTTGGATTCGATGTGTGGTTGCGGCGGCGCATGCATGTGGCCCCCAGCGGGCGATCGCCGAAGCCTCGGCGGCGCTGAGGAGCTACATTAGAAACAGCATGGCGACCGGCGGGCTGGTGACTTCATCGGGGACTCCGGTCGTCGACGCGGGGCCTGATGTCCTGTCAGGTTGAGCCCGGATAGCGATCCGGTTTGAACTCGAATAGAATCGTTCCTGTTCCCCCGTCGTCCTGTACTGCCGACCAGTATGGCGACGCGTGGAAGGCCGCGCGGACCGATTCGAACTGCATTCTTGAGGTGAGTCCATATGCCTGGCCGTAGTACATGGTAACGGGCGACCAGACCACGTACAGGCGATACGGACGAGATGGATCTTCCTTCCCGAAGGCGACAAGCCGCGCAGTGACGTTACCCACCAGTGACTCATCCGCCAATGCCTGATCGCTACTTGCGATCTTCTTGGGTAGGTCCGGCAGAATTATCTCCGTGGGGCTGCGATTCTCCCTGGCGAGCGCGAACGGCAACTCGCCTGAGCCGAGGCTGAGCAGGACGATTTTTTCCCTTGGCTGTGCGTCGGCCTGCGCGAGTACATATCTGTACGCGTCCAGGTCGGGTCGGCGGATGACGTTTATCGCGTCCAGTCCGAACGCGGCGACCAGGAAGGTGCCGACGAGTGTCGCGGACAGCAGGAACAACGGTAGGCGTCGCCAGCCAAACTGGGAGTTGGCGAAAATCCGGGCCCCGAGGACTGCCAGCCAGGGTATGGCGAACAAGGTTGCACGGAAGATCCCCTCGTTGCCATACGGGTTGATGGCGATGAGGACGAGGCCGATGGTGGGGCAGCAGGCATATGCCCAGGCGGCCCGGATGCGTCGCGCCTGGATCAGGGCGACGGCGGCGGTAAGACCGAGAAGCACAAGGCCTAGGAACATCGAACCGGCTGTCTCGCCGACGATAGGGAGCCGGGCTAGGCCGGGGGCATTCTGGGTCTTCGGCGGGCTGAAGTTCTGGAGCATTCCGATGTCGTTGAGATTAACGAAGCCACTCACGGAGCCCCAGTGCGTCAGGGACCACAGGAGCGCCGGCCCGACGATGAACGCCGGTGTCCAGACGGGACGGACCTGGCGGAACAGCGATAGGATGACTAGGACGCCGCCCACGATGAACGGACTGAGCTGGTGGGACACCGTGAGAAGGCTGCCGGCGGTGAATAGGACGCCGAGACGCACACGGGACCGGTAGTCTGCCAGCGCCAGTCCGTAGATAGCGACTCCGGTCATAAAGCCGACGGACTGCGGCGAGAAGTAGTCGGCGCCGATCGGGTTGGCGAGTACGGCCAACGCGACCGCGATCCAGCGTTGATGGGCGGTCGGCAATGTCTTCTCGGCGAGATACCGTATCGTGATCAGCCAGAATACACCGATCAGGGGTGGCCAGAACCTGGCGAGTCCGATCGGGTCGGCGATGCCGGCAATTTCACACAGCCAGGCTATCGCGGCGAAGAAGCCGTCCCAGTTGTTATAGACATCGATGTCGGCCACAGGCCGGTGGAATATCCGGATCTGCTGTATGAGGTCGACGTGCTTCTCGGCCGTCTGAGCTTTGGGACCGTCGTAGACCAGCGCAGGGGTGAGGGTTAGTATGAGCATGAGCACCAGTACGGCGATCGCCAAATCGGGTTCACGCTTCGTCGGATATAGGGCGATCGCCAAGATGATCAATGCGAGGCCCAGGTACCAGGAAAAGCCAATCTGATGGGTGAAGCCACCCCATCCGGGCTCCACGTGACGGTGCGTTGCGGCTTGGCGCATACAGAGCGCCGCTCCTGCGACGACGCACAGCCTCGACAACCAGGTGGGTGGAGCGTACGGATGGGTTCTAGCAGACCCGGCCCGCACACCGCGGGCCCGCGTGGTGGGTCGCGGTGGCAGGTCCCGAAACGCGAGTCGTACTCCGATGATGTGCAGCGGAACAGTCACGCATGTGACCAGCAAAAAGGCGATCGTGGGGTGCCAGGAGTGAGCGGAGATCATCCCGAGCGAACCGAAGGTCAGGATCGAGAATCCGGTGACCGCCGTAAGGGTCAGGCGTGCCGGCAGGCGCACAAATCGATTCAGAGACCACGGCGCGGACCCGGGACCCAGCAGAAAGAACGCCAGCAGCGCGCCAACCCGTACGTCTTTGGCACCGAGGGCCGCCGCGGTGGCCCCGGCGGTCAACAGCACGAGGCTTCCGCCCGAGAGGGCTATCCGCGCTACAGCTGTTCGCTCGAATGCTGCCTGCTGCGCCGTTAGGCTGTCCGGCTCTGAGGGACCGGTCGGTGAGTCGTGGGACTCGGCCTCGTCGGGATCCCACGCGCGGCGGCTGGCGCGGCGCGGCTTGAGCCACATCGTCGTCTCGGCGTCAGGCTGAACCATCGGTTCCAGCCCTGGCGAGGAATCGGGCTGGTCAGCGGAGCTCCAGGTGCTGCCTAGGCGGTCACCTCTTGGCTGCACAGGCCGCGTTGCCGGCCTCTCCCAACCGGGACGGCCCACCATCACGGGTGAGCGCCGGCAACGCGGCGCGACGTCACCGCGGTCAGACCCGCGTTTGCACCGGAAAATGGTGACCATGGCACAATGCTCAGACCATGCGGCGCGCGCCTGGTCAAGCTGTCATTCGACGACATCGAGACCGTACCCCCCAAATGCTGCCGGCCACAGGACCGATCGATTCGCGCATTTCTTTCGCGAGCACTGGTACTGTGCGACTGCCGCTGCGAATCCCCGTTCAATGCTCCCGAATGGAGCCTGGGATGCCGTGCCTGCCGCGATGCCAGTTGGTTCACGGCGCGGAGGCCAGAAAGCGCCACCGCGATCGGCAGCCGGGGTAGACTACTCCTTCCTGCCCCCGGCCAGCCTTGGGCCGGCTCACGCAGGCTGCCCGCGGGCCAGCATAGCAGGGGCATGTCCGGCCCTATCGGGCCGGCGGACAGCGTGCGAACCAATCAACGCGGACCGTGTAACGCCGTGACCGAGGCCGCTCGGCGAAGGAAGGCGACGTTGGGGGTCCGCCGCGGGGAACGGGTTTCTGTCGTCGGCGAAGCGTGCCGATGTGAGCACGCCCCGCGTCAGCGTGGCGGCGCGGTGACATTATTGACGGCCTCGCGTGGGACAGGCGTGGTGACGTAGCTGGCTTTTCAAAGGTCCGGATGGGCCGCCCCAGCTTGTGTGCGCGGCCAGCTTCCGCTGGCCGGACGTCGGACCAGGCTGTTCAGCTGACGTGGTGGCGGGAGAACGGAGCTTTTCGCGGTCGGCTGCGAGGTGCGGCCTTGCGCAGCCGGACTGATCATGAAGACGGTCACAGAGACGCGGCGCCTGGCGGTTCTCTGTCCCACCACCGCAGGCCCCAATCCTGACGCCGGTGGGCACGGTGGCTCGGCTATCGAGCGATCGAGCGGGCGAGTCACCGACGTCGGCATGCGGCTGAGAAAGTGTTCACATGTTGGACTCGTCGCCGCGGACAGGCTCTGCAGAAGTGGCGACGTCGGCGCCGGGCCGCCCGGTGGCACCGCCGGGAGCCATCATCTTGGCGCTTTCCCGCCGCGCTGCCCAGCAGGTGCCCCACCCGCCAGCCGCGGCCGCACGCTAGGGTCGCTGGCCGCGGTCAGAGAGTTGGCACGACAGCTCGTATATTTGGCACGACAGCTCGTATATGCTGCGTGACGGCCGACATTAATTGGAGGACTGGAATGACCTCGTTCGCGGCCGTGGTCCTGGCGCACACCGATCCGGCTCAGCTGCGAAGGCTGGTCCTGGCTCTCGAGGACGTGCCCATCTTCCTGCACTGTGATGCTCGGACTCCCGCGATCCTGCATCGTCAGCTGATCAGTCGGCTGCCACCTCGAGTCACATTGTGTGAACGCCGGCCGACGAAGCTGGCCAGCTGGTCCCTCATGGATGCCGAGTTGCGCGCGCTGAAAGTCGCACTCGCACGTACCTCGGCAGAACACATAGGGATCCTTTCGGGCGCCGACTACCCATTGCTCTCCATGGCTGAACTGGATCGTGAGCTGGCTCGATGGGACGGCTCCTCGTGGATGTGGAACGAGCCGCTGCCATATCGGCTATGGGACACTCCGCGATGCCCTGATGGGGGTCTGTGGAGGGTGCAGTTCAGGTTTCTCACCTGGCGCGACCAAGCGATATATGTAAGGGACCTTCCGCTGCGCTGGCCGGTTCGGCGAACCGTTCCATCCGAGCTCGATCTACGGACCGGACTGCAGTGGAAGATCTATGCCCGGCGCCACGCGGAGATGCTGTTTCACCTGATGGACAAACGACCCGACCTCGTCCGCTTCTGGCGGACCACGCTCATTCCCGAAGAAAGCTTCGCCTCGTCGATGCTGGGTAGCTCGGCACTGCTTGGCTCGGATGCCCTGCCGGTTTGCTATGATCATCCTTGGTACATGGACTGGCCTCGTGGCTTGCACCACCCCTCCTGGGTGCGGGGTGCCAATTTCGAGGACATCGCGCGGCAACAGAAGGCGGACCCCATGGATCCCGCGGCGGCCTTCACGCCAACCTCCGGTTCACGGCGGGATTTCCGCAGACTGTTCGCAAGAAAGTTCTCCACCACGATCGACACCGTAATCCTTGACCGTATTGACGCTGAGCTGCGCATCTGACGTACATCCCAACTCCGGGTCTTGGGGGAAGATCCAGCCGTGGTAGTGCCAGGGCTTGACCGGATGCTCCGCGAGGATCCGTCGTGCGCTGGATGCCGAGATGTTCCCGGTCAGGCACGGCGGGTCAGCTCGGATGTCAGCGCGGGGCAACTCCAGCGGGCCGGCGCGGCTTGATCGAGGCCGAGATCGTCTCGTTCGGCGATCTGATGGCGGCCGGCTCGATGACCGCCGCTTGTGTGGCTGGCAATGTCCGTATGGAAGGCAAGGACTACGTTATGGGGGACAGCGTCGTCGTCGATCTTCGCTTCAACGTCTGATCAACGGCTTACGCGGCGTCGCGCGCGCAGGCGCCTTGTACTTCGAGGCGCTGCGCCGCGCTGTCGCGCATCTCGTATTCGGGGGACCTGCATGCCAATGAACGACACTGACTGGGAAGCACGGCCCGGCGACGCCGTGCATGAGACCTGGTGCGGCGAGCTCGAGCTCTCCCGTCCACTCGGCCTGCCGGGACGGCCACTGGCCGCTGACGGCCGCGGCTACCGGCGGGCTCGCATCCTAGTGCGCCTGCACGGCCACCCTATGGGGTTCCTGACCAGGAGCCTGCGCCACGGAGATCTGGACCTTGACGAGATCAGGGCCGCGGTGTGGGAGTTCAAGGACAAGATCGTGTCACATCTCGAGGCGGACGGGCTCCGGCAACGGGAGATCCTCCCGCGCGAACCGGTGACCACAGACGCGACACCGCCTTCCTGCGGAACGCCGCTCTCCAAGCCACCACCGACCACCGTGGTGGTCTGCACTCGAGACCGGCCACGGCATCTGACAGAGTGCCTGCGGGGCCTGCAGGCGGTCGACTATGCCAACATCGAGATCTTGATCGTGGACAATGCGCCGACATCCGGTGCCACGCGAAACCTCGTGTCCGAGCAAGCCGCTTGCGACCAGCGCATCCGCTACGTCCTGGAGTCGCGTCCTGGACTTTCCCGGGCCAGGAACACGGGGCTGCGAGAGGCCGCGGGCGAGATCATCGCCTACACCGACGATGACGTACGTGTGGACGCCGGCTGGGTGGCCGGTCTCGTGCTCGGGTTTCGGCGGCGACCCGACGTGAGCTGTGTGACCGGCCTGGTCGCCGCTGCGAGTCTGGACAGCCCCCTCGAGCATTTCTTCGACGCTCGGATCTCCTGGGCCACCAGCTGCGAACCGGACCTGTTCGACCTCGACCCGTCCCGTCGGCTCGGACCGCTCTACCCGTTCGCCGCCGGCATGTTCGGCACCGGAGCGAACTTCGCCTTCCGCCGGGCCGATCTGCTCCGGCTTGGCGGGTTCGATGAGCTGCTGGGCGCGGGCACCCGCACGGCCGGCGGCGAGGATCTCGACATATTCCTGAGATCGCTGCTCGCCGGGCACGCCCTGGCCTATGAGCCGTCGGCACTCGTCTGGCATTCCCACCGCGTGGAGCTGGCGGCGCTTCGCCGCCAGATGTTCGCGTACGGGACCGGCTTGTCGGCCTACCTCAGCAAGCATCTCCTGGACCGCGACGTCCGGCCCCAGATGCTGCGGCGCGTTCCGCAGGGAGTGCGCCATCTCGGCCGGATCAGCAGCCGGCCCCATCGGGAGGCCGAGCCGCTCGACAGTATTCCTCGCGGCCTACGGGCCCGGGAGTTCGCCGGCTTCGCGGCGGGCCCGGCGCTCTACGCCTACTCGCGATGGCGTGCCGAGGTGTCGTGACAAACGACCGTACCGGGCTACCGAACCGGCCGAACGCTCACGAGCGCACTTCCGTGACTCCTCCTACGAAAATTCGATCGGTAACGGTCCGAACAGTGGGAATTGCGCGATGAATCGTGGAAACCGTGGCCTTGGCTCTGGCTCAGGAGAATGGAGCAGGCCACCGCGGTTAAACGCGCCAACCGCCGTCCTGGAAACGGAGCTCTCGGACGAGCCGCCACGCATGCCGTCTTCCGGCCCGGCGCAGGTCCTTGTTCGTCTTCATGGTCACCCACTGGGCATCGTGCAGCTCTCGTCCGGTGACACGGCCAAGGGGAGCGCCGCGTTCTACGAGCGGGTCGACCGTGAGCTCGGACCGGCCGTGCGCAAGCACCTGGACGCCGACGCGATACCGGTGCCCGCGAGCCCGCTCGAAGGTGCCCTCCCAAGCTCGGTCGCATGCCGCCGAGGCGCCTCACGCGACCTGAAGATCAGCGTGGTCGTCAACGCCTGCGAGGCATCGTCCGACCTGCGTCGGACCCTGGCGAGCATCCAGGCGCAGTCCAGGCCACCCGACGAGCTCGTCGTCGTCGACAATCGCCCCGAGACGAGCGGCATCCCCGACCTCCTCGCGGCATCGGACTCGGACGCGAGCCAGGTGGGCTACGTCTCGGAGCCGGTCAAGGGCCTTGCCCGCGCCCGCAATGCGGGGCTGGCCGCCGTTTCCGGTGACATCGTCGTCTTCACCGACGCCGATGTCGTGGCGGACCCCCTGTGGGTCGATTTCATCGCGTCCGGATTCGAGGACGACGGCGTCGGCGCCGTGACCGGCCTGATACTGCCCGCGGAGATGGAGACCGAGCCTCAGATGCTTTTCGAGGAGTTCGGTGGATTCAACAAGGGCTACGCCCGGCGACGCTTTGACCTGTACCAGAACCGTCCTGCCAGCCCGCTGTTCCCCTTCGCCGTCGGCATGTATGGAAGCGGTGCCAACGGTGCGTTCAGAACCTTGCTTCTCCGTGATCTCGGGGGATTCGACGTCGCTCTCGGTACCGGCACGGTCGCGCGCGGCGGCGAGGACCTGGACGTCTATCTGAGGATCATCCAGGCGGGCGAGGGGATAGTCTACGAGCCGGGCGCCATAATCTGGCACTCGCATCACCGCCGATATGAGGACCTGCGCCGGCAGATATACAACTATGGCGTCGGACTGGGCGCGATGATGGCTAAGCATATGATCACCAGTCGTCGTGAGCGCCTCGAACTGCTGCGACTGGGGCCGGCGTGCGCTCGGCACATGCTGGACCCGCGGAGCCCCAAGAACGCGAAGAAGGGCACCGCATACCCCAGGTCGCTGACCCTTCTCGAACTGGCCGGCGTCGTGCACGGCCCATTCGCCTACCTGGCCAGCCGGAGACATGCCTAGCATTCCGGCCGTCCCGCCGGTGGCGTCGAAGAACCAGAGGGGAGACACGTTGACGACCCCACGGGCTCGTCCGGATGACTACCTTCCGGTCCTAATGTTCCACAGCATCGGGCGCGGAGCGGGTCCGGAGTTCCGGCGCTGGCAGGTAGACCCGGGACTGTTCCAGGAACAGATCGAGGCGCTCGTCGCGGCGGGATACCGGCTGGTCGGGATGTCCGCGGCGCTCGATGACCCGGCTGACCGGACAGTGGGCGTGACGTTCGACGACGCCTACCAGGACTTCGTCGAGGCCGCGGGCATCCTGCGGTCGGCGGGCTGTGGCGCGACGGTCTACGCGCCGACGCGATACGTCGGCGCCGAGGCGAGCTGGCTGGCGGGGCCGGACACCGGACTTTCGATCATGGACTGGTCGGAGCTGGCCGAGGTAGCCGCGGCGGGCATCGAGGTCGGTTCGCACGGTCATACGCACCTGGAGATGGATGTCCTACGGGCTGGCCGTCAGCGGGCGGAGGTCGCGTTGAGTCGACGAATCCTGCAGACCAGGCTTGGGCAGCCGGTGCGTAGCTTCTGCTATCCGCATGGATACAACTCCGCGGCGACCCGCGCCGCGGTAAGGGACGCCGGATTCGACTCGGCCTGCGAGGTCGGCTTCGGCCTCCATCGCAGGGATGGGGACCGGTTCGCGATACGGCGGCTGATCGTCACCAACGACACGCGTCCCGAGGACATGGAGCACTTGGTGCGGTTCGGGCAGGGCGTGCCAGACACGGCCCTGCGTCGGGCCGCCCGTATCCCGTGGCGCCTCTACCGGCGGGCGAAGTTCTACACAGCTGTAGGGAAGTAGGCGAGGCGGACGACGATGTTGGAGCGGACGGTGCCGGATGCGACGGGTAGTCGAGCCCCTATCCCGGCGCGCCAGCTGACCGGTAGGACGGTTGCTGCCTCGTGGCGCGGCGGGCCAGGGCGGAGATGACGGCCTCCAGCGGGCCGCGGCGGCCGGTGAATCGCCACAGCGACGAGAGGACCACGATGGGGATCACCTGCTGGAAGTAGAGCCAGGCGTAGCTGTCGCTCTCGGGTAGCAGGTCGGTCGAGAGCACCCAGGCGTGCAGCGTGTACCAGGTCAGCGTCATCGAGCCCACGGCGGCCAGCGGCCAGATCACGACGGCCGCCGCGGCGCCGAGCCGGGCGACGAGGAGGGCGGCGCCTAGCAGCGCCACCGCTGTCCCGGTGGTGTGCAGCAGATCCAGCGGCGTGGACGAGTGCGGGCTGTGGATGGCGAGCCACCACCAGGACTGGGTCGGCGTGCTGCCGTACAGTCCGCCGTCGAGTAACGACTGGATCTCCTCGGGCGCGATCGGGCTGACGCCTGGAAGGTAGGAATCGGTAGCCTCCAGCGCGTCAAGCCCACCGAGCGGTCCGAGCAGCAGCTGTGACACCGCCACGGCCGCCACGGCCACCACGGTGCCGGTGCCGAGTAGCAGGCCGCCGACCCGGATCGAACGCAGGTCGAGTCGGCCGACGAGCATGCCGACGGCGAGATAGCCGATCCAGGCGAGCGCCGGGTAGTAGCCGCTCAGCAGGATCGTCAGGACGAGCCGTCCCGGCGAGACGACGAGATCGTCGAAGGACGGGTTGCTCATCATGGGCTCGGACAGATGCGGCCGAACCAGCTGGCTCAGCACCGGCTCCGCCAGGAGAGCGAACCCGGCGACCGCCGCGAGCACCCAGCTGCGCGCGCGCAGCAGCGGCAACGCGAGCACGAACAGCGCGGCGTAGTACGGCAGGATCACCGCGACCGGCGTGGCGGTGATCCCAAGCATCAGTCCGATCGCGCCGATGCACACCGCACGCACGAAGGTCGAGGTATGCGGGTGGGCTGCCCGTGCGGTCATCAGCGTGAGCGCCACCCCCGCGAGCACGGCGAACGCCGCCGCAGCCCGTCCAGCCGCGAAGACGTGCGCCGTGGTCAGGTTTCCCTGGTCGTCGAAGTCGGGAATGACATGCGTCGCGATCATGCCGAGCAGTGCCACGCCCCGGGCGGCATCCACCCCGACGATGCGGCCCTTCCTTGAGCTCGCAACCCCTGCAGAGCTCGAAATCCCTTGAGAGCTCGAAATCCCTTGAGAGCTCGAAGTCCCATCAGAGCCCGCAGCCCCATCAGCGCCCGAGGCCGCGCCGGCCGACGTCCCTGGCGGCGGCTGGTCGACTCGGGCGGTACCCGGCCCCGACGACAAGTCCGACATGTGGATACCTTTCAGCCGGCCGATAGCGATGATGATGCGACTGTTTACCTACGACCGTCCCATACGGCCCCCACGCGACCGTGCCTCAACCGATGGGCGCGTTCAGACTGGCCCGGACTCGGACGCGCAAGTAGCGCTGGACACGGCTTACCTACCACCGTCATGGCGGCTGGGTCATTGGTCCCGGTTAGGCGCGGGTCGCTACCCGTGATGTCCCGACGATCTGGGAAAGTCGCCAGGTATGAAACCCGAGCCGGATGCCGGTGCGTCGCTGGACGCCGGGCCTGATGGCGGGCTCCAGCGGCGGCCTGCGGAAGGCGGCCGGTCACCGCGCGCCGGCGTCCCGGGGCCGGGTGGGCCGGTCCCGACGGCGCCGGTCCCGGGCGTGCCGTCTTCGCCTTCTTCACTGTCTTCGCCGCCTTCACCAGCTCCGACGGCCTCGCCGATTCCGGCGGCTCCTACGACTCCACCGACGGGGATGTCACTGGGAACCGGAGAGTTCCGGGTCGGCCGTGGCCGGCTGGTGGTGGCGGTGGCGCTGCTGGACGGCGAGCGTCGCGTGCTCGCCTCCAGGCGGACGTCGCCGCCCGCCTATGCGGGCATGTGGGAGTTTCCAGGTGGAAAGGTCGAGCCTGGCGAGGACGAGCTGGCCGCGCTGGCTCGCGAGTGCCGCGAGGAGCTCGACGTCCAGATCGAGGTGGGCCCGAGGCTCGGTCAGGTCGAGCTCGCCAGCCCTGGCTGGCGGCTGCGGGTGTGGATCGGCCGGATCCGTTCCGGCATGCCGCGCGCCGTGGAGGGCGGCGAGCTGCGCTGGCTTTCCGCCGCCGAACTCGACGACGTCAGCTGGCTGCCGGCGGACCGCCCGCTGGTCGACGACCTGCGCCGCCGCCTGCTCGACCCTGAACCGTTCGCCTTCCCCGCACCCTAGCCCGCGCCCCTGGGCTGCCTGACCGGATTTCCGCCGGCTGGCCGGACCGCGGATGCGTACCGCCCGGCCAGGTCACGGGGGCTGTCGGCATAGGCGCGGTGGTCGTGGGTGCTCGGTCGCGAGCGCGGCGGCGAACATCGTCCTGTTGTTGAAATCTCGCGGGCAATCGGGTGTCCAGGCTCCCACGGCGCGTAGCGTTCCGGCGCGAGTCCGTACCATAGAACCGACGCCCGCGGCCGGACCGCCTGGATCTGGATCGACTGCATCTGGAACCGACTGGATCCGCCCGGGCTGTTGGCACGCCTGGCGGGTGTCGGACCGACGGCCCATGCCGCCACGGGCGATGGTAGTACGCCACCGTCGTCTGACCCGGGCGTTCCTCGTAACGATCATCTCGGGGTCGAGCGCCCCCTGTCCGCCCCGGAGCCCACCACCGTGCCCACCAGCACCGAGCTTGCCACCACCGAGCTTGCCAGCGCCGAGACGACCTCGGCCGTCCTCAGCCGCGAGGACCTCCGCAACATCGCGATCATCGCCCACGTCGACCATGGCAAGACCACCCTGGTCGACGCGATGCTGCGCCAGTCCGGCGCCTTCAGCGCGCACGCGAGCGAGGACCTCACCGACCGGGTGATGGACTCGATGGACCTGGAGCGCGAGAAGGGCATCACGATTCTCGCGAAGAACACCGCGGTCCGCCACGGCGATACCACGGTCAACATCATCGACACCCCGGGCCACGCCGACTTCGGCGGCGAGGTCGAGCGCGGGCTGGCGATGGTCGACGGCGTGCTGCTGCTCGTGGACGCGAGCGAGGGCCCGCTGCCGCAGACCCGGTTCGTGCTGCGCAAGGCGCTCGCCGCCCGGCTGCCGGTGATCCTCGTCATCAACAAGGTCGACCGCTCCGACGCCCGGATCGCCGAGGTCGTCGACGAGACCTACGAGCTGTTCCTCGACCTCGACGCCGACGAGGACCAGATCGACTTCCCGATCATCTACTGCAACGCCAAGGCCGGCCGCGCGTCCATCACCCGGCCCGCGGACGGCGAGAGCCCCGACTCGCCGGACCTCAAGCCGCTGTTCGACCTGCTGCTGGAGACCATCCCGGCGCCGACCTACACCGAGGGCGCGCCACTGCAGGCCCTGGTGACCAACCTCGACGCCTCGCCCTACCTGGGCCGGCTCGCGCTGTGCCGGGTGCACAACGGCACGATCCGCCGCGGCCAGCAGGTGATGCTCTGCCGCGCCGACGGCTCCCAGGAGCGGGTCAAGCTCAGCGAGCTGCTCATGACCCAGGCGCTGGAGCGCTCGCCCGCCGAGGAGGCCGGGCCGGGCGACATCATCGCCGTCGCCGGCATCCCGGACATCATGATCGGCGAGACGCTGGCCGACCCGGAAGACCCGCGGCCGCTGCCGGTCATCACCGTCGACGAGCCGTCGATCAGCATGACCATCGGCGTCAACTCGTCGCCGCTCGCCGGCAAGTCCGGCAAGAAGCTCACGGCCCGCCTCGTGAAGGCGCGCCTCGACGCCGAACTGATCGGCAACGTGTCGATCCGCGTCCTGCCGACCGAGCGGCCCGACACCTGGGAGGTCCAGGGCCGTGGCGAGCTGCAGCTCGCCGTCCTCGTCGAGCTGATGCGCCGCGAGGAGTTCGAGCTCACCGTCGGCAAGCCCCAGGTCGTCACCAGGGAGATCGACGGCAAGGTGCACGAGCCCGTCGAGCGGCTGACGATCGACGCCCCCGAGGAGTTCCTCGGCACCCTGACCCAGCTGCTGGCCGTCCGCAAGGGCCGCGTCGAGCAGATGATCAACCACGGTACCGGCTGGATCCGGCTGGAGTACCTGGTCCCGGCCCGCGGCCTGATCGGCTTCCGCACCGAGTTCCTCACCGAGACCCGCGGCACCGGCCTGCTGCACCACGTCTTCGAGGGCTACGAGCCCTGGTTCGGCGAGCTGCGCACCCGGGCCACCGGCTCGATGGTCGCCGACCGCACCGGTCCGACCACCGCCTACGCCCTGTTCAACCTGCAGGAGCGCGGCGTCATGTTCGTCCCCCCGATGACCGACGTCTACGAAGGCATGATCGTCGGCGAGAACTCCCGGGCCGACGACATGGACGTCAACCCGACCAAGGAGAAGAAGCTCACCAACATGCGCTCGTCCACCGGCGACGAGCTCGTCCGGCTGACCCCCCACCGCCAGCTCTCCCTGGAGCAGGCCCTGGAGTTCTGCCGCGAGGACGAATGCGTCGAGGTGACCCCGGCCGCCGTCCGGATCCGCAAGGTGGCCCTCTCCGCCGCCGACCGCGAAAAGCTCCGCAGCCGCCGCCGCGTGAGCTAGCCAGCGCTGGGGCACGAACGGCCTGGCGATGTCGCCTGCCGGCGCCCGGATTGCTGTCGAACTGCCAGGCTGAGCGCGTCATGGGTGACGCGCTCAGCCTTACTCATCGTCGGACCAGAAGCTTGATCAGCGGATCTGTACCGGGATCCGAGCTGACAGCGGTCCGGAGTTCGGATCCGGGTCCAGTCCCGGCGATCTTCCCTGGCGTGCGCTTTGCGAACGATGCGGGGAGCGGTTACCTGGCGGCTCCGCTGTGCCGAGCCTGCCGGCCTGCCGGCCTGCCGGCCTGCCGGCCTCCGGCCTCCGGCCTCCGGTCTGCGGTGCGGTGCTACGGGTGGCTGGACTCTCTCAATTTCGATCATGGTAGCGCATTGGTATCATGTTGGTCATGGCGTTGACTGTGCGAACGGACGACGAACTGGAGCGCGCGCTGACCGCGCTTGCAGCCGCCGAGGGGACGTCTCGCCAGGAGATCATCCGGCGGGCGGTGCTGGAGCGTTACGAGCGGGCCGGACATGCCGCCCTGGTGGAGGGCAGCGCCAACCGGATGATCGAACGTTGGGGTGACGTGCTGCACCGCCTCGGCACGGTGTGAGCGCGCCCGTGGGTGAAGGAGCGCGCCGGCGGCAGCCTCGCCGGGGGGACGCGAAGGCGAAGGCGAAGGCGCGCGCCGGCGACGGCGGGAGCAGATGACCCGGGGCGCGGTGACCTACCTGGATCTCGATGATCTGCTGGCGCTCACCCGTGCTCTTGGTGTCGGTCCGGTACGCGATGTGGGCCTGCTCGACGCCGCCGCCGCCCGGCCCCGCTCGAGTGCCTTCGGCAGGGACGCCTATCCGACGGTCACGCTCAAGGCGGCCGCGCTGCTGCAGTCGCTGGTCCGCAACCACGCACTTGTCGACGGCAACAAGCGGCTCGCCTGGCTTGCCGCGGCCGTCCTTCTCGACCTCAACGGCCTGGTCGTCGAAATGACTGACGACGCGGCATTCGACCTGGTGATGGACGCGGCGCAGGGCAAAGCTGACCTCGCGGCGATCGCCAACCGGCTGGTCGTCCTCGCCAGGCCTGACGCGCCCCAGCCGGCTGGCCCCCATTCCACAGCCGGCCCGCACGCCAAGAGCCGATGAGCATCGCGGATCTTCGAACGCGTTCAGGCAGCCGCCTCGGCCGCCGTCCCGGAAGGTGCCGGGTCAGGAATGAGACGCGGTGTGCCGTGTTGGGCAGGGGTGGGCCGGTCTGACGGAAGCGCAGGGCTGGTCGGTACGGTCGAGCCTGAGCGGACATCCTCCGGCGGCGGGCCGCCGGACCGACGGAGACGGGTGAGCTGTGGGCGCGACACCGGATGAGGCGGCGCAGTCCGCAGTGGCTGCGGCCGATGGTGGCACGACGAGGGCCGAGAGCGGTTCCGCGACAGCCCAGGCCGGTTCCACGGGCGGTTTCGGCGAGGCGGTGCGGACGGTGTCGGCCGGGTCCACAGTGCTCGTGACGGGGGCGGCCGGGTTCATCGGGTCGCACACCTGCGTGGACCTGCTGACGGCCGGCTACCGGGTGATCGGCGTCGACGACTTCAGCAACAGCTCGCCCCGCGCGGTGGACCGGATCCGGGCCGTGGCCGGCGAGGCGTCGGCGGGGTTGGAGTTCGTCGAGTTGGACGTCCGGGACGTCGCGGCGCTGGGAAAGCTGCTGTCCGCGACCCCGGTGGACGCGGTCGTGCACTTCGCGGCGCGCAAGGCGGTCGGCGAGTCGGTGACGATGCCGGTCGAGTACTACGACACGAACATCAACGCCACGCTCCGCCTGGTCGAGGCGATGCACGAGCACGGGCCGCGCCGGCTGATCTTCTCGTCGTCCTGCTCCATCCACGGTGACGTCGATGTCATCCCGATCCGCGAGGACGCGCCGGCCAAGCCCACGAATCCCTATTCGCGCACCAAGTGGATGTGCGAGCAGATTCTGGCCGACCTGTGCGTCGCCGAGCCGGACTGGCAGGTCATCGCGCTGCGCTACTTCAACCCGGTCGGTGCCCACCCGTCCGGGCTGCTGGGTGAGGATCCCCGCGGGATTCCGAACAACCTGATGCCTTACCTGCAGCAGGTCGCCGTCGGCAGACGGGAGTTCCTGTCGGTGTTCGGCGACGACTATCCGACATCGGACGGCACCGGCGTGCGCGACTACATCCACGTGATGGATCTTGCCGAAGGGCATCGCGCTGCCTTGGCGCACATTGGTGACGTTCCGGGATTCCGGGTTGTCAACCTCGGTACGGGCACCGGTACATCGGTGCGCCAGTTGTTGGACGCGTTCGGCGCCGCCTGTGAGCGGGAGCTGCCGTACCGAGTCGTCGGCCGCCGGGCGGGTGACGTGGCCGAGCTGGTCGCAGACCCGACGTACGCCGCCGAGGCGCTCGGCTGGCACGCCCGCCGTGGGCTGGGCGAGATGTGCCGGGACGCGTGGGAGTTCCAGCGGCGCAACCCCGACGGTTATGACGGCTCCGGCTCCGGAGTCGGAGCCGACGCCGAGGCTGGGGCCTCGGCATGACGGACGCGCCGGCCACCGACGGGATCCCGTCGGCCACCGAAAGCGCGTCACCGGCCGCGCCTCCCCGATCCTCGTCGGCCTCGTCGGCATCGGTGACGTCCGCGTCGGTGACGTCCGCGTCGGTGGCGCCGCGCCGGGTGCTGTTCGTGCACGCCCATCCGGATGATGAGGCGATCACCACGGGAATCACGCTGGCCGCCTACGCCTCCCGGCCAGATACGCATGTGACATTGGTCACCTGCACGCTGGGTGAGCTGGGTGAGGTGCTCGTTCCCGAGCTGCTGCAGCTGCGCAGCGATCTGGGCGATCAGCTCGGTGGCTACCGGATCGCCGAGCTGGAGCGGGCCTGCGCGGCGCTCGGTGTCGCCGACCACCGGTTTCTCGGCGGTGCCGGCCGGTTCCGGGACAGCGGGATGATGGGCACCGCCGGCAACGACGACCCGCGCTGCCTCTGGCAGACGGACCTCACCGAGGCGACCGTCGAGCTGGTCAGGGTCGTGCGCGAGGTCCGGCCGCAGGTGCTGGTCAGCTACGACGCCAACGGCGACTACGGCCATCCGGACCACATCAGGGCGCACCAGATCACGGCCGCCGCCTTCACCGCCGCCGCCGACCCGGGCTTCGCACCAGAGGCGGGACAGCCGTGGGCGCCGTCGAAGCTGTACGAGACGGCGACACCGAAGTCGTTCATCCAGCGCGGCGTCGAGCGCTTCGCCGACGACGAGAACAGCCCCTTTCACGGCGCGACCAGCGCCGATGACATCCAGATCGGTGTGCCGGACGAGCAGATCACGACCCGGATCGACGCGCCGGAGTTCCTGGAGGCGAAGCTCGCCGCCATGCGAGCCCACCGGACCCAGATCGCCGTCGACGGCTTCTTCTTCGCGCTGGCCGACGGCGCTGGCCGAGAGGCCTTCGGAATCGACCACTACGTCCTGAGCCGGAGCATCAGGCCGTCGCCGTCGCCGTCGCCGTCGCCGACGGTTGGCGAGGACGGCGGCAACGGCCAGGAGACCGATCTTTTCGCCGGTCTGGAGCTGCCGGGGCTGTAGAGACGGCACCGCTGCGCTCTGCGGACGGTGCCGCACGGCTTCGCAGACGCCACCGCGCGGGCGGCCGGGAGGTCGACGATGAGGTCGGCGCCGGCAGGGAGGCCGGGGAGGCTTCGCGCTGCGCCGCTACTGTCGACGTATGCCGCGCCCCAGCACAGGTCCGCGCCCGCCGGGGCCCGGAGGGCCGGGCGATGCCGGGCACCCGGGTGACTCGGTGGCCGCTCGGGTGACGGGGCTGGGCGCGTCGCGTCCGCCCCACGAGCCGTCCCGGCTCTTTCTCGGCTGCGCCTATGCGTTCGGGCTGCTGGCCGGCGTCATCCTGGGCGTCTACGGGGTGGCCGCCGTGCCGGCGGGACCGCGGCTGGGAAACACGCTGCTCTCTCTGGGCGTGCTGCTCGCGGTCGTCGGCAACGTCGGCATTCCGGTGCTGGTGCGCTGGCTGACGGGGACGCGGCTGGGCGCCTGCATCATGCTGGTCAGCTGGGTTCCGGTCGTGCTCGCTCTCGGCTCGTCCCGCGGCGAGGGTGACCTCATGCTGCGCAGCTCGTCCACCGCCTACCTGTTCCTGGGGGCCGGCGTGCTCGCCCCCATCCTGGTGGCCGTCATGCTTCCCAGCCGCCGCGGCCTGACAGCCTTCCCCCTCCCACCCACCGGCCCTACGCGGCCCGTGCGCTGAGGAGGAGGTCCCAGAAGACCCCAGAACGCCCTAATTCAGGCGGGCACGGGCCGCGAGGGCGGAGGACCGGGCCGCCGCGGCCGCCGTGGGCTCGGCGGCCTCCACCGCGTCGGCGAAGGTGACGAGTTCGCGTGCTCCGGCGAGGAAGTCGCCGCGGCGGACCAGGAGCTCGCCACGCTCTCGGCGCAGGCTTGCCGGGTGGTGGGGGAGCAGCAGCGACATTTCCACGGCCCACAGCCGGGTTGCGGTGGCATCGGTACGAGCGGCCAGCACCCGGATGTTGCCGAGTACCCGGGCGAGCAGGTCCTCGGAGCCCATCGGCGCGAGCTGAGCGCGGCTGAACGGTACTCCGGCGGCCCGGACCCGCGCCGCCGCGTCATGAACGGTGATCCGTTTGCCGCCGCTGAAAGGGTCGACGAGGACGTTCTCCCGCGGAGTGCCGAGCGCGACGACCACGTGGCCGGGCAGCCCGACCGGGTAGGCCGGTACTCCGAGCCGGGACGCCACCTCCAACCAGATCACCGAGAGCATGATCGGTAGCCCGTGCCGGCGGTGCAGCACCGCTGGCAGCAGCGAGGCCCGTAGGTCGTCGTAGTCACTGGTGAGGCCGGCGAATCCGGCGCGGACGCCGAGCGACTCGTGCAGTGCCTCGGCGGCGTCCATCGGGTCCGGCCCCGCGAGCAGGTCGCCGGTCGTGCTGCCGGCGGCGGTGCCGGCAGCTCTGGCGTGCGAGGTCTTGGCCGCGAGCACTGGACGGGCCTCGTCCGTGAGCCGGTCCAGCGCGCCCAGCACGTCGGCGGCCTCCGCGTCCGGCTCGGCCTCGGCCGCGATCAGTTGGCAGGCGAGCGCGAGGTCGATCGGTGTCCGGCGAACGACATTCGCGAATCGGGCTCGGCTGCGGGTGCTCATCGAGGGGCCTCCACATCCTGAGTATCCGCGTCCGGGTCGCCTTCCCGATCCTTTTCACCGATGAAGGGGGTTCGCTCTGCTCGATCGGCCTTGTCCGATGGCCGACGGGAAGGCCCGCTGGATCCCTGATCCGACGGCTGATCCGTTGAGACGGCTTGGCTTCGCCGATCAAGCCTGGACCTGCGGATAGGCGCCGGAGGGACGACCTTCGCGGCGACGAGATCCCCCTCTGGGACGGTGGTGACCTCACCAGCCGCCGTCACGACGGTCAGGACCCCGGCTGTCCAGTCCTCGAGGGTTCCGATAACGTCCGTCAGCGGCACCGGCCCCGCGACGCGGCGCCGGATCACGACCCGCGCGCCGATGTCGGCCCGAGTGATGCGGACGACATACACCACCAGCGAACGCCCTTGTTGTCGACACGGAACGGTCGAGGTCGATACTAAGGAATCAGTCGCCCGTGAGCCGAGGAGGAACATCCGGTGACCTACGTCATCGCCGAGCCCTGTGTCGATGTCAAGGACAGGGCTTGCATCGAAGAGTGCCCGGTCGACTGCATCTACGAGGGCGGTCGGATGCTCTACATCCAGCCTGACGAGTGCGTCGACTGCGGGGCATGCGAGCCAGTCTGCCCGGTTGAGGCCATCTACTACGAGGACGATGTGCCCGATCAGTGGAAGCCGTACACCGACGCGAACGCGAGCTTCTTCGAGGAGCTCGGTTCGCCCGGTGGCGCGTCCAAGGTCGGCGCGCTCGACTACGACCCGCCTGCCGTCGCCGCCCTGGCGCCGCAGGGTGAACACTGAGCGCAGGACGCGACGAGCGGAAGTCCCGTCTGAGCGTAGCGAGGACGGGGCCGGAGTTCGTTGTGGACGGAGCGAAGCGGTGATGTCGAGCGGCTTCGCCGGTACGCCGTCATCTTCCGGGATGGCAAACCCTGCCGGGGTCTCAGGCGGCCGAGCCCGGTCAAGGGTTCGGCTGCCTGACTTCCCGTGGGATCTCCTTGCCCAGTACAAGGAGAAGGCCAGCCAGCACCCCTACGGGCTGGTCGATCTGTCCGTGGGCACCCCGGTCGATCCGGTGCCGGCCGTGATTCAGCAGGCGCTGGCCGCCGCCGCGGACTCGCCGGGGTACCCGCTGACGTGGGGTACCCCGCAGCTGCGCGAGGCGGCGGCCGGCTGGCTGGCCCGGCGGCTCGGGGTGCTCGTCGACCCGTCGGCGGTGCTGCCGGTGATCGGGACGAAGGAGCTTGTCGCCCAGTTGCCAGGCCAGCTCGGCCTGGGCCCCGGCGACCGGGTCTGGGTGCCGACACCCGCCTACCCGACGTACGAGGTCGGCGCGCTGCTCGCCCGGTGCGAGCCCGTGCTCGGCCCGGCGGACGGGGTGGCACTGGTCTGGTTGAACTCCCCGTCCAACCCGACCGGTCGCTGCATGGGCATCGACGAGATGCGCGCGGTCGTCGCCTGGGCTCGCGAGCGCGGCGTGATCGTCGCGAGCGACGAGTGCTACATCGAGCTGGGCTGGGAGTCGCGCGCGGTCTCGGTGCTGCATCCGGACGTCTGCGGCGGTTCCCACGAGGGCCTGCTCGCGGTGCACTCGCTGTCGAAGCGGTCGAACCTGGCCGGCTACCGGGCCGGGTTCGTCACCGGCGACCCGGTGCTGGTCCGCGAGCTGCTCGAGCTGCGCAAGCACGCCGGGCTCATGCTTCCCGGCCCGGTCCAGGCGGCCATGACGGCGGCGCTCGCCGACGACATGCACGTCGCCGACCAGCGGGCCAGGTACGTCAACCGCCGCGCCGTGCTCGGCGCGGCGCTCGCGGTCGCCGGGTTCACGATCGAGCACAGCGAGGCCGGCCTGTACCTGTGGGCGACCCGCGGTGAGGACGCCTGGGCGACCGTGGACGCGCTCGCCAGCGTCGGCGTGCTCGCCGCGCCCGGCGCGTTCTACGGCGAGGCCGGCCGGCGGCACGTCCGGGTCGCGCTGACCGCGCCCGACGCCCAGGTCGCGACGGTGCCGGAACGGATGGCCATGTTGCCGCATCCGCGGCCGGCAGGCCCGCCGCCCGCGGGCCCGCCTACGGGCGGGTACCCGTACCCGCCCACGAGCCAGGCTCCATCGCCAGGCCAGCAGCAGCCGGGTCAGCAGCAGCCGGGTCAGCAGCAGCCGGGCCGGGCGGAGATGTTCGGTACTGGCCCGTCCGGGCCTGGACCGGCATCGCCTGCGATCCCCCCGACGCCGCCAGCCGGTTACGGGCATGGCCCGGCGGCGCCTGCCCCGGCGAGGTCGGGATCTGGCCAGCCGGGCCAGCCCGCGGGGTACGGCCAGCAACCGGGGCCGGCACGACGGGCGCTTGGCGCGCAGGGTGCGCAGGGTGCGATGCCGGTCATGCCCGGCTACCATCCGCAGGGACCCGTGGCCATCGGCCAGCCGGATGCAGGCCAGCCGGATGCCGGCGGGCGGCCGGGCGACCGGCAGGGGGGCCGCCGGCAGGCTTCACCGGTGTTCGACGACTTCGCCGGTCTCGCGGCCACCTACGGGAACTCCGAGACCTCGGAACCTGGCCGGCCGGCGGAGCCACCCGACGTCCGCTGAGGTGAACGGCTTCTCGGTCGGTAGCCGTGTGACCGCAATGTGGTCGTAAGGCTACCGGCCGTTCTGTTTCGGCCCGGAAACCGCAGGATCTCGCTGCCGCCAGCGCTCGTACCCGTGGCCCCACCAGCCGACATCCCGCCGGCCCGGACGGCCGCGGCCCGGACGGCCGCGGCTCGGACGGCCGCGGCTCGACGCCCAGATCTGTGTGCGGCGTCGCTCAGAGCTGGACTACGTCCGACGCCCTGTTCCGCCTGCTCGTCCGGCTAGGGTCGGGCGGGTGAGCACCTTCGCATCCTCTGACTCCCCGCTCGACCCGGTCATCGACGAGCTCTGGGAGCGCCGGGCCGAGCTGACCCCGGACGACGGCGACGCCCGCAAGGCCGTGGTCGCGGCCGTCGACGCCATCGACGCAGGCGAGGCGCGCGTCGCCCACGTCGCCGCGGGCGGCGAGGTCGTCGTCGACGAGCGAGCCAAGCGCGCCATCCTGCTGTCCTTCAAGATCCTGCCGATGGTCGAGTCGGCCGCCGGCGGCTTCCAGTACCACGACCGAGTGCCGCTCAAGACCCGGTTCGACGGCGTCCGGGTCGTCCCGGGCGCGATCGTCCGCTGGGGCGCCCACATCGCGCCCGGCGCCGTGCTCATGCCGAGCTACACGAACATCGGCGGCTTCGTCGACTCCGGCACGCTGGTGGACACCTGGGCGACCGTCGGCTCGTGCGCCCAGGTCGGCCGCAACGTGCACCTGTCCGGCGGTGTCGGCCTCGGCGGCGTGCTGGAGCCGCCGAACGCGGTGCCGGTCGTCGTCGAGGACGACGCCTTCGTCGGCAGCCGGTGCATGGTCGTCGACGGCGCCCGGGTCCGCCGCGGCGCCAAGCTCGGCGCCGGCTCGATCCTCACCGCGTCCACCCACGTCTTCGACGCCACGACCGGCGAGGAGTACCCGCGCGGTGAGATCCCGGAACGGGCGGTCGCGGTCGGCGCCAGCCGGGTCAAGAGCTTCCCGGGCGGGGACTTCGCGATGCCGTGCATCGTGGTGCTGCGCACCCTCGACGAGGGCCAGGTCCACGACAAGCTGGCGCTCAACGACATCCTGCGCGAGCACGGCGTCAGCGCCTGATCCGCTGCGCCGGTCGGTCAGTCGGCCGACCGGCGGGCGCGCCAGCGGGCCCGCCCAGCCGATCCTCGTAAGGTTCGGTCATGGAGCTGGACATCGCGGCGCCGCCCGGGGAGCTGACCAGGGCGCTGGTGGACGTCGAGTCGGTGAGCGGCGGCGAGGGGCCGCTCGCGGACGCCGTCGAGAAGGCGCTGGCCGCCGTGGGCGGCCTGACCGTCGACCGGGACGGCGACGCGGTCGTCGCGCGCACCCACCTCGGCCGGCCCAGCCGGCTGGTGCTCGCCGGCCACCTGGACACCGTCCCGGTGGCCGACAACCTGCCCGCCCGCCGCGACGGCGGCCGGCTCTACGGCTGCGGGACGTCCGACATGAAGGCGGGCGTCGCCGTCATGCTGCACCTCGCGGCCACCGTGGCGCCTGCGAGCCTGACACAGGACCTGACCTGGGTGTTCTACGACCACGAGGAGGTCGCGGCGGCCCACAACGGGCTGGGCCGGCTCGCCGCCGCACACCGCGACTGGCTGGACGGTGACCTCGCGATCCTCATGGAGCCGACCTCCGGCGAGATCGAGGCGGGCTGCCAGGGGACGCTGCGGGTGGTGGCGACGCTGCCGGGCCGGCGCGCGCACTCGGCCCGCTCGTGGCTCGGCGACAACGCGATCCACCGCGCGGGTGACCTGCTCTCCCGGCTCGCCGCCTACCAGCCCCGCTCGGTGGTCCTGGACGGCTGTGAGTACCGGGAGGGCCTGTCCGCCGTACGCATCTCCGGCGGGGTCGCCGGCAACGTGATCCCGGACCACTGCGAGATAACGATCAATTTCCGGTTCGCCCCGGACCGGGACGACGCGGGCGCGCTCGCCCACGTCCGCGAGGTGCTGGCCGGCTACGAGCTGGCGGTGACCGACCTCGCGGGCGGCGCGCCCCCCGGCCTGTCGGCGCCGGCGGCCGCGGCCTTCGTGGCCGCCACCGGCCGTGCCCCCCGGGCGAAGTACGGCTGGACCGACGTCGCCCGCTTCGCGACTCTGGGCGTGCCCGCGGTGAACTACGGCCCGGGCGACCCGAACCTGGCCCACACCCGCGACGAGTACGTCGAGCTGGCCTTGGTCGACGAGGCCGAACGCGTCCTGCGGGCCTACATCACCCGGTAGCACCTCTCACTCGGCTGTGGGCTGGGTCATACCGGTATAGCGGCGGGTCTACCGGCCGCCCGCGGCCGTAACGGTGCGAAGCGGGAAGGATCCGGCGAGAGCGGTGACGGCGCGGATCCCCGTCGCGCCGGTCGGTCGGCCCCCGCCCGCCCGGTCGCCTACCGGCACGCCGGCGCGGTTCACGAGTGGCCTATGGTGCCGTGGTGACACGCTTCCAGCCTGGTGAGCCACCGGTGTCGCCCGGTGCGGCGGACCTCCTCGCGGCCGCGGCGGACGCCGCGGACGTGCTCGGCGCCCCTGTGCCCGCCGATGGTGGGGGCGAGGCCGGGGCTGACCTGCCAGCGCCGCCGCCGGAGCAGCGGCGCGGGCCGCAGATCGCCCGGCATGGGCAGGTGCGCCACTCCACCGCCGACCAGCGGCTGCTCGCCAACCAGGACTCCGGCGACTTCATCCACTCCGACCCGTGGCGGGTCCTGCGTATCCAGAGCGAGTTCGTCGAGGGCTTCGGCCTGCTCGCCGACCTGCCGCGCGCGGTGACCGTGTTCGGCTCCGCCAGGGTGCCGCGCGACCACGCCGACTATGCCGTCGGCCGCCGGCTCGGTGGCGCGCTCGCGGACGCGGGCTTCGCCGTGATCACGGGCGGTGGCCCCGGCGCGATGGAGGCCGTCAACCGGGGCGCCCAGGAGGCGGGCGGACTGTCCGTCGGGCTCGGTATCGAGCTGCCCTTCGAGCAGCGGCTCAACGACTGGGTCGACCTCGGTGTCAGCTTCCGGTACTTCTTCGTCCGCAAGACGATGTTCGTGAAGTATGCCGAGGCGTTCGTGTGCCTGCCGGGTGGCTTCGGCACGCTCGACGAGCTCTTCGAGGCGCTCACCCTGGTGCAGACCGGCAAGGCGACCCGGTTCCCGGTGGTGCTGATGGGCACCGAGTACTGGGGCGGGCTGCTGGACTGGCTGCGTTCGACGGTCGCCGCTACCGGCCGGATCAAGGAGACGGACCTGGAGCTGGTCTCCCTCACCGACGACGTGGACGAGGCGGTCCGGCTCGTGGTCGAGGGCACGGGTCCTGCTGGCCCGAGGCCCGCGATCCCGGCGGCCGGGCGAGACCGGGTGGTCCCGTGAGGCCAGCCGATCCCGAGAGGTCAGCTGGTTGGGCGAGGCGGGGTGGCTCGGCCAGGCGGGGTGTTCCGGCGGGGCGGCATGGTCGCGTGCGGCCGGGTGCCCGGTGAGGATCTGCGTCTACTGCTCGTCGTCCGAGCGGATCGACCCCGGCTACGTGCTGCTCGCCGGCCAGGTCGGCACGGAGCTGGCCGCCCGCGGTCACACGCTGGTCTCCGGCGGTGGCTCGATCTCGTGCATGGGCGCGGTCGCGCGGGCGGCCCGCGCCGGCGGCGCGCACACCCTCGGGGTGATCCCGCACAAGCTGCTCGAGATGGAGGTGACCGACACCGACGCCGACGAGCTGATCATCACCGAGACCATGCGTGAGCGTAAGGCGATCATGGACGGCCGGGCGGACGCGTTCCTGGCGCTGCCCGGCGGTCTGGGCACGCTCGAGGAGCTGTTCGAGGTGTGGGTCGCCGCGATGCTCGGCATGCACGCCAAGCCGATCGTGGTGTGCGACCCGGACGGGGTCTTCGCCCATCTGCACACGCTCGTCGACAGCCTGGTCGAGCAGGGTTTCGTCCGTTCCGACGCCCGTGACCTGCTGATCTGGGCCACGACCGCCACCGAGGCCCTCGACTTCCTGGAGGCCGCGGCAGCCGCCACCCCCACCGCCGTCCCCACCCCCACCGAAGCCATCGAAGCCTCGGCCCCGCCAGTTGACTAAGAGCTTCCCCACCGATCTGACAGAGCCCGCCTCGACGCCGAACCGGTACGTACCACCTGTCTCGGATCGGTCGCCAGATCGGCGGGGGCCCCGCGCCTGAGTAGGGGTTAAACGACGCCGCGGCGGGCTACGGCCAGGTCGGTGGTGCCGCGGATCGCCTCGACCATGCGCAGGGTGCGGCAGGTCGCGGCCACCTGGTGGGCGCGAAAGACGCGGGCGCCGAGCCAGGCGCTGACGGCGGTGGCCGCAAGGGTGCCTTCCACGCGTTCCTCGACGGGTGCGTCGAGGACCTCGCCGACGAAGTCCTTGTTCGACATCGCCATCAGCACCGGCCAGCCGGTCGCGACCAGCTCGTCGGTCCGCCTGGTCGCCTCCAGTGAGTGCCGGCTGTTCTTGCCGAAGTCGTGTCCCGGGTCGATGAGCACCGACTCCGGATGTACGCCGACCGACACGGCGCGCTCGGCGAGGGCGCAGGTGGTGGCCACGATGTCGGCGACGACGTCCGGGTAGGCGATCCGGTGCGGGCGGGTGCGCGGCGGGAGGTGGCCGGCGTGCGTGCAGACGAGGCCCGCGCCGCCCTCGGCCGCCACCTCGGCGAGTTCCGGCTCGACCCCGCCCCAGGCGTCGTTGAGCAGGTCGGCCCCCTCGCTGACGACCACCCGGCCGACCTCGGCCCGCCAGGTGTCCACGCTGATCACCACGTCCGGATGGGCGGCGCGTACCCGGGCGACGAACCCGCCGATGCGGCGCAGCTCCTCGGCCGGGCTGACCTCGCCTCCTGGGGCCGCCTTCACTCCGCCGATGTCGATGATCCCGGCGCCTTCGGCGACCACCCGGTCGACGGCGGCGAGGGCTTCCGCCTCGCCGTAGGTCGCGCCGCGGTCGAAGAACGAGTCCGGCGTCCGGTTCACGATCGCCATGACGACCGTCTCGGTCGGCCCGAACACCCGCGCCCCGAGCCGTAGCGGTCTCGGCGGCCGCTCGGGCTCCAGCGCCGGCTGCCCGGCTGCCGGAGACCGATCTACAGGTACGACGACGTCACGAGACACTCCCCGAGCCTGCCAGAAGGCGCCATCGGCAGGTGCAGCCGAGCAGCGTGGAGCCTGTCAGGCGTCGAGCCTGTCAGGCATGGTCGGATCGCTGGCCCTGTTGGCGGCTTCGCCCGGTGGGCGCCGTGGCTGCCTGCCGCCGGCCAGTTGTTCCCTGCTGTTCGTGTTGTTCCCTGCTGTTGGCCGTTCCCGACATGTCGCCTGACGTCTCCGTGGGGCAGCTCCCGGTGAGGCGGCTCCGGGTAGCTAGGATCGGAATGTGGTACTCGTCATCGAAGTACTGGTGATCGCCGCGGTGGTGTTCGTGGTCGCGGCGCTTGCCGTCGGCTGGTTCGACCGGATGGCGCCGGCACCCCCGGACAGCGCTCCGACGGGCCTGCCGGCAACCGGCCCGGTCAGCGCGCGCGAGGTGGCCGAGACCCGGCTCAATCTCGCCGTCCGGGGTTACCGGATGGCCGAGGTGGACGTCCTGCTGGCTCGGCTGGCCGGCGAGCTGGCCTGGCGGGATGAGGAGCTGGCTCGCCGCGACGAGGAGCTGGTCCGGCTGGCGACGTTCGCCCACGCGGACCTGCCCGCCAGCTCCCGGACGTCCCAGCAGATCTCCGAGGTCTCCTTCGTCGATCCGGTGGGAACCCCGGCCTTCAGCGATCCGGCAGGAACCCCGGATCCGGGTATAGGACCCGCGGACGCCTTCTCGCCGACCAACCATCAGCCCCCGCCAGCTTAGTGGCCGTCCCCCCGCAATCCCGACGACTGTTGACGCGCTGTCACCTTCCGGCGAGCCTCCGCCAGCCCGACTGATCGACCACCGACCCGCGGTGCCACGGGACCTACCGGTTCGTGTCGGGTCTGACCTGGCAGATCGGTGGGGAGGCTGCGCTGACCGTTGTGGCTCTGCGGAGGGCCGTGTTTCGGTTTGCTGCCCCGGCTACGGGATAATCGTCGGCAGACGTAGGTCCGACGGCAGGAACCCTGAGCGCAGGAGCGCACCAGGCCGCGGTCACGTCCGAGGTACGAGGACGGGGCTGCAGCCCGGTGCGCGACGGAGCGAACAGGAAACCCTGAGCGCAGGAGCGCACCGGGCCGCGGTCACGTCCGAGGTACGAGGACGGGGCTGCAGCCCGGTGCGCGACGGAGCGAAGTAGAGATGAGGTGCACCGATGGCGGCCATGAAGCCGCGGACGGGTGACGGTCCGCTCGAGGTCACCAAGGAAGGGCGGGGAATCGTAATGCGTGTCCCGCTCGAGGGTGGTGGCCGGCTTGTCGTCGAGCTCACTGCTGACGAGGCGAGCGCGCTTGGCGACGCCCTCAAGACCGCGGTCGGGTAAGCCTGGCGGGCTGACCTGTTCGCTGCCCTTCGGGCAGCTTCCTGCGGCTTCGTCGCAAAGGACTGCCCGAAGGGCAGCCTTTGCGCTTTCCGCTGGTTTGGCTTCGCTCAGCTCAGCCCCGATGGGCAGGGAAGAACCGCCTCGATTTTTGACAGCTGATCGCGATCAGGGAAGTGTGACTATCTCCATCCGTGACGGTGATCTAGGGCGTTGGAGCATCCCGGTGGTCACCCTACGACCCGGCGGGCTCGCCGCGCCGGACTCGTCCGCACTCGCAGTGGTCGTCCTGTCGTCCGACGCGACGGCTGCTGACCCCCACTCCGGTTCGGCCGAGGGCGGCGCGGCCGAGGTCAGGGAGTCCTACCGGGTCAGCCCGATAGCCGGCGCCGCGGCGGCCGAGCTCGGCATCGATCTCGACACGCTGTTGACCACCCACACCTTCGGTGGCGACGCGGGCGCGGTGCTGGCTGTCCCGCTCGCCCGTGCTGAGCCGCCAACCCGGCTCCTCCTGGTAGGCGCCGGCGCCGGAGGCGACGCCCAGTGGCGTTCGGCCGGCGCGGCGCTTGCCCGCCGGGCCAGTGCCGGGGACCGGGTGGCATTGATCGCGGACCCGAGCCCGGCTGCGCTGGCCGCGTTCACGGAGGGCCTCGCGCTGGCGTCCTACCGCCAGCCCCGCGGTGTGGGGAGGCTCACGGCGGCCCGCGTCGCCACTGCCACTGCCACTGACGTCGACGTTGCCGTCTCGACGGCCGCCGCCCTCGCTGGCGCTGCCGATGCTGCCGTCTCGGCAGACGTCGAAGGCACCGACCCGGCCACCGGTCAGACGGATCTTTCCGGCGGGGAGCGCACCGCCGCCGCCGCGACCAGCGAGCTGGACACGTCCACGCCAGCCGGCGAGCCGGGCGCGCCGGCCACCGAGCCCGAGCGAGGCCCCGGTGTCGAGGAAGTCGTCGTCTGGACGTCGCGCGCGCTGACGCAGGCGGAGCTCGCGGCGGCGACGGAGGCGGTCCGCCGGGCCGGCGTGCTCGCCAGGGCCGTGCTGACCGCGCGCGACCTCATCAACACCCCGAGCCTGGTCAAGTCGCCGGAGTGGCTGGCCACCCTGGCGGTCCAAGCGGCGCGCGAGGCGGGCCTGGACGCGTCGACCCTGGACGCCGGGGACCTTGAAACCGGCGGTTTTGGTGGACTGGTCGCGGTCGGCGCCGGCTCCGTCCGCCCGCCCTACCTGGTCGAGCTGCGCTACGAGGGTCCGCCGGCCGGCGACGGCGCCGAGCCGCCGCACCGGGTCCTGGTCGGCAAGGGGATCACGTTCGACTCCGGCGGGCTGTCCCTGAAGCCCGCGGGGTCGATGGCCGGGATGAAGACCGACATGTCGGGCGCGGCGGCTGTGCTCGCGACCATGATCGCATTGCCGGAGCTGGGTGCGCCGGGCCGTGTCACGGGGCTGCTCTGCGTCGCCGAGAACATGATCGGGGCCGCGGCGATGCGGCCGGGTGACGTCATCACCTGCTGGGGCGGGCGGACGGTGGAGGTGCTCAACACCGATGCCGAGGGCAGGCTGGTGCTCGCCGACGGGCTGGCCTACGCGGCAGGTGCGCTCGGCGCCGACGTGCTGGTCGATCTGGCGACCCTGACCGGGGCGATCTCCGTCGCGCTCGGCCGGCGCACGGCCGGCCTGTTCACCTCCGACGACGCGCTCGCCGAGGCGCTCTCGGAGGCCGCGGCCGCCGCCGGCGAGCGGGTCTGGCGGCTCCCCCTGGTGGACGAGTACCGGCCGGCGCTCGAGTCGCCGGTGGCTGACCTCGCGAACATCGGCCGGGCGCTGGACGTGGGCGGCGGCTCGATCACGGCGGCGCTGTTCCTTCGCGAGTTCACCGACGGTCTGCCCTGGGCGCATTTCGACATCGCCGGCACGGCCCGCGCGGACTCCGACGACGCCGAGATCACCCGGGGCGGCACCGGCTGGGGTGTGCGTACACTGCTGCGCTGGCTCACCGTGCCGGCGCTGCCGGCTCCCACCGGCGAGCCGGAGCCGGCAGCCCCCTAGCCGGCACCCCCCTAGCCGGCACCCCCTAGCCGGCGGCCTACTGATCCGCGTCCACGGTCCGTGGTGCCCGCGGATCGGCCGGCTGCATGGACGGGGACGCCGGTAGTGCCGCCAGCCGCTCGCGTGCCCAGCGCAGGCTGTCACGCTCGCCGAGCTCGTCGTGCCAGCCGGTCAGGGCCTTCTCGATGCTCGTCAGGTCGGCCACCGCGAGGATCTCCACCCGGAGGTCGTCGACGGCGGCCTGGTGGACGTTGTAGTGGTCGAAGACCGCGGCCAGCAGGCCACCGCCCGGATGGGGCTCGCGCACCGCGTAGAACTCGCCCGTCAGCTCCACCCAGCTCAGCCGGTACGTCGAGGATGGATCCTTGTGGTCGGTCCACCCCTCGCCAAAGGGGAGCTCCTCGGACTCTGACCGCCGAGGGTCCGCGGTGTAGAACTCGTGGATGTTCACAGGGGTGGGGTTCCCGGCGAGAAGCGACGCAAATCGGCGCCGTTGGTCCTGGTCCGCCGCGCTATGCCGCTCTTGTGGGCGGCGAACCCTGCCGGGCTGGCTCAGCCTGCCGGCGCGCCGGTAGGCGCCACTGCCCTAGGTCTGCGCCGACGCCGACGCCGACGCCGACGCCGACGCCGACGCCGACGCGGCCGGCGCCGCGAGCGCGGCGAGTGCATCCTGATAGCCCTTCGCCTGCGCCTCGCTCAGGTACTTCGACACCCGCACCACGACCCCGCCCTGCTGGTAGTCGAACTCCTGGAGCAGCTGGCTCGACGAGCTGACCGCCCGCAGCTGCTGGACCCGTGAACTCGCGGCGGCCGGGTCGGCGAACACCTCGATGCTGCCACCCTGCGCGACCGGGTCCTTCGTGGTGACGCTCGCCGGGCTCACGTGGGTCCTGGTGTCAACGAAAGCGATCTTGCTGGTGTAGCCGCCCGGCTTGCCGAGCAGCTGGTTCGGGTCGTTCGACGCGTCGTAGACGACGGTGGTGCGCAGCGGCACCTTGGCGTCGAGCAGCCGGATCGCCACCTGCTCGGCGGTCAGCCCGGCCAGCGGGTCGGCCGTCGCCGAGTGGCTCACCGACGGCGTGGCGCTGGCTACGGGCGCCTCGTCGTTCCCCGTGGTCATCCGGTTGAGGGTGAAACCGATCAGGCCGGCGACGACGGCGACGCCGAGCAGGAACGCGGCGAGTGAACCGTTGCTGCCGCGGTCGCGCCGAGGGCCGCCCACGGGCGCGCGGCGCCGACCTGATGGGCGGCGGTCGCCCAGGCGGCGTTCACCGCCGGCGCTCCCGTCGCCGTACCGCTTGCCCGACATGATCCTTCCCCCAGGTGCCGCTCCGTCTGCGGTGCGGTCACCGCCACCCGACACTAGTTCGCCACCACCTGCGCCTTGAACGGGCCCCACCGTCGCGGCCTGCACGCATGTCCCACGCGGCTCGCCCACCGCTCGTCGCTGTCGGGATCCCGACACGCTTACCGCGCCTTCAGGCGGCCCTAAGGCAATGGGGGTGAGCTGGACACGTGACAGCGCCACCACCGACTCGTGGGCCCCGACCGTCGGGGCCCCGCCTACCCGACGGGCGAGGACTTCGCGACGGCGGCCACCAGCAGGCCGTCGCCGGCGTTCAGCAGCATCGGGGTGAGCCGGGCGTCGTCGCGGACCGCGGTCGCGAGCTCGCGGATCGCGATGACCTCCGGGTTGCGCACGGCCGGGTCGGCGGCGAGGCCGCCGAGGAGGACGCCGGCGAATACGACCACACCGCCCGGGCGCAGCAGCCGCAGCGCCTGGGTCAGGTACTCGGTGCTCTCTCGCCGGTCGGCGTCGCAGAACACCAGGTCGTAGGCGCCGTCGGTGAGCCGGGGCAACACGTCCAGCGCCCGGCCGGTGATCAGACGGCTGCGGTTGGGCGCCATTCCGGCGTCCGCGTAGGTACGCCTGGCCAGCCGGAGATGCTCGGCTTCCACATCGATGGTGGTCAGCGTGCCGTCGGGTCGCATGCCGCGCAGCAGCCAGGCACCCGAGACGCCGGTCCCGGTCCCGATCTCGACGACGGCGCGCGCGCCCACGGACGCAGCCAGGAAGCGCAGCACCGCACCGGCGCCGGGGCTGATCGGGATGATCCCGACCTCCTCGGCACGTGCGCGGGCAGCGCGAAGAATGGGGTCTTCCAGCAGGAAGCCCTCGGCGAAGGCGGCGGCTCGATCGTGGGCGCCGATGTCGGTGTCCGGCATGACAAACGCAGCCTACGGGAACGGCGCTCGACAACGGCGCGTTGCTCCGGTCATCGGAGGTCGTGTCGAGGCATGTCGCGCGCTGTCACCGTGACGTCCTAGCAGGCCGAGAGGAGAACGGCTCGTGTCCGCAGCGGGAATTGCCGCGCCATGGCCCGCCCGTCGAGTACGGTCGTCGTCCAAGGTCGACCGAGAGGCAGCTGTGACCGGACTGGAGGCCCCGCCGTCCGTCCCGGCCGCGCAGCAGGCCTCGACGGTCGTGCCCGCGGCGACGGCCGAGGCCGCCTGGGTGCCACCGTCCTGGGAGGACGTGGTCAAGGAGCACGGCAACCGGGTCTATCGGCTTGCCTACCGGCTCACCGGCAACGCACACGACGCGGAGGACCTCACCCAGGACGTCTTCGTCCGGGTCTTCCGTTCGCTCGCCGACTACACCCCCGGCACGTTCGAGGGGTGGCTGCACCGGATCACCACCAACCTGTTCCTCGACCGGATGCGCCGCCAGCAGAAGATCCGTTTCGACGCGCTGCCGGAGGACACCGAGCGGCTGGCCGGCCGCGAGGCAAGCCCGGAGGCGGTCTACGCCGAGGCGCACCTGGACGCGGACATCGAGGCCGCGCTCGCGGCCCTGCCGCCGGACTTCCGTGCGGCCGTGGTGCTCTGCGACATCGAGCAGCTGTCCTACGAGGAGATCGCGCAGACACTGGGCGTCAAGCTCGGCACCGTGCGCAGCCGGATCTCCCGCGGCCGGGCGATGCTGCGCGCCGCGCTCGCCGACCGTGCTCCGCGCGAGTCGCGCCCGGAGGCGGCGATGGCGTCTCAGGTCGTGACCACCGAGGCCGCGATGACACTGTCGACGGCGGCGGCGGAGGCACCGTCCGCGGCGGCGGCAGAGGCACTGTCCGGGACGGCGGCGGAGGCACTCTCGACAACGGCGGCGGAGGCACTGTCCGCGACGGCGGCGGCCGACATGCCAGCACTGCCCGCGACGGCCATGGCCCCGAAGGAGGGCGGCGCCCGGCAGCGTGGCCGTCGGCGTCGCGCGTCCGCCGGCGCCGGTGCCGGCGGCGGTGGCGGCGAACTTGGCGCGGCGCGCCAGAGCCGGGTGTGACGCCGCACCTCGGCGAGCGGCTCTGCCCGCTCGTGGACAGCCAGCTGCAGCACGACGAACGTGACCGGGCGCTGGCCCATCTCGCGCACTGCGCTGGCTGCCGGGAGGAGGTCGCCGAGTACCGGCGGATGAAACAGCGGCTGTCGGGCCTGTGGGCGCCTTCTCTGCCCGCGGGTCTGGCTGACCGGCTCGTCGGTCTCGGCGGTCCGGGCGAGCAGTGCCCAAGGCCGGTCGAGACCTCCGTCGGCCTCGGGTTCGCGGCCGGTCGCGTGGGCTCCGCGGTGCCGGCCGGTGGGGATCGTGGTCGACGGGGCCCGGCGCAGCTGCGGCTGCCGCTGGCCTTCCCGGTCCGCCGGGCAGCGCTCGGTCCACCGCGGCGTCGGCAGCCAGCGGCGAAGGCGGTGGCGCCTGGGAAAAAGACGGTGTCGCCGCGGAACGCCGAGCTCGCGGCCGCCGTGGTCGAGCTTGCCGCGCCGCGGACGCCCGTCGTTCCGCTGCTTGCCGGCGGTCTTGCGTGGGTGCGCCGGCTGGAGGTGGGTCGAGCCAGCCGCGGTCAGGCGAGGGTCCGCAGGACGCTCGTCGGCTCGGCCGCGCTGATGCTGCTGACAGTGACCGGCACTGCGGTGAGCGACCAGCCGACCGCCTCGCGCGGGACGTCGGTCCGGCCGGCCGCTCCTACTACTCAACTACCGGCGGCCAACCGAAGCGGTACGACTCCGGTGGTCTTGACGGTTTTGTTTACGTCACGGGGCTGAGTGCCCGCGAATGTGGCTTTCACGGCCACCGTGCGGCGCAACGAGGCCACTTCGCGCCCCACCAGTCGCGAATCGGCTACCTGATGCGGGTTGGCTGTCCATGCGCTGTGGGTTAGTTCACCAACAGGCTTTACCGTGTATTGCGCACGTGCCGTCCTGGGCAGGCCGGCCCAGGGAATCGGGTCCTTCCGAGCGGCGTGGGCGCGATCGGAGGGCCCGTGGGCGTGACCGACGACGGCGATTCGCTGCGTCGCGACACCGCTGCGACGAGCGCCGTGGGCCGCGTCGCACTGGAACGGGCACAGGCTCTCGCCCAGGCCGTCCGGCCCGCGGACCTGGCAGGCGGGCGAGACGAGGGCGCTGACCGGTTGTCGGGCGCCCGCACCCTGTCAGCCCCCTCCTCGTCGGCCGGTGCCGCGCCAGCGCTCAAGGAGCCGTCATCGGCGGGCGCGGATCTCAGGAAGCCCGCCGCCGAGAGCGACTCCGCGGCTGCCAAGGCCGACCCGCCCTCGCCTCCACGGCCCGAGCTGGCGCCACACCGCGCGCGTGAGCCTGACGCCGGGCCGTCCAAGGCAACCGACGCCGCGCCGCGAGCAGCACCGGAAATCGTGGCCAGGGCCATGCCTGCTGGCGTGACGTCCGCGGATGCGCCTTCGCCGAGCACCGCGCGGGCCGGGTCGGCGCCGACGGCGCGGGCAGCGGTCCGCGGGCCTGAGCGGCCCGCCTGGTGGCGTACTCGCGCCGATGAGCCGGCAGCGGCCACGGACGACGCCGCGAGGAAGCCGCCACCCATCGCGCAGTCGAAGGTCGCGGTGGTCCCGGTCGCCCCCGCGGCCCCGAACCCGGCCAGCAACAGCCCGGCCAGCAACAGCCCCGTCGCGGACGGCTCAGCCGCCCGCGGCCCCGGCGCGGGCAGTTCCGCAGCGGAGGCTCCGACGGCGGAGGCACCGACGGCGAAGGCACCCGCGCCGACGCGGCCCAGCTCACTGCCGCCCGGTGAGGGGCCGAAGCGTGAACGTTCCTCGTCGGTACCGGCAGGGGATACCGCCGGCCCGACCCGCGCCGGCCAGGCGGGACATGGCCGCCTCGACAGCGTGGAACGGCCCGAGGGCGCCCGATCGGCGCCCCGTCCGCCGGTGACACCTCCGGCCAAGCGTTCGTCGCCACCCGAGAAGCCCGCGCCATCGGAGCGCTCGTCGTCATCTGGGCGCTTGTCGTCGCCTGAACGCTCGACATCATCTGGACGTTCGTCGCCACCTGAGCGTGCGTCGTCGGCTCCGGCCCGGGCCGCGGCGCCGGTCGAGCCGGCCGCGCGGCCGGCCCGACCGGCCCACCAGCATCGACGCACGTCGGCGCATGACCACGAGGGCGGCCCTTCGAAGCCAGCCTCCCCTTCTCCCCGGGTCATCTCGATCGGTGGTTCCGGGGTCGGGCAGCCGGCCCAGACCGAATCACGGCACGCGGTCGGGCCGGAGCGCACCGACACCGGCACACGTCGGTTCGGCCTGCGCGTCCTCGTGGCGGTCGCGCTAGTGGCCGGCATCGCGGGCGGACTAGCCGGCGGGGCGTTCGCCGGCTGGGCCGCCGGTGGCGGCGGCCGGACGACCGAGGCGTCGGAATGGGTCGCGGACGCGGCGGCGCGGGCGCTGCCGTCGGTGGTGACGATCGAGGTACGGGGGCACGAGGGCAGCACGGGGTCCGGAGTGATCGTTCGCTCGGACGGATACATCCTCACCAACCGGCACGTCGTCGCCTCGGCGGTCGGTAACGGCAGCGAGATCGTCGTCACCCGTTACGGCCAGCTGACGCAGATCCCCGCGACGCTCGTCGGCCAGGACGCGAAGAACGATCTGGCCGTCATCCGCATCGACACCGACGGGCCGCTGCCGGTCGCGACGCTGGGCAGATCTGACAAGCTGCGGGTCGGAACCGCCGTCATCGCGGTCGGCGCTCCGCTGGGCCTGCCCGGCAGCGTGAGCGCCGGCATCGTCAGCGCCCTCAACCGCAGTCCGTCCGAGCCGCAGGCGAACGGGGGCGCGATACTGCTCACCGGGGCGATCCAGACGGACGCGGCGATCAACCCGGGAAGCTCGGGCGGCCCGCTGCTCGGTGACGACGGCCGGGTGGTCGGCATCATTACCGCGATCGGTGCGGTCCCTGGAGTGCCTGGCGGCGTCGACAGCCAGACCGGCAACATCGGCGTTGGCTTTGCCATCCCCATCGAGCGCGCTCGCTCGGTCGCCGATAAGATCATTCAGTCGGGCGGCGCCTGACCCGACTCGCGGCGAGCCGCCGGCGACGAACCACCGGCTGCTGGATACCTGCTTGTCACCAGAGAGCCCTACGCGGGTCAAGGCGGCGGAGGTACGCTCAGCCCGTGTTCAATGGGCTCGGATGGGGTGAGATCGCTGTCCTGCTCCTGATCGGACTGTTTGTCTTCGGTCCGGACAAGCTTCCTCGGGTCGCCCGGGACGCGGGCAGGATGCTGCGGCAGCTGCGGCAGATGGCGAACGGCGTTCGTGATGATCTGCGCTCTGAGCTCGGGCCCGAGATCGCCGATCTCGACATCCGTGACCTGCACCCGAAGACGTTCGTCCGCAAGCACCTGCTCGAGGACGATGACGAGCCGCTGTTTCCGACCTACCGGAACAAGCAGGGCAAGTTCGATCTCTTCGGGGACGAGTCCGGCGAAGCCCCCTCGCTGACCAAGGACCGGGTGCCCGGCGGCGCTACCACCTCGTTGACCAAGTCGACGGATGCGAAGGCTTCCAGCCGGGTTCACTCCTCTGCGGACGCCGCGACCCCGTGGGACACCGACGCCACCTGACGGTGTTCGCCCGTTGTCGGGCTACGCGCCCGCGCCGCAGGCGCCGCGTTCGGTGGCCGGAGCGGCGAGGCGGTCGAGGAGGTCGCCGAGAATCTCCAGCTCCGCGGGGGAGTAGTGCGACAGCACGTGGCGGGCGACGCCCCGCAGGTGAGTGCCGGAGGCCGCCCGCAACCGTGCCAGGCCGGCGGGTGTAAGTACCGCCAAGGTCCCGCGCAGGTCGGACGGACAGGATCGACGTTCCACCAGGCCCTCCCGCACCAGCCGGTCGACGAGCCTCGTCAGCCCACTGCGTGACAGGAGGACCGCGTCCGCGAGCTCGCTCATCCGCAGGGAGCGGTCCGGCGCCTCGGCCAGCTGCACCAGCACGTCGTAGGACGCGAGCGGCAGGTTGTGTGCCTCGTCGAGTTCTCCCTCGAGTACCCGGGTGACCTGGGCGTGTGCCCGCAGCAGGCCACGCCAGGCGCGCATCCCGCGGGCATCGACCCGGTCGGCCGCGGGATCCGCGGAACCACAGCCCGCAGCGACCGTGCCGGCTGACGCAGACGGCCGCTCTCGAGCGGCGGCGGGGCTTTCCGGCGCGTCAGTGGCCGCCGACCCCGCGAGGATCGGTCTTGGGGGAGAGCCATCCCCCTCGATGTGTGCCGCCCGGACGCTCACTCGATCAGCCTACGTCGGTGACGGTTCACCCGTCGGCTGGCTACCGGTTCGCTTGACGACCCAGGCGCGGACCGGTCGTCGGACTCGGACCGTGATGGCCCGCGTGACCCTTACGGCCTCAGGCCGTGAAACCGGATGGGACGGCGACGAAACGCGCGGGCCGCTGTCGGTCCGGTCCGGCGAGCTGCCGCTGGCCAGCACCCGTCGGCGAGCGCGACCGGCTTGCCGGCGCGCGGGCTATGGTGGAGTCCCGTACGTGTTCGCTGGACTGGACGCTGGCACTGGTTGCTGGCACCGGTCGGTGGCACTCCCTGCGCCAGCCGGCGTCGGGCGCCAGCCGGCGTCGTTCGGCCCAGACATCGTCGAACGACGGTCTTGTCCACCTGCTGAATCCAAATCCGCTCAAAATTCCATTCAGATCCGCACACTGCCGGTACCTGCTGCTTCGCGGCGGTAGCCAGACGGCTGAGGTTTCGTTGCCAGCTCCCACTCTCACCTCCGACGCGGTCCAGGCGGCCCTCGCGACCGTCCTCGACCCCGAGATCGGCCGGCCGATCACCGAGCTCGACATGGTCGAGGCCATCCAGATCCGCGGCGACGGCTCGGTCGACGTCGTGGTCCTACTCACTGTCTCCGGTTGCCCGATGCGTGAGGAGATCATCGCCAGGGTCGACCGTGCGGTGCGCACGATCGAGGGCGTCACGGACGTCCGGGTCGCGCTGTCCGTGATGACGCCGGAGCAGCGGACGGCCCTGCACGAGAAGCTGCGCGGCGGAGTGGCGCCGAGGGTGATCCCCTTCGCCCAGCCGGGTTCGCTTACCCGGGTCTACGGCGTGGCGAGCGGGAAGGGCGGCGTCGGAAAGTCGTCGGTCACCGTCAACCTGGCCACGGCCATGGCCCAGGCCGGCCTGAAGGTCGGTGTGCTCGACGCGGACATCTACGGGCACTCCGTGCCGCGGATGTTCGGCATCGACCGCGGGCCGACGCAGGTCGAGAAGATGATCATGCCGCCGCAGGCGCATGGCGTCCGGGTGATCTCCACGGGAATGTTCACTCAAGGAAATCAGCCGGTCACCTGGCGCGGGCCGATGCTGCACCGGGCGCTGGAGCAGTTCCTCTCGGATGTCTTCTGGGGCGACCTGGACGTCCTGCTGCTGGACCTGCCGCCCGGCACCGGCGACATCGCGATCTCCCTGGCCCAGCTGGTGCCGTCGTCCGAGCTGCTCGTCGTGACGACCCCACAGGTGGCCGCGACCGAGGTCGCGGAACGAGCCGGCACGATCGCCGCCCAGACCAGGCAGAACGTGGTCGGCGTCGTGGAGAACATGGCCTATCTGAGCTGCCCGCACTGCGACGAGCGGATCGACCTGTTCGGCGCCGGCGGTGGCGCCGCCGTCGCCGAGCGGCTCACCAAGGTGCTCGGCCACGACGTGCCGCTGCTCGCCCAGATCCCCATCGACGTGCGGCTGCGCGAAGGCGGCGACGAAGGCCTCCCGCTGGTCGTCGCGGATCCCGACTGCGAGGCCAGCAAGCAGATCCGATCGATCGCCGACCGGCTCGGCCACCGTTCCCGCGGCCTCGCCGGCCGCTCGCTCGGCCTCTCGCCGTCCCGAGGTTTCGGCGCTCCCAAGCACGCCCACTGATTTCGAGCTGGGTCCTGAGGTCTTCTGAGGCTGGGCTTCCTGGGCCTGATCCCGGCCGCATCGCATCGACGGGTGGGTCCGCCGCGGCAACGCGGCGGACCCACCCGTCGTCGGCGTTGGGGCGGATAGCGGGTAGGCGGAGCATCGCGGCGAAGCAGGGCGCTGGGCTGGGAGACGGGTGCTGTGACAGGTTGCCCGGAGGAGCTGGGGAGAGGACCGCGTGACTGGGATCGATCTGCACACCCACTCGACGGCGTCCGACGGGCTACTCGCTCCCGCGGCGCTCATGGCGGCGGCCGCCGGCGCCGGACTGTCGACGATCGCGCTCACCGATCACGACACCACGGCCGGGATCGCCGAAGCCCAGGCCGCGCTGCCGCCGGGCATGACGCTGGTTCCCGGCGCGGAGATCTCCTGCGAGGTGCGGGTGGCCGAAGGCCGGGTGATCAGCCTGCACGTGCTCGGCTACCTGTTCGACCCCGCCGAGCCCGAGTTCGCCGCGGTCCGCGCCCGGCTGCGCGACGATCGCGAGTCGCGAGCCCGGCGAATGGTTGACAAGATCGCTGCCGATGGCCACCCGGTGACCTGGGAGCGGGTCCAGGAACTGGCTGGCGGGTCGGTCGGCCGGCCGCACATCGCCGGCGCCCTGCTGGAGGCAGGGCTGATCGCTGACTACGACGAGGCCTTCACCCGGGACTGGATCGGCGGCCGAGCGAGCCGGTACTGGGCCGACAAGGAACAGCCGGACGTCGCCGAGGCGCTGCGCCTGATCCAGCACGCCGGCGGGGTGAGCGTGTTCGCGCACCCGTTCGCCGCGGCCCGCGGACCCATCGTCGACCCGGAAGTCATCGAGCGGATGGCCAGGCTGGGCCTGGCCGGCGTCGAGGTCGACCATCCCGACCAACCGCCGAGCGCCCGGGAACGGCTGCGCTCGCTGGCGGCCGACCTCGGCCTGCTCGTCACCGGCTCCAGCGACTTCCACGGCACCAAGGACGGCCCGGGGCACGGCATCGGCGTGAACGGCACCGACCCGGACGTCCTCGCCGCCCTCGTCGAGGGCGCGACCGGCGACGCCCCGCGCACCAGGGCCGCATAGCTCGCTGGCGAGGCCTCCGCGGGCGACCTGCTCCCCGCGTCAGCCCGGTCGGATGTCACCACCGGACGGTTCCGGTCCGGTTCGTCGCCAACAGGCCAGAGCTTCACCGGAGATGCGGCCGACGGGAAGAACCCGGGCCACCGGTAGTGATGAGCCTCGCGACTGCCTGCGCGGCATCGGCGGCCACCCTTACGCTCCGTGGATACCAGGCGGCCGGCGTCTCGCCGAGGCCGGAATCCCGCGGAACATGTCGCCGTAAGCCAGGTCATGGGAGGGCACGATGCAGTTCGGCCGTTATTACGAGGAGTTCGAGGTCGGTGCCGTCTACAAGCACTGGCCAGGAAAGACGATCACCGAGTACGACGACCATCTGTTCTGCCTCCTCACCATGAACCACCACCCCCTGCACATCGACTCGCACTTCGCCGAGGAGACAACTCAGTTCAAGCGCAACGTGGTGGTCGGCAACTACGTCTACTCGCTGCTCCTGGGCATGTCGGTGGCGGATGTGTCCGGCAAGGCCATCGCGAACCTCGAGGTCGAGTCGCTGCGGCACGTCAAGCCGGTGTTCCACGGTGACACCGTCTACGGCGAGTCGACCGTGCTGGACAAGGTCGAGTCCAAGAGCAAGGACGATCGTGGCATCGTCACCGTGGAAACCCGCGGCCATAACCAGGACGGCGTCCTGGTCTGCATCTATCGCCGCAAGGTGATGGTTCCCAAGCGTTCCTACGGCGAAGCCAGGGGCGGCGAGCAGCCCGGCCGCCCGGTCCCCGTCGAATCCTGACCCGCGTCCCGGGCTGCCCAGGTTCGTCCGGCTTCCCGCGCCTCCGGGCTCCAGCGATCCGGGGGCTCCAGGGCTCCTCAGGTTCCAAGGCTCCTCAGGTTCCTCGGCCGCTTCGGGCTCAGGCCTCCCGGGTCGGCCCCGTCCTCCTTGCTCCTCGTTCCTCCCCGCCACGCGATCCGGTTGGTCGGCGCAGAGCTGGGCACACCTCGTCCGCGGCCCGAAATCCGGCCGTTGGTCTCGACCCGCGGGGTGGCGCCCAAGCGGCGAAGTCAGCTGCCCACGAGGCAGTGAGGAGCTCGGGAGGAGCCAGGTGACGATCGCACCCACCTGTCCCCGCTGTCTCGGCGGGCTACGGCCGCCCGACCTGTGGAGCGACCAGTGGAGGTGCGAACGGCACGGCGACGTCTCTCCCTGGCACGAGGCGACCGCTTCGCCGGAGCACGCGCTGCGCCGGCTCGCCGACCTGGCGACGGTGCCCGTCTGGGTGCCGTCGCCGATGCCGGTTCACTGGTACGTCGGCGGGGTCGGCTGGGCTGGTGACGACCGTTCCGGGGCGCGAGCGGTGGCACTCGCCACGGCCGGGCCGTCGCCGGTCGGCGGGCCGGCGGACATGCTGCTGATCGCCGAGTCGCCGGGCACGGGGCTCGGCGCTCGGCTCGCCGGCATCAACGGTCCCGACCCGGAGCGGCTGGACACCTTGCCCGAGGGGAAGGTCGAGGCCGCGGGGCATCCCACGGCGCTCTGGCCGGTGGCGTGCCCATCCGACCGGGCCGCGTTCGTCGGCGAGGCCGGCGGGGTGTGGCTCTGGCTGCTGCTCTGGCCCGCGGACGCCGCCCTCCTGCTCATGGAACATCTGGTCCTGGAAGACCTCCGCGACCGGCCGACGCTCGCCGACCGGCTGCTCTTCGGCGCGCCCACAGACCGCCTCAGCACACCGATGCCGATACCCGAGGGCTCCCCCCACCGTCTGTAGCAGCCTTTCCGATCGCCGATCTGGGGCTGACTCTCGAACATCGGCGCCACCGCACGTCTCGGGCGGTGCCCGCCCGCCCATCGAGCGCCCTGCCCGGCGTGGAACGCCCACGCGCGGCCCACGCTAGGCTCTGGCACACCGCCAGCCGCTGGCGCACTTGGCGGCCCACGGACAGACCGAGCGGCAGGCTCGCGGGCTCCACGACCGGCGGCGCAAGCGGCCGGCAGAGATCTCGGGAGCCCAGGCCGGTGAGCAGAACACCCCAGCGAAGGGCGACGGTGCCATGACGGAGACCACCGAGCCCACCGAGGCGTCCCCGGCCGCGCTCCCGTCCGGCCCGGGCTCGGCCCCGTCAGCGGCCGGCCCGTCAGACGCCGAGCCACCCGTCGAGGTGCCGCCCACCGCGACGGGCGCCCCGGCCGGCACCTCGACGGGCGATGCCGGCGAGCCGGCAGTGGCCGGTTGGCGCCCACCGCCGGCCGCGCCGATCGAGCCGGGCCGCCTGCGCGTCATCGTCAACCCGAGCGCCGGCGGCGGCCGGGCCGGGCGGATGCTCCCCGAGGTGGAAAACGCGCTGCGCGCCTGGGCGTCCGAGGTCGAGGTGAAGCCGACCAGGGACATCGCGCACGCGGACGAGCTGGCCCTCGAAGCCGCCGCGACCGGCCGGGCCGCGGTCGCGCTCGGCGGGGACGGGCTGGTCGGCAGGGTCGCGGGCGCCACGGCGGAAGCCGGCGGCCAGCTCGCCGTCCTGCCGGGTGGGCGGGGGAACGACTTCGCGCGTGGGCTGGGCATCGGGCGCGACCCGGTCGCCGCCGCGGCCGCGCTGGCCGGCTTCACCGAACGGCGGGTCGACCTCCCGGTGGCGAACGGCCGGGCGTTCATCGGCATCGCGAGCCTCGGCTTCGACTCGGACGTCCAGGTCATCGCCAACAAGACCAAGTTCCTGCGCGGCCAGAGCGTCTACACCTACTCCACGATGCGGGCGCTCCTGCCGTGGCGCCCAGCCCGCTTCACCGTCCGCCTCGACGACGCCGAACCGCGCGAGGTCGTCGGCTGGTCGGTCGCGGCCGCCAACGCGCAGTACTACGGCGGCGGGATGCGCTACGCCCCGGACGCGGACATCGCCGACGGGTTGCTGGAAGTGGTGTTCCTCCACCGGATGAGCCGGCTCACCCTGCTGGTGCTCTTCCGCAAGGTCTTCGCCGGCAGTCACGTCAAAACGAAGCACGTGACCGTGCTGCGGGCCCGCCGGCTGACGGTCGACGCCGACCGGCCGTTCCAGGTCTACGCCGACGGGGATCCGGTGGCCGACCTGCCGGCTGAGATCGTCGTACGTCCGGGCGCCCTGCGCCTCCTGGCCCCGCCGGCCGGCTGACCCGCGGGCCGATTCGGGCGAGGCGCGAGGCGCGGGCGCCTCAGACGCGAAGCCCGCGCCGTTGAGGGTCGCGCAGGTCCATCTCGGCCGCGAGCCAACGCTCCCGCAGCGCGGCGGCACCATGGACGCGTTTGTACGCGGACTCGTTCGGTGTCATGGGGAACACCGGCAGAAATCGGACCGGCGCGCCCGCGTCGCCCACGTCGGCGACCGACAGGTCGGCCACCAGTCCGCCCGGCTCGCCGACCAGCACGGCGTGGAACGGAGCGTCGTCCCAGAGGGGTTCGCCAAGGTCAAGGCCGGCGCCCGCGGCGACGGGGACACCTTCGATCGACGGGATCGCGGCGAGCACGGCCAGCCGGCGGGCTACGCTGTCGCGCGGGGCGCGCAGCGAGAGCACGAGCTCGACCCGCGGCCCGGCCGGGTCGCGTACCGCGGCGGCGGGGTCACCCATCGGTTCCGCGGACATGCCCACGGTCGCATACCGGAAGTAACCGTCCGGGCGCGGGCCGAACCGCAGCACGTCGATCGGCTCGGCTCCCAGGAACGTGACCCCGGCCCGGCCGCTGACCGGTCCGAAGGCCTCGACGAGGTGCTGTTCGACCTCCGCGCGCACCTCCATGGCCCCGATCTTAAGGGGGCTGGGCGCCGCTGCGGGAGCCGTGGCCTCGGCCGGGGTTGCCGTGATGTAGTGGCCGGGGCTGCCCTGGTGTAGTGGCCCGGGTTGCCGTGATGTACTCGGGACCGATGACGAGGCGTATGCCCGCTGGTTCCGGAGAGGGTCTCTCCGCGGCGGGGACGTCCCGGAACGGGTGTTATCTGGAACGATCGGGGTCGTTGGGCGCGTTGGCCCGCCGGAGTATGTCGGGTGCCGGCGACCGGACGAGGTAGACCGGGAGTACGGGAGGAACCATGGCTGGGGTGTTGAGCAAAGGGGCGAACGCGCCGCTGCCGACGCCGGACGTGCGGGTGGAGGTTTCCTCGTCGACACCGCTCGACATCGCCGCGTTGCTGCTGACGCCGGCGGGCAAGGTCCGTTCCGACGCCGACTTCGTCTTCTACAACCAGCCGACCGGGCCGGGAGTGCGGCTGATCCCGCCGTCGTCGCTGGAGTTCTCGCTGGGAGCGGTTCCACCGGACATCGACAAGGTGGTCGTCACCGGAAGCCTGGACGGGACAGGGCCGACCACGTTCGCGACGGTTCGTGGACTGACGGTCACCGTGCGGGACAGCCGGGGCGGAACCGAGATCGTCCGGTTCGTCCCAGAGGGACTGGGCCTTGAGACCGCGCTGCTCATGGTCGAGCTGTACCGGCGCGCGGGCACCTGGAAGGTGCGCGCCGTCGGCCAGGGGTATGCGACCGGGCTCGCCGGCATCGCCACCGACTTCGGCATCTCCGTCGACGACCCGGGCCCCGCCGCGGCCCAGCCCGCCGCGCCCGCGAGGCCGGCACAGCCTGGCACCACCGGGCCTGCTGGCGGCTGGCCGGCGCAGAACGAGCAGATGTTCGAGGCGCCGACCCAGCTGGTGCGACCGGACGCGCCTGCGGCGCCCGCCCCCCAGCCGACGCAGGCCCCGCCCATGCCTGCGGGCCAGCCGTGGGGCGCGCCTCCCCCTGGGCCGGGTGGTCAGCCCGGGTACGGGCAGCCTCAGCCGGGGTACGGGCAGCCGCCCACGGCGCCCGGCGGCGGCCAGCAGTGGGGTCCGCCGCCGCCCCCGCCCGGCCAGCCCCAGCAGTGGGGAGGCCAGCCTGGCGGTTGGGGGCCGCCGGCCGGGCCCCCGGCGAACCAGCAGCAGTGGGGTCCGCCGCAGGGGCCACCCTCCGGGGGGTACCAGCAGGGCGGTGGCCAGTGGGGTGCACCAGCGGGCCCGCCCGCTGCGGGCGCCGTCGGCGCGGTCAACCTGGACAAGGGCAGGGTCTCGCTGCGCAAGGGCGAGGCCGTCTCGCTGGTCAAGACCGGCGCACCGCCGCTGACCCGGGTGCGCATGGCGCTCGGCTGGGACCCGGCGATGCAGGGCCGGTCGATCGACCTCGACGCGTCCTGCATCCTGTACGACGCCCACGGCAAGGACGTCGACAAGGTCTGGTTCATGTCGAAGAAGGGCGCGAAGGGCGCCGTGCGCCACTCTGGTGACAACCTCACCGGGCAGGGCGAGGGCGACGACGAGGTCATCCTTGTCGACCTCGGCGCGTTGCCGCCGACGGTGCTGACGCTGGTCTTCACCGTCAACAGCTTCCAGGGCCAGCCGTTCACCGAGGTGCGCCGGGCGTACTGCCGGCTGGTCGACGACCTGACGGGGCAGGAACTGGTCCGGTTCGACCTGTCCGAGTCGAAGCCGGCTACCGGCCTGGTGATGTGCAAGGTGCAGCGCGTCCCGAACGGCCCGGTGTGGACGATGACCGCGATCGGCGAGTTCCACGACGGAAAGACCGTCCGCGCCATGGTCGAACCGTCGAGGCGCTACCTCTAGCATCCGCCGGCCACCCGGCCACCCGGCCACCCGGCGGGAGACCGACAGGAGCCCGCGGACCCGAGGTCCGCGGGCTCCTGTGGCGCAGCCGGTGTTACTGCGCCAGCTTGTACTCCTTGAGCAGGGCGCGGCTGATGATCCGCTTCTGGACCTCGGACGTGCCCTCACCGATGAGCATGAACGGTGCCTCGCGGAACAGCCGCTCGATTTCGTACTCCTTCGAGTAGCCGTAACCGCCGTGGATGCGGAACGCCTCGGTCGTGACCTCGAAGCAGTACTCGCTGGCGAGGAACTTGGCCATGCCGGCCTCGACGTCGTTGCGCTCGCCGCGGTCCTTCTTGCGGGCGGCGTTGACCATCATGAGGTGGCCTGCCTCGACCTTGGTCGCCATCTCGGCCAGCTTGAAGGCGATCGCCTGGTGGTCGGCGATCTGGTGACCGAACGTCTTGCGCTGCTGGGCGTAGGCGATCGCCAGCTCGAAGGCGCGGATCATGATTCCGCAGGCGCGGGACGCGACGTTGACCCGGCCGACCTCGACGCCGTCCATCATCTGGTAGAAGCCCTTGCCGGCCGCGTCCGGGCCGCCGAGGATCGACGTCGCCGGCACGCGGTGGTTGTCGAGCACCATCTCGGTGGTCTCGACGCCCTTGTAACCCATCTTCTCGAGCTTGCCGGGAATCGTGATCCCGCCGGTGGTGCCGAAGCCCGGCTCCTTCTCCAGCAGGAACGTCGTCATGTTCTTGTAGACCGAGCTCGCGCCCTCGTCGGTCTTCACCAGGGTGGCCACGACGCCGGCGCGGGCACCGTTGGTCAGCCACATCTTCGTGCCGTTGATGACGTACTCGTCGCCGTCCCGGTCGGCCCGGGTGGTGATCGCCGACACGTCCGAGCCGCAGCCCGGCTCGCTCATGGAGAAGGCGCCGCGGATCTCACCGGTCGCCATCTTCGGCAGCAGCCGCTGCTTCTGCTCCGGGGAGCCGTGCTGCATCAGCAGGTAGGCGAGGATGAAGTGGGTGTTGATGACCCCCGACACGCTCATCCAGCCGCGGGCGATCTCCTCGACCACCAGCGCGTAGGTGAGCAGCGACTCGCCGAGGCCGCCGTACTCCTCGGGGATCGTGATCCCGAAGAGGCCCATCTCCTTCATCTGCTCGACGATCTCGAGCGGGAACTCGTCCTTGTGCTCGAGCTCGGTCGCGTGCGGCAGAATCTCCTTGTCCACAAAGGTGCGAACTGCCGACACAATGTCGGCCTGGACGTCGGTCAGACCGTCGGTCTGCGCGATCCTGCCCATTTCCAATCCTTTCCGGGCTTGCCGGTCGTGTGCTGCGGGCTGGCGCCGGGCACCGGGCACCGGGCGCGGTGCCCGTGGCCGGTATCAGTGCGTCAGGCCGCCGGCGGTTCGAACTTCTTGGTCCGCTGCATGCCGGCGGCCCGGCCCTTGCCCGCGATGACCTGGGCCATCTTCGCGCTGGCCTCGTCGATCATCTCGTCACCCAGCATGACCGCCCCGCGCAGGCCACCGGCCTCGGAGGTGTGCCACGCATAGGCGTCGAGAATGAGCTCGGCGTGGTCGTAGTCCTCCTGGCGCGGCGCGTAGACCTCGTTCGCCGCGTCGATCTGGCCGGGGTGCAGGACCCACTTCCCGTCGTACCCGAGCGCGGCGGACTTCTTCGCGACCGCGCGGAAGGCGTCCACGTCACGGATCTGGAGGAACGGGCCGTCGATGGCCTGCACGCCGCGGGCGCGGGCCGCCTCGACAATCTTGAACAGGACGTAGTGGAACGGGTCGCCCGGATAGTCCGGGTTGAGCGCGCCGACGACGAGCGAGGGCATGTTCATCGACGCCATGAAGTCGGCCGGGCCGAAGATGATGGTCTCGATGCGCGGGCTCGCGAACGCGATTTCCTTGACGTTCGAGAGGCCGAGTGCGTTCTCGATCTGCGCCTCGATCCCAATCCGGCCGGCCTCGAAGCCCATCACCTGCTCGATCTGGGTCAGCAGCAGGTCGAGCCACTGCACCTGGGCGGCCGTCTGCACCTTCGGCAGCATGATGCAGTCGAGGTTCTGGCCGGCACCCTCGACGACCGTGACGACGTCCCGGTATGTCCATTTCGTCGTCAGGTCGTTGACCCGCACCACCCGGGTCTTGCCGGTCCAGTCGCCCTCGTTCAGCACCGCGACGACATTGTCGCGGGCCGACTCCTTCGCGCCTGGGGCGACCGAGTCCTCCAGATCGCAGAAGATCTGGTCCGCGGGCAGGCCCTGCGCCTTGCCGAGCATCTTGGTCGACGAGCCGGGAACCGCGAGGCAGGAGCGGCGGGGACGTAGCGACATGATCGAGATAGTAGCCGCAGGGCGTTGCCGGCGCCCGAGAACGAGGCCGTTCTCGATCATCTTCCGGTGTGGGTTCCCTCACCAGCCGGTCGCGCGGCCGGCGACGATGACACCGCGCCGCCGCCGGTGCGCCGAGCCGGCCCGCGCGGGCGAGATCTTTTTCAAAACCAGAATGTGTGAACCATTTCGCAGATCAGCGCAGGCCGGCGGCAGCCTCGTCGCGCACCGCCACGCAGTCGAACTCCAGCATGCGCATCCGCGGGTCGTGCGAGACCGGGAACATGCCGGACAGCGAGTATCCGTAGGAGGAAATCGTGGGCCACGTCAGATCGAACGTCGGATTGTCTTCATATAGCGACTGGATGGCCATCTCGGACTGCAGGGCTACTATCTGAGGCAGCGCTTCCTCGGCGCCGCGCAGCACTTCGAGGTCGAAGCCCTGGGTGTCCATCTTCAGATATACGCGCGGCGCGTCGATTCCCTCGGTGACGTTGTCGAACACGTCCGCCAGCCGATGGACCGCCACCTCCTCCGTCGACGTCACCTGCGACTCGTGGCCAAACAGCTCGGCGGCCAGCCTTCCGGGTCTCCGGAACGAGCTGAAATGCGTGAAATTGGTGACGTTGATGGTGGCCCGGTCCTCGGCGGCGCCGAGCGCATAGGGCTCCACGAACCAACCGGGATCACGGCTCGCGCTGGCGCGCAGATGACGAACGTTGTCCCGTACCGGCTCGAACGAGACGATTCGGCCCCGGAAGCCAGTCCCGCGCAGCCAACGGCCGAACTCGCCTTGGCGCGCACCTACGTCGAACACGCAGTTGATGCGATAGAGAGCGAGTAGTTCGTGTAGGTGCGAGGCGAGCATGCTGCCGTCTGGCGCGGTCCGGACGACCTCGAAACCGGTGTGACGGACGGCGTTTCGCAGCCGGTAGGCGAGTGGGCTGGCCATTCGGCACGTCCTTCGCGTGGAGCGGCAGGAACGGGTGTCGCATGGCTTGCCGGACGCCGGCGGCCGGCGGCCACGTGTTTCGACACATTAGCGGCACCTGAATCCCGGCACAATATTTACTGTGTGGCATTGCAGCGCCACTGTGACGTCTTCTTATTTCTCTCGTAAGGAGAGCCTTACTCAAACTTTTACTTGGCGGTCGCAGATGCTCGGCAGGTCGCGCCTGCCGGCCCGGTCGCGGCTGCCCGCTGACAGGCCCGGTGCGCGCGGCCCCGGATCTGCCTGGCGGCGCCGGCCGGAGTAGCGTCGCGGCGGTGAGCACGCGTCCCCTTGCCGTGCCGGCCTTCGCTGTGCCGGGGCGGGCATGACGGGCGTGGGGGCGCCGCGTCACCCGGTGCCGGTGCGGGTCTACTGCAGACGGCTCGCCGGTCTGTTGGTGCTGGACCCGAACGGCGACCAGGTCGGTCGGGTCCGCGACGTCGTGGTGACGTTGCGCCTGGGCCACGCTCCGCCCCGGGTGCTCGGCCTCGCGGTCGAGGTGCAGCACAGACCGATCTTCGTGCCCATCAGCCGTGTCACCGGCGTCGAGTCGGGTGCCGTCATCCTCTCGTCCGCCCGGTTGAGCTGGCGACGGTTCGCGCAGCGTGCGGGCGAGACCCTCGTCCTGGGGGAGTTGCTCGACCGTCGGGTTACCGAGGCGAGCGGGCGGATGGTGACGGTCGTCGACGCGGCGATCGCGCCGATCAGGGGCGGCGAATGGATCCTCGAACAGGTCGCCGTGCGGGTGGGACGAGGCCGGCGCGGTGAGATACGCACCGTCGCCTGGGACGAGGTAAACGGTCTGTCCCTGCCCGAGGACGGCCAGGGCGCGGCGAACCTGCTCGCCGCCTTCGAGAAGCTACGTCCAGCGGACCTGGCCTCGCTGCTGCACGACCTGTCCCGCAAACGGCGCGCCGAGGTGGCGGCGGCGCTGGATGACGAGCGGCTCGCCGACGTGCTGGAGGAACTGCCCGAAGACGAGCAGGTGGAGCTGTTGGGTGGGCTCGCCGACGACCGGGCGGCCGACGTCCTCGAGGCGATGGGGCCGGACGACGCGGCCGACCTGCTGGGCGAGCTGCCCGCGGAGGACGCCGAGCGCCTGCTTCAGCTCATGGAACCGGAAGAGGCCGCACCGGTCCGCCAGCTCCTGCGGTACGCGGACGACACCGCCGGCGGGATGATGACCAGCGAACCGGTCATCCTCGCGCCGAACGCGACCGTCGCCGAGGCGCTTGCCCGGGTGCGCGCTCCGGAGCTGTCACCGGCGCTCGCGGCCCAGGTCTACGTCGTGCGTCCCCCCTACGAGACGCCGACCGGGCGCTACCTGGGACTCGCGCATTTCCAGCGGCTGCTGCGTGAGCCACCGTCGACGCTGGTCGGTGCGGTGATCGACATCGATATCCGGCCACTGCGGCCGGATACCGCTCTCGCCGAGGTCACCCGTTACCTGGCGTCCTACAACCTGGTCGCCGCGCCGGTGCTCGACGACGCCGGACGTCTGGTCGGCGTGGTCACGGTCGACGACGTTCTCGACCACGTCCTTCCGCCCGACTGGCGCGAGCGGCAGCTCGCCGATGACGCCGCCGCATACGGTGCCCTGCGAGAGTCGGACCACGGCGAACAGGGCGGCGGCGGGGAAGGCGAAGGCGACGCCGACGTCGCTGAGCCGGGCGACGGCGAACCAGGTTCTGGCGTCTCCGCTAGGTGAGGGAGCCCCGGCAGAGGGTCAGCACGGCGAGTGCGATCTCGACTCCGCGCGGGCCCAGCTCGTCCGCCCACGACGCGATGATCTCGTTCTCGCGACCGTGCTGGACACGCGGCCCGCCGTCGGCGGTGCGCAGCGCCTGAATCTGCCTGGAGATGTCCCGGCGACTGGCGACGAGGCCGCGCAGTTGTACGTCGATGTCGTCGATCAGGTGGCGACCCTCGTCGACTGAGGCGATCGTCGGGGCGGCCGGTACGGCCGGGCCAGCGGCCACGGTGTCATCCAGGCCGGCGTCCATGGTGCTGCTCACGGGGAACCTTTCGGGACTGGGCTCGGCGCGGCCTGGGCACGAGAACGGCCCGGGCGTCCGGGCCATCGGTGGTTGCTTGTGCAGGTCAGCGGCACAGCGGGGACCGAGCCCGGCCCCCATAAAACTGACGCAGCGGCTCGTGTGCAACCACGGCTTCGCTGCGTTCCATGCGCAGCAGCATGCCAGGCTGTTGCCGTTACGTCCAGTTACAAAGCGTAGTGTTGATCAATCTGGGTGAGGGATCGCTGCCCGCGCCGGCACCTGGGCACCTGGCCACCTGGGCAGATCTGTCGGTGCCGGGTGCCATGATCCCTCTTGTGACCGGCCATCGAGTCTGGACCCGCGCCCGTGCGCTCGGGACGAGTCGGTGAGCCGGCCCCGTGACCTTGCCCCCGGACCGGAGGACCGAGCGCGATGGCGCAGCTGTTGCTGGATGAGATGCCACGCAGGCTGTTCACCTGCACCCCGACGCGGCTGGCGGCCTTCGAGGACTGCCCGCGTCGCTATCGGATGAGTTACCTCGACCGGCCGGCGCCGCCCAAGGGGCCGCCGTGGGCCCACACCTCGCTGGGCGTGAGCGTGCACAACGCCCTGCATCGCTGGTGGGACGAGCCCGAGCCCCGCCGAACGCCGGCCAGGGCCGCCGAGCTGCTGCACGCCTGTTGGGTCCAGGAAGGCTGGCGTGACGACGAGCAGTCGGCCGCCGCCCGGGAGCGGGCCGCCGAGATGTGTGCGCGCTACGCGACGGGGCTCGACCCGACCGCCCCGCCCCGCGCGGTCGAGCGTCAGGTGGCGACCCGTACCGACGTCCTTGCGCTGCACGGCCGGGTGGACCGCCTGGACGAGCGGGACGGCGAGCTGGTCGTCGTCGACTACAAGACCGGCCGGCGCCCGCCGGAACCGGACGACGCCCGGACGTCCCCCGCGCTCGCGCTGTACGCGTTCGCGTCCGAACGGATGCTTCGGCAGCGCTGCCGGCGCGTCGAGCTGCATCATCTGCCGACGGGTCGCGTCGTCGAGGCAGAGCACACGGACGAAAGCCTGGCCCGCCACATCCGACGGGCCGAGTCCATCGCGGCCGACGCTGTCGATGCGACCGAACGGCTCGCCGCCGGGCAGCCCGCCGACGCGACGTTTCCGCCGCGACCAGGCCCGCTGTGCTCCTGGTGCGACTTCCGCCGGCACTGCCCCGAGGGCCGGGCCGCCGGCCCCGAGCGCACCCCGTGGGCGGGAGTGGAGCATCTCGCCGCGCCCGATGACGGCGAGGTGGCCGCGCCGGCGCCGCGCTGACGGCCGACGGGCGCCACCCGGTCGGGCCCGGTCGTCGCCGGCACGGCATCCGTCAGCCGCTTCGCCGGCTTCCGCCCGACGGGGCGACGCGGTGACGTGGCGACGTGCGGCCGAACCGCTGACCCGTCGCGACGGCCGTCGACCGGTCGCGACGGCGCCGACCCACGACGCGGGCGGGCGTATGGACACCAACCTGGTGGAGATACGGGCATCATGGGCCGGTGGCCTCGACGATTCCGCATCCGCAGCGAGCCCAGGTGCCCGGCGCCGCCAGGTTGTCGGCCAAGGCGGCAACCTTCACCGAGTCCGTCATCCGCGAGATGACCCGGCTGGCGGCCGCGCACGGTGCCGTGAACCTGGCACAGGGATTCCCGGACTTCGCCTGTCCGGTCGAGCTGAAGGAGGCGGCGAAGGCCGCCATCGACGCCGACGACAACCAGTACGCCATCACCTGGGGTGCGCCGGCCTTCCGCGCGGCCATCGCGGCCAAGGTCGCGCGCGCCTACCCCGGCTGGGACGTGGACCCGGACGCGGAGATCTGCGTCACCTGCGGCGCGACCGAGGCGATGATCGCGACGATGCTCGGGCTCGTCGACCCGGGTGACGAGGTCATCCTGTTCGAGCCGTTCTACGAGAACTACGGCCCGGACGCGATCCTGTCCGGCGCCGTGCCGCGGCTGGTGAAGCTGCGCACACCCGACTGGAGCTTCGACGAGGCCGAGCTGCGCGCCGCCTTCTCCGACCGGACCAGGGCCGTCGTCATCAACTCCCCGCACAACCCGACCGGCAAGATGTTCAGCCGGGCAGAGCTGGACGTCATCGCCGAGCTCTGCCAGCGGTACGACGCCCTGGTGATCACCGACGAGATCTACGAGCACATTCACTACCTCGGCCCCGGCGGGCATGTGCCCCCGGCGACCGTGCCCGGCCTCGCCGACCGGACGGTGACGGTCAACGCGCTGTCGAAGACGTACGCGGTCACCGGCTGGCGCGTCGGCTGGACGATCGCCCCGGCGGCCCTCACCGCCGGCATCCGCAAGGTGCACGACTTCCTCACCGTCGGCGCGGCCGCCCCGCTGCAGGCCGCCGGTCGCGCGGCGATGAACCTGCCGGCGAGCTACTACACCGACCTCGCGGCCGCGTACCAGACGCGGCGAGACCTCCTGTGTGACGCGCTCGCCGAGGTCGGCTTCGGGGTCAGCCGCCCGTCGGGTGCCTACTACGTGATGTGTGACACCAGCGCCCTGGACCCGGCCGGTGACGACGTCGCGTTCGCTCGGCGCCTGGTGAGCGAGGTCGGCGTCGCGGCGGTCCCCGGCTCGTCGTTCTTCGCCGACCCGGCCGACGGCCGCCACATCATCCGCTTCGCCTTCCCGAAACGGGAGGAAACCCTGCGTGAGGCCGCCAGCCGCCTGCAGAAGCTGACCTAACCGCGAATCGGCTACCGAGCTGGGCTGACGGCGGGGATGGGGAGCGGGTAGCCGGCGGCGGCGGCGCGGGCTCGGCCGGCGCGCAGCTCGCGTTCGAGCGCGCGGCGGTAGCCGCGTTCGCCCGAGCGGAACAGGCCGGTCCGCCGGAGCTCGGGATGGTCGAGCATCTCCTGCTCGGGCGGCGGAAGGTAGCGTCCGCGTAGATACTCGGCCACCCAGCTGGCCCGGGCCCAAATCAGGTCCGAAGCCAGCGTCTGAGCCAGGACGTCCGCCTGGGGGATGTCATCCCTGAAGCCACCGACCAGGTGGACGCCGACGGACCGCGGGTGGAAGACGCCGCCGTACCAGGAGGTGTCCGCCGCGATGACCTCGCCGGCCGCGGCGAGCGCCGGCGGCGTCACCACCAGAGCGTCCCAACGCCCCAGGGAGCCCCCGTCGACAATGATCTCAAACCCGGTCGGGGTGCCGTCCGCAGCGCGGGCGTGACGGATCACGGGCCGGAAGTCCGCGGGCGCCCCGTCGACGGGCTCGTCGGCCGTCGGTGCCTTCCGCGAGTCGACCCAGCGGTCGACGAGCGCCCGGCCTGCGAGGAACACCCCGGCCGGCGGGTCCAGCGGCCCGACGCCGGTGGCGTCCAGGCCGGCATCGATGAGTGCGGCCAGGGCGACCGCGCCGGTCAGGTCGAGGCCAAGGACGGCTACCTGGGGAAGCTGGGGCACGCCAAGAACTGTACGGCGACGATCACGTGATCCAGCTTGGGACGGGACGGTGGCCGCAGGACGTCGGCTTGGGGTGACGCGCGCCGCCGTCCGGCCGGCGGCGGCCCGAAGGCGCGGCGGCCCGGACAAGTGGCGGGCCCGGGCACGCGGTGCGTCCGGACACGGGGCGCGGCGGTCTGCTGTGCGCTGGGCGGCCGCGGGTCTGCTCGGGACCTAAGTCGCCGGCGCGACACTCGGAAGGCGAGGGAGGTTGTGACCACACGGTCACGCTTGACACACTCTCCGTCGTGACCCGCGTGCTCGCTGTTGCCAACCAGAAGGGTGGCGTCGCCAAGACGACCTCGGTGTCGAGTCTCGGCGCGGCCCTGACCGAGCTCGGCCAGCGAGTTCTGCTGGTGGATCTGGATCCGCAGGCCTGCCTGACGTTCTCGCTCGGCCTCGATCCGGACGCGATCGAGCTGTCCGTGCACGACGTGCTGCTTGGCCGCCTGTCGGCGGGCCTCGTCGTGCTGCGGACGGCCGACGGGTCCGACCTGCTGCCGGCGACGATCGAGCTGGCCGGCTGCGAGGCGGTGTTGCTGTCCCGTACCGGCCGGGAGCATACGCTGCGGCTCGCGCTGGCCGAGATCGTCGACGACTACGACTTCGTCCTGGTGGACTGCCCGCCGTCGCTGGGAGTGCTCACGATCAATGGCCTCACTGCCGCCGACGAGGTGATCATTCCATTGCAGTGCGAGACACTGTCGCACCGGGGCGTTGGCCAACTGCTCGACACGGTGCATGACGTATGCCGTCTCACGAATCCGAAGCTGCGGGTGCGCGGCGTGCTCCCGACGCTCTTCGACGGCCGTACGGCGCACAGCCGGGCCGTGCTGGCCGACGTCGCGGCCCGTTACCAGGTCAGGGTCCTCGAGCCGGCCGTCGCCCGCTCGGTGCGCTTCGCGGAGGCCCCCGGTATCGGCCGCTCGATTCTCACCACCGCCGCACGCTCGAAGGGTGCGCAGGCCTACCGTGAACACGCCAGAGCGATCGCCGGCCTCGCCCCGGGCCCTGTGCCCGGTGGCGGGGGAGCGGCGCTGCTGGCCGGAGCGCTGCCCATGGTCGCGCGCCCCGACGGTCCGCTGGCCGACGTCGACGATGACCTGATCGATGTCGACCTCGTCGACGGCGACCTGATGAACGGCGACCTGATAAACGGCGGCCTGGTGGACGACGATCTGGCGGACGACGCCCGCCCGGCCGCGGCAGCCTCGGTGGCGCTCTCGCGCGCAGGCCGGTAGGCGGACACATGACCAGCGCAGACGACTCCGCCGAACGTGCTGACAGCCGGCACGCACGGGCCGCGGCGGCCGGCTTCGACCGGCTGCGCCCACGCGCCGGGCGTTCGCTCGCCGCCGCCACACCGTCGTCCGCGCCTCGGCCGGGAGCAATCGGCCGCGACACGCACGGCAAGCGCGCCCTCTACAGCGGCGAACAGCCACCCGAACCGCACGGCTCAGGCGTGCTCGTGCACTGCTCGAAGTGTGCGCAGGAGACGACGGTCGGGGCCAAACGGGCGCTGGCGCTGCTCGTGCCCAGCCTCCACCTGCCGGTCATCCGGCCGCGGTATCCCTCGCTGCTGCGCTGCCCGGCCTGTCGCCGCGCCTCCTGGGTCCGGCTGACGCTCAGCGTCAGCCGACCCTGAGCGCCTACGGAACCTTTTTCCGCCCACGCAGGCTGCGGGCATGGCCGGCCTGGCCGGCGACCGCCTTGGAGCGAGACCCGAAGGCTCGCTCCATGGCATCTGGTCGTGCTGGTCCGACGACCGGGCACGACCGGTACGACCTGGCAATCAGGCCGATTCGGCCTGGGGGGACGCTGGTGCGTCGTCCTCGTCGTCGGCTGGCGTGATGTCCAGCGTCTCCGCCGCGCCCACACGGCTCGAACGGCCACGGCCGCCCCGCCGGCGCCGGCGACGACGCACGGTCGCGTCTTCGGCGCCCTGATCGTCGGCCTCGACGACGTCAACGACGTCAACGACATCGACAACGTCAGCGCCGTTGGCGGCCTCGACGAAGCCGCCAGCGTCGAGGCCGGCCTTGGCGGTCCTGGGCTCGGCCACCGGCAGGCCGGTGACGGCGGCCAGGCCGTCGTCAGTCCTGGCCGGGTCGAGCGCGTCGACGTCCTCCACGTGCTCGCCTGCCTCGGCGGCGAGTCCGGCGGCGGCCGCCGCCGCGCCCGAGCCGCGGGTGCGGCGGCGCGTCCTGGCCCGGTTGGTGGTGGCCGCCTCGCGCGCCGCGGCGCGGTCGGTGTCGGATGCCTGGCCGCCGGCGCCGGTGGCCGCGCCGGACCGGCCGCGCCGCCCCTTGTGGCCCCGGCCGCCGAGGTCCTCGATCTCCTCGGCCGCCAGCCCCGCACGGGTGCGCGCCGCCCGCGGCAGCACGCCGGTGGCGTCGGTCGAGATGGCGAGCAGCTCGAACAGGTGCGGGGAGGTGGAGTACGTCTCCAGCGGCTCGTCGAACGGGAGCTCCAGCGCGCGGTTCACCAGCTGCCAGCGCGCCAGGTCGTCCCAGTCGACGAACGTGACCGCGACGCCGCTGCCACCGGCGCGGCCGGTACGGCCGATCCGGTGCAGGTAGACGCTCTCGTCCTCCGGGCACTGGTAGTTGACGACGTGGGTGACGCCGCCGATGTCGATGCCCCGGGCGGCGACGTCGGTCGCGACCAGCACGTCGACCTTGCCGGAGCGGAACGCACGCAGCGCCTGCTCGCGCTGGCCCTGGCCGAGGTCACCGTGGACGGGGGCGGCGGCGAAGCCGCGCTGGGAGAGGTCCTCGGCCACCTTGTCGGCGGTGCGCCTGGTCCGCACGAACACGATCGACAGCCCGCGGCCCTCGGCCTGCAGGACCCTGGCCAGCACCTCCATCTTGTCCAGCGCGTGCGCGCGGAAGACGTGCTGGCTGGTGGTCGGGACGGTGCGGCCCTCGTCGGGCTGCTCGGCGGTGACGTGCACTGGCCGGATCATGAACCGGCGGGCGAGCGCGATCACCGGGCCGGGCATCGTCGCCGAGAACAGCATGGTCTGACGCCCGGCGGGCAGCATCGAGACGATGCGCTCCACGTCTGGCAGGAAGCCGAGGTCTAGCATCTCGTCGGCCTCGTCGAGCACCAGCGTGGCGACCTTGCCCAGGTTGAGCGCCTTCTGGCGGGCGAGGTCGAGCAGACGGCCGGGAGTGCCGACGACCACGTCGACGCCGGTGCGCAGGGCGCTCAGCTGCGGCTCGTAGGCCCGGCCGCCGTAGACGGACAGCACACGTACCTGTCGGCGCGCGCCCGCCCGTTCCAGGTCGGCCGTTACCTGGATGCACAGCTCCCGGGTCGGTACGACGACGAGTGCCTGCGGGCGGCCGTCGGCGCCCTCGTCCGGACCGCTGACCTTCTGGATGACCGGAATGCCGAAGCCCAGCGTCTTGCCGGTGCCGGTGCGTGCCTGGCCGATGATGTCGGTGCCGGCGAGCGCGAGGGGAAGCGTCAGCTCCTGGATCGGGAAGGGATGGACGATGCCCGCTGCAGTGAGGGCGTCGACCGTCTCCTGGCGAACGCCGAGATCGGCGAAGGTGATCTTGTCGTCGGTAGTTTCAGCGCCCGGCTGGGGCGGGGGTGCGGACGACGCGTCTGCGGGCCCGATGCCGGGGGTGGTGTCGGTGATGGTCTCAGATGTGGCTGTGACGGACAGCGGGTCGCTCCTGGTCTGCTCCTGAGCGGTGTCCGACGTTGAGGCGCCGCTCGCGATGTGCCGGGCCGCGCCAGCGACCCGACTGAGCGAGGTGGACCAGCGGTACCGAGACTGATGCTCTCGGAACCTGCGGTGTGGCCCAGCAGCCCGGAAAACCGGGGCGACGCGGTGCCTTCGGCGGCCGGCCGGTCTGTGATGACCTCCGGCTACACCAAGGATAACCTGTGTGACCGCTCGATGGGTGCGCTCCGCGACGATCCTTGCCCGTCCGACGTTGTTCAGGTGATGACGTGGCCTGCCGCGTCGATGTGCGTCGGGTGGCGAGGAGCGAGCGACGCCAGCGGGTAATGCGTCCGGTGCGGACATCGGATCGACCAGCCTGGGAGTTGAGGTACGTGACGGACAGCACAGTGCTTCCAGCGGCTGGAGCCACGGGCGGCGAGGGGCACTCTGGTGCCCCCACCGGCCCCCCGTACCCGGAGGCATCAGCCACGGCGGCTCGTCCGCGGACAGCCCAGGACGGGGCCGGGGGACGACGCGGTGACCTGCCGGATGACCTGGTGACGGACGGCGTGGTCGTCGAACGAGCGGTGGCCGATCGAGCCGTCGTCGACCTGCTCGGACTGATCGCCTACGGCGAGCTCACGGCCTTCGAACGGCTGGCCACCGACGCGCGGATGGCGCCGACGCTTACCGACAAGATCTCGTTGGCGGCGATGGCAGCGGCCGAGTTCACGCACTTCGAGGCGATCAGCCGGGCGCTTGCCGGCCGCGGCGTCGATTCCGAGGCGGCCATGGCGCCGTTCATCGGCCCGCTGACGGCCTTCCACGGGCTGACGGCACCGGCTGACTGGCTGGAGAGCCTGGTCAAGGCCTACGTCGGCGACAACATCGCCGCCGACTTCTACCGCGCGATCGCGGACCGACTCGACGACGACGTGCGAGCGCTGGTCCTGGACGTCCTCGCGGACACCGGGCACGCGGCATTCGTAGTCGACCGGGTCAGAGCCGCGATCGGCGCCAATCCGGTGGTCGCCGGCCGGCTGGCACTGTGGGCGCGCCGTCTGGTCGGCGAAGCGCTCAACCAGGCGCAGCAGGTCGCCGTGGAGCGCGACGCCCTCACCGGCCTGCTGGTCGGGGTCGGCGACCTGGAAGCGGTCGCTGCCATCTTCGACAGCATCATGAAGGCCCATACGGAACGCATGACGGCCCTGGGCCTGTCTTCCTGAGACCCGGTCGTCCTGGCCTTCGTCTCTCTGGTTTTCGTCTTCCTGGTCTTCCCGCGACATGGCCGAGGGCGTGACCATGCGATCGCATGGTCACGCCCTCGGCTGGCCGATACGGCAGGAAGCGCTGAAGTTACGTCAGGAAGCGCCGAAGCCGACGCGGCGGGACTCCGCCTCCGCGATCTCGACGTAGGCCAGCTTGGTCGCCGGGATGACCACCCGCCGGCCCTTCTCGTCCACCAGGGAGAGCAGCCCGTTGTCCGCGGCGAGGGCGGTGGCGACCGCCTCGGCGACCTGGTCCGGTGTCTGGGCACTCTCGAGCACCAGTTCCCGGCCGACGTTCTGCACGCCGATCTTGACCTCCACCCGGATGACCTCGCCTTCGTGTGCACTGCGGGCTGATGTTTTCCGCCGGGCCCGCGGCCATGCGGGCTCAGTTCTTACGTCTTGCCACGCCGCGTCCGACTGAGGTGCCCCGGCCGAGCGACGACCGTCACCGGCGAGCGCGCGCCGCCGCCGGGCGATCACAGGACACACTATGGCCCCCGAAGCCCTGGCGGCTGGCCCGAGTCGTTGTGTTCGCTCCCGGCACAGCGTTCTTTGCCCGACGCGGTCCCAGCGCCAGGCAGCGCCACTCATCGATCGTCGCCCCGGGCTGGCGCGTGCCGACGCGCGGCGGCCGCGCGGCGACGGTCGAGGCCGCGCGTCGCCGCGATGCCGAGGCCACGCCGGTCAGCGAGCGTCGGGGCTGGCGATGGCGGAGACGTCGCCGCCGGCGGCCGAGCTGCGGGGGTATCCGCCGATGCCATGCCAGGCAAGCTCCGCCATCGCCTCGATGGCCCGTTCGGGCGCCACGGTGCCGCCCCGCACGAGCCACCATCGCGAGCACGTCTCGGCGAGTCCCACCAGACCTACGGCAAGCAGGTCGGCCTCGTCCTGGGGCAGGCCGGTGTCGGCGACGATCGTCGCGGCGATCGCCCGCACACACTGCGCGAACGCGTCCTCGACGCGCTCACGGACCGCGGGCTCGCTGCGCAGGTCTGACTCCAGCACGAGCTGGTGGGCGCCGCTCGGGTCGTTGACGAAGTCGAAGTAGGCCCGGATCGAGCGTTCCACCCGCAGCTTGTTGTCCGCCGTGGACGCGAGCGCCTCGCGCACGCTGCTGACGAGCTTCTCCGAATGCTCCTCGAGCAGCGCCAGGTAGAGGTCAAGCTTTCCGGGGAAGTGCTGGTAGAGCACCGGCTTGCTGACGCCGGCCCGCTCGGCGATCTCGTCCATCGCCGCGGCGTGGTAGCCCTGCGCGACGAACACCTCTCGCGCCGCGCCGAGCAACTGGAAGCGACGGGCCGTGCGAGGCAACCGGGGGGTCCTACCAGGGCGCGACTGTGGCGCGGCCGGCTCGACGGTCACAGCGCACCTCCTGGTCGATCTCGACAACACTACTCACCATCGAGCGCGGGTGCTCGGCCCGGCGGGGACGCGGCACGGCGCACCACCGCCGCGACCAGCGTCGTCACGGCCGCGACCAGCGCCGCCACCACCGAACTCGGCGAGGTCACTGTCGAGCTCTGGGCCGCCACCGCCGCGCCCCGGCCAGCGTGGTGGCCGGGGCGCGGCGGTGGCAGCAATGGCGGGCGAAGGAACCGCCGACGCTCGTCAGCGGTAGTCGTCCTCCTCGTCCTGCGCCACCTCGAGGCGCTGCTCGACGGCGTCGTACTCGTCGGCCTCGTCTGCCTCGACGAGGGCGGGTGGCGGTGGCGGCGAGACGTCGGGACGCACCTCCCGCGCCTGCTCCGCGGCGTCGGCGTCCGGCACGTCGAGCGGAAGTTCGGTCGGTGCGCTCATGCGACCCTCCACGTCTGTGGACCTTCACGTCGTAGCGGGTGGAACTCGGTGGTCGGTGTCATCGGATCGGTGTCATCGGATCGGTGCGGTCGGATCGGTTTCGTCGCCAGGATGGCCCCGGTCGCGCCCGCCGGCCCGGTGATCATGCGACCGGGCTCGCGGGCGCCGGGAGGAGCCGGTCGCTGAAGCCGAAACTAGGGACTACCCGGGCGAGCGCGGCCTGAACGTGGCGTCGGCGGCGGGACGGGTCAGGCCAGCAGCGGGGCGAACAGGTCGCCGTGCTTCTGGACCCGGTCGAGGACCTCGGTGGCGGTGAAGACGAGATCACGCGGATCCCTCGCCGCGGCGACCTCGTCCCAGCTGACCGGGGTCGAGACGGTCGGCGCCGCCCTGGCGCGCAGCGAGTAGACGGAGACGGTCGTCTTCGCTGGATTGTTCTGCGACCAGTCCAGCAACACCCGGCCGCCGCGCAGGTCCTTGCGCATGTTCGACACGACCAGGTCGGGATGATCCTTGGCCAGCCGGCCCGCGACGATCCGCATGTCGTCGCGTACCCGCATGCTGTCGCGTCCGTCATCCACCCTGGCGTATACCTGCAGCCCTTTGGAGCCGCTGGTCTTCACACACAACGGTTCGGGCAGGACGTCGCGCAGCAGCAGCGCGACCCGCGCGCAGTCGAGCGCGGTCGTGCCTGGGCCGGGGTCGAGGTCGGCTACGAGGATGTCGGGCTTTCCGGTGGAGACCCGCCACATCGGGGTGTGCATCTCCAAGGCCGCCAGGTTCGCCAGCCACACCAGGGTGGCGCGCTGGTCTGCCACCAGGTAGTCGATGGTGCGGCGGTTCTTCGACGAGCCGGGCGACGGCAGGGTCGCGACCGGCACCCAGTCGGGGCGATGTGCGGGGGCGTTCTTGCTGAAGAAGCCCTCGGCGCCCACGCCCTCCGGGAAGCGCACGACGGTCAGTGGGCGGTCGGTGAGGTGTGGGAGGAGGACATCGGCGATCCGCGTGTAGTAGTCGATCACTTCGGCCTTGGTCGTCCCGGTACCTGGATAGAGCACTTTGTCCAGGTTGGTGAGCTTCAGCCGCCGACCGTCGACCTCGACGGTGGTGCTCGCGCCGCTCGCCTTGCCCGTCCGCGCCTCGCCCATCCGCGCCTCCCACGTCGACCCTATCGACGATCTTCGTCGCCGACCATGGCCACGGTCACGGCTTCCCCGAAAGACCGGCGAAATGTCACTCGACGTCAGGGATGTCGCGCGAGAACTCCGCCTGCCCTTCCTGCGTGGCCACGCGGGGTGACGTCATCGCGGCGGGCGCTGCCCGGTTTCGTGCCAGGAGCCGACGGTCAACGTCGCGAGCAGTCCGAAAAACCAGAACACGACCAGGCCGAAGAGCGAAGCCACGATGATGGCGGCGAACAGCGGTCCGGAGGCAAGGCTGCGGGTGTAGTCGTCGATGAGCCGGCCGATTCCTGGGTCGCCCTGCCGGAAGAAGAAGTCCCCGACGATGGCGCCGATCACCGACAGCCCGGCGGAGATGCGCAGCCCGGTGAAGATGGCGGGCAGCGCGCTGGGCAGCTCCAGGCGGGTGAGCCGCCGCCATCTGCTGGCGCGCCGGAGGGTGAACAGATCGTGATGGGCGGAGTCGACGGACCGGAGGCCGAACAACGTGTTGGTGACGATCGGGAAGAGGGCGATCAGGACGCAGACGACGGTCCTGGACCAGAACCCGTAGCCGAGCCAGAAACCGATCAGCGGAACGATCGCCAGGATGGGCATGGTCTGCAGCACCACGGCCCAGGGGTAGAACGAGCGCTCGACCCAGCGAGCCTGATTCATCAGAATCGCGAAAACCGTGCCCAGCGCGAACGCTATGGCCAGGCCGACGAGCGCGACGTGGGCGGTCCCGCCCAGGGCGGAAAAAATGTGGCCGCGGGTGGCCCGGTCAAGGAATCCGTCAGTGACCACCTGGTGGGGCGGCGGCAGCAGGAACCGGCGCCGCGGGGCAAGAAAGGCGTAGGTGACGAGGTACCAGACACCGATCACGGCCGCGAGGACGACGAACGGAGGCAACATGACGCCGCTCCCGCGGGCCAGGCGGCTCAGTACCCGCTGGGGTGCGGCCGGCGCGGGTGCAGCCGCCGGCCGACTGGAGCCGGGCAGGGCGGTCACCGACGAGCCGGTTTCTTTGGAAACCTCAGGCCGGGTCCCGGTCCGGTCCACCCGTCCAGGCAAAGGCCCCGCACCGGCCGCCATCGAATGTCTCCTCGTCACGGTCACGTGGGTAGCCGCCGCGCGGCACGCCGACTGACCGCGCCCGCAGCGACGTTGGCGGCTGCCCCGCTCCCGTCACTACCGAGGTCCTTCCGGCTGAGAAGCGAGACCTGGAAAGACCTGGCGCGGCGCGCCATCTGATCGGCATGGTAGCTCACTCCTGCTCGGCTCCAGTGGCCTCGCCGCGCGAGAGCGGTTCCGTACACCCGGGTGGCCGCCGGGAACTCCCCAATGAGGTCATGAGCGACGTGGCCGCCGGCCGCCGGCCGCCCGCCCATATCGCCGCGTGCTGCCGGGAGCTCGCGGTGGCCACGGGCCTGGATTGTTTCGATGTGACGTTCGACACCTGGTGCGCGTATGGGTTAGCCCGTTGTCCAGGCGTCAGGTCGTTGAACGTGTGGCCGCCGGACGGTTATGTGCTCAATGGCCCTTGACAGGGGGTCGGGCGCGCTATTTCATGCGGATCTGGTACCTCGCCTCGAAGCCGGCTGTCCGGATATGGAATCCTGCCGAGGCAAGGCGCTCTGGGCCTGCCGGCAGAGCCGGGCTATCTCCTGTTGGGGGGACAGGAAGGATATTGCCTGGCGACCAGGATCGGCCCAGGTCATCGACGTCTGATTCACCGGTGCGGCGCCGCTCACCACAGATTGTCGCGCTGCCGCGCTCGTTCCATCGTGTCCTGACCTGCCTCGTTGCCCGGTTGTCTTTCGCGGGGCTCGTGACGTGATACCCGCGGCCGGCCGCCGGACCCCTTTTATTGCCCCAGGAGGAGAGAGCTAGTGCACGCGTTCCGTCCTCGACGTCCCTGGCTGGTCGCTGGCGTGTGCGGCATCGCGCTGGCCCTGGGCCTGGGCGCATGCTCCGATTCCGGCGACGGGGCGCAGGACGCGCCCTCGACCGCCGCCACCGGGGCGGCCGCCTCGCGATACACGACGCCGCTGGCGGGGATTTGCCCGGACCGGGTGGTCGTCCAGGCAGCGTGGTGGCCCGAGGTCGACGACGGGTACCTGTACCAGCTCCTCGGGCCCGACCCGACGATCGACAAGGGCCGCAACCGCATCGTCGGCAAGCTGGGCGGCACGGGTGTCGAACTGGAGATCCGGGCTGGTGGCCCGGCCGTGAGCTTCCAGCCGAACTCCTCGTTGATGGCGCAGGACGACGACATTCTGGCCGGCGTGCTGGCCCTGGACGAGTCGATACAACAGTCCGGCAGCCAGCCGACGGTCGCGGTCTTCGCCGCGTACGAGAAGTCCCCGCTGGCGTTCATCTGGGGCGACCCGGCGTTGAACTTCACCAGCATCGCCGATATCGGACGGACGGATGTCACGGTCCTGAGCAGCTCGTCAGCCGCCTACAAGGATGTCTTCACGCGGCAGGGGCTGCTCAAATCCTCGCAGATCGATAGCTCGTACCAGGGCGACCCCGCCCGGTTCGTCGCCGCGGACGGGAAGATCGTGCAGCAGGCGTTCATCACCAACGAGCCCTACCGGCTCGAACACGACGTGCAGGCATGGGGCAAGCCGGTCAAGTACCTCCTCCTCGACAAGGAGTACCCCGTGTACATGTCGGTACTTTCCGTCCGGGCGGACAAGCTGGCGGCCAACCGCGGCTGCCTCGACAAGCTCGTGCCCCTGTTCCAGCAGGCGCAGCGGGACTACCTCACCGACCCCGGGCCCACCAACAAGCTGCTGCTGCACACCGTCGAGTCGCTGAACACCAGCGGGTTCGGATTGTCCGCGGGCCTGGTCGCCGACGGCAGCGCCAAGCAGAAGAGCCTCGGCCTGATCGCCAACGGGCCAGACGGAGTGCTGGGCAGCTTCGACACAGCCCGGGTCCAGAAGCTGATCGGCCAGCTGACCCCTGTCTTCGAGGCGCAGAGCACCAAGCCGAAAGCGGGGCTGGCGCCGTCGGACCTGGTGACCAACGAGTTCCTCGACACGTCGCTCTCGCTGGGCTGAATCATCGGTCCGCTGTGACATTGGTCCGCTGTGACATTGGTCCGCTCCGTCCGGGCGCTGTGACATTGGTCCGCTCCGTCCGGGCACGGCGCTGCGCGGCCGTCCTCGCCTGGCGGCTCGGACGACCACTCCGCGCCGTGTCCTCCTCCGCGGACGGTGCCCTGCGGCGACCTCCGCTGCGGCCCAACCCCCTTCGCTTCGCTCGGCGGCCGGGCCTCCGCGGAGGCGCGCCTCCGGGCCAGCGCGGTGGCGTTGCGCTTGGACGTTACGAGCAGGGTGGACGCCCAGCACGGAGGGTCACGTCGCTTCGCTCGTGGACGGCGTTCGCGCGCCTGATCGGGACAGGACCAAACGGCCACCTGCGAAGCGACGTGGTCCACGCGAAAGCGCTGTTTTGGGTTGGTGACGTGCACCGGAAAGCGCCGAGCTGGGTGCGGAGGCGCGGCCACGAGCGAAGCGACGTGGCTCCCCGCGATATCGCGGCTGTGGATTGGTGACGTTCAGGCGCAACGCGACCGAGCTGGTGCGTAGGCGTGCCTCCGCGGAGGCCCGGCCCACGAGCGAAGCGACGTGGGTTGGGCCGCAGCGGAGGTCGCCGCAGGGCACCGTCCGCGGAGGAGGACACGGCCCGGAGGTCCCTTGGGAGCGAAGCGAGCAAGGGGCCGTAGGGCCGTGCCCGGACGGAGCGGACCAGCAAACACAGTTATGCACTTTTGGCAACATGGCTCGTGGCAGTGCGGGTCATGACATGCTGGCCAGGTAATGCTGGCCACGGCCTGCGAGGAGCACCCGGTGAACGACGATCCGCCGCCCACGTTGGACACCACCAAGCCGCACTCGGCGCGGGTCTGGAACTATTATCTCGGCGGCAAGGACTACTACGCTGCCGATCGCGAGTACGCGGAGGCGGTGTACCAGTCCTTGCCGCAGATCCTGGACGTGGCCCGCGCTGCGCGCGCCTTCCTCGGCCGTGCCGTGCGGTATCTGGCCGGTGAGGCGGGTATTCGCCAGTTCCTGGACATCGGCACCGGGCTGCCGACCGCCGACAACACGCACGAGGTCGCGCAGCGGATCGCTCCGGAGTCCCGCATCGTCTACGTCGACAACGACCCGCTCGTGCTGCTGCACGCCCGCGCGCTGCTGACGAGCACGCCCGAGGGCGCCACCGCGTATATCGAGGACGATGTACGCAACCCCGAGCAGATCCTCGCCGCTGCCGAGAAGGTCCTGAACTTCGACGAGCCGGTCGCGCTCATGCTGCTGGGAGTGATGGGGAACGTCGCCGACCTGGACGAGGCTTACCGCCTTGTGCGCGTGCTGCGAGACAGGTTGCCCGCCGGCAGCTACGTCGCCGTGCAGGACGGCACTCGCGTCGTCATGAGCGAGCAGGAAGCACGAACTCAGCAAGCTCTCAGCGAAGACGTTGGGTTCGGCTACCGGCTCCGCACCCCCGAGGAGATAGCCGGTTTTCTTGACGGACTTGACCTCGTCGAACCCGGCGTGGTCTCAAGCCCCCTCTGGCGGCCCGACCCCAGCCCTGCTGACCCGCCCGCCAAGCTGGACGAATACTGCGGCGTCGGCCGCAAACGGTGATGCGCACGAGGCCCGCGACAACAGGACTCTCTGGTCGCGGGCCTCGCGTGCGGGCGTGCTTCCTGTTTCGTGCGCGGGCTTCGTGCGCGCCCGCGGCGCTGGCGCCCGCGGGCCTTGGCCACCGCGACTGACCAGGACGACTCCTGTCCAGGCAGATCGCCCGGACGGGAGGTGATCGTCGGAACCCGCCGCTTGGGCTCGGGCCTGCGGCGGTCGCCTACAGGGCGGCGGCAACTGTGCGCAACACGTCGGCCGTCTTCTCTGGGCTGCTGCTGCGGAGGCCCAGCTGGTCCATGGCGAACATGTACTCCCCCACCTCCTCGCGTTTCTCCAGGTAGATGGCACCGGTCAGCCGTTCGAGGTACACGATGTCGGCCAGACCGGGGTCGGGGAAACGCAGGATGCTGAACGCTCCGCTGTCGGCCACGTGGAAGCCGACCTCGAACGGCAGAACCTGCACGGTGAGCCATGGCTGGTCGGTCAGCTCGGCGAGATGTTTGATCTGCGCTCGGGCGATCCTGTGCCCACCGGTCGGCCGGCGCAGCACGCCCTCGTCGATCACCACCCACAGTCGAGGGGGGTTCGGCCGGTCCAGTAGGGTTTGTCGCTTCATCCGGACGGCGACCCGTGCGTCGATCACGTTCCTGGGCACTCCCGGCCTGCCCGACAGGACCGCGCGGGCGTATTCCTCGGTCTGCAGCAGCCCGGGAATGAACTGGAGTTCGTAGCTCCGGATGATGGAGGCGGACTCTTCCAGGCCGATATATCGCTGAAACCATTCGGGAAGGACGTCGATGTAGGGCTGCCACCACCCCTTCTGGTTGGCCTCGCGGGCCAGCGCCAGTACCCGTTCCCGTTCGGCCGCGTCGGTTACTCCGTAGAACGTGAGGAGGTCTTCGACGTCACGGCTTTTGAAGCTGACTCGCCCCAGTTCCAGGCGGCTGATCTTTGACTCGGAAGCGCGGATGTGATAGCCGGCTTCCTCGCGGCTGATCTCCTTGCTTTCCCTCAGCCGTCGCAGCTGGGAACCGAGGAGAAGACGGCGCGCCATCGGCCCGTTGCCGCTCGGAACCGCTACCCGGCTTTCCTCGATCCCGCTCGTCTGGCGATTGGTCACCATGTTCGAGTGTCATCGCTCCTCTGCCCCCATCAGCACCATTGAAGATGCGGGTGCCGACAGCATAGCCGGCCGCCGCTGACCGCCAGCCCCTGACCCGATGTCGCGATCCCGCGCCATCGCGGAGAAGTGTTCGGGACCAAGAACGGACAAGGGCTGTAGGCCCCTTGACAGGCGCTCCCGTAGAATGGCCGGAACCGCCTTCGGGGGACTGCTGTTCCTGCGGCCGTGAGTGGCGCTACAAGGAATGTCGAGGTCGTCGTCCGTTGCCCCCCCGGGCAGGGGCATGAAATAGCGCGACGCTGGTGACCTGGGGTTTTCCCGCGCGCCCGCCGTGCCCGGACGTGTGCTACTTGCGGGCGACTCCGCAGTAACAGCTGACAGGTACGGGCGAAATGCCCGGTTCCGGTCGCCACAGCGGGGTCGAGACCACGCCGGGTCGGACGAGCTCCAGGCCGTCGAAGAACCGGGTGATCTGCTCTGGAGTGCGCGGGTAGTAAGGGTCTCCGGCTTCCTGCCGACGGCGGGCCGCTTCGGCGGCCGCCGGCGCGCCCTCGTCGGTGCGGCTCGTGCCATCGTTGACGACCAGATAGCTGCCCGTGGGCACGGCGCCAGCCAGCCGCTTGACGATACTGCTGGCCTCGTCGGTGTCGGCGACGTTGCCAAGTACGCCGAGCATCATCAGCGCTACCGGCCTCGTGAAGTCCAACGTGCGGGCCGCGGCGGTGAGGATGGTCTCCGGGTCGCGGACGTCCGCGTCCACGTAGGCGGTCGCCCCTTCCGGCGTGCTGGTCAGCAGGGCCCGGGCGTGCACGAGGACCAGCGGGTCGCTGTCCACGTAGACGATCCGCGCATCCGGGGCGACCCGCTGGGCGACCTCGTGCGTGTTGTCGGCGGTCGGCAGCCCGGTGCCGATGTCCAGGAACTGGCGAATACCCGCCTCACCGGCCAGATACCGCACGGCACGGCCGAGGAAGGCCCGCGACTCCCGAGCGATGTCGATGATCTCGGGGTAGACCTCGCGGACCTGATCCCCGACCTCCCGGTCGACCGGGTAGTTGTCCTTCCCGCCCAGCCAGTAGTTCCACACCCGGGCCGAGTGCGGAGTGGAGATGTCGACCATGGGGTTGGAGTCGGAATCGGAGCCGGGCGCAGCGTTCGTCGTCATGGCTGTCTCCCTCAGCGCGTTCTCGCTCTCACCCTAGGCGACCCGCAAGGAAACGTTCGCAACGGATTGCCCTGATTGGGCAACGTCGCGGGGATGCCTGTGACCGGCAGGGCCCACCGGCGGCCGGCCTACGCACCGTGGGTGGGGGTGGCCGGGCCTCGCGGCTCGCCGGCGGCCCACCGCCTGTCGGGCGCGGCGCCGGCTGCTGATCCGGCTACTCGACGGCAACGCGGGAACCATCGGCCTGGATGGGATCGGTGTATGCCACGGCCGGCGGCGCCGTCGGCTGGTGGAAGCCGCAGGTCAGCGCCGTGATGCGAACATTTGTTCGAATAACTTTTGCTGGTCCGGCAGACAGGGCGCCGTGCGTGCCTCACGATGAGAGTGGCGGGAGGTGAGCGGAAACATGCGTTCGATATGGAAGGGCGCGATCAGCTTCGGCCTCGTCTCGATCCCGGTGAAGCTGTACTCGGCCACCGAGGAACGTGACGTCGCCTTTCACCAGGTCCGGCGCTCGGACGGGTCTCGGATCCGTTACAAGCGGGTCGCCGCGGCCGATGGCGAGGAGGTCCCGTACTCCGAGATCGCCAAGGGCTACGAGCTCGCGGACGGCGAGACCGTCGTCCTGACCGACGAGGACTTCGCGAACCTGCCACTGTCGACGTCGCGCGCGATCGAGGTGCTGGAGTTCGTGCCGCTCGAGCAGGTCGACCCGATCTACTTCGCAAAGAGCTACTACCTGGAACCGGACAGGATGGGGGCCAAGCCGTACGTGCTGCTGCGCGACGCGCTCGAGTCCTCCGGCCGGGTCGCGCTGGTGAAGATCGCCCTGCGGCAGCGGGAGCAGCTGGCGACGCTGCGGGTGCGCGACGGCATCTTCGTGCTGGAGACCATGCTGTGGCCGGACGAGGTGCGCGCGCCCGAGTTCCCGTTCCTGGCCGACGAGATCCAGGTCCGTCCCCAGGAGCTGGAGATGGCGGGCTCACTGATCCAGACACTCGCGGGCGACTTCGACCCGACGAAGTTCGGCGACGAGTACCGTGCCGCGCTTCTCCAGGTGATCGATGCCAAGATCGCCGGCCAGGAGATCGTCGCGGCACCGGTGGAGGAGAAGGCCGAGCCTGCCGGTGACCTGATGGCGGCGCTGCGTGCCAGCATCGAGGCGGCGCGGGCGGGCCGCCCGCCAGCCGCCGTGGCAGCGCCGGCGTCCGGCGAGCAGGAGGCGCGACCGTCCGCCAAGGCCGAGCCGGCCGAGACCGAGGTCGTGGAGGTGGAAGCGGAGACCAAGGAGCCGGCGGTGTCCGGTGCCAAAGGCAGGTCGTCCGCGAAGAAGGCCGCCGCCAAGGGCGGCCCCGCCAGGTCCGCGCCGGCCAAGACCGCCGCGAAGACGACGTCCGGCGGCCAGAAGACGGCCACGGCAAAGACCGCGTCGACCAAGAGCCCGGCCAAGACATCCGCCCGTCGCTCGGCCTGACCTGCACCTTCGGCCAGACTTGCACCTTTCGGCCCGATCTGTACCCTTCGCCTCCGATCTGCACCCTTCGGCCAAGTAGGGCCGGTTCTCTGCCGAGCAGGGCCTCCTGGCAAGCAGGGCCTCCCGGCACGCAGGTCGCCGGCCCGCGCGGTGTGGGGGTGGGAGCGCCGGGAACATCTGGCGGTGCGGGGGCGCTGCACAACAGGTCGTGGACCTCCACCTGCGGCTCGACAGGCCTGCGGTGGTGCCAACTGTGGCATCGTCGAAGTGACGCCCTCAGCCGGCGATGCCGAAAGCAAGGAGCACCTGTGTCCCTTCCACCTCTGGTGGCGCCCGCCGACGAGCTCTCCGTCGACGAGGTCCGCCGTTACTCCCGACACCTGATCATTCCGGATGTCGCGATGGACGGGCAGAAGCGCCTCAAGAACGCCAAGGTCCTGGCGGTCGGCGCGGGTGGCCTCGGATCGCCGACCCTCATGTACCTGGCCGCCGCCGGAGTAGGCACGCTCGGCATCGTCGAGTTCGACACGGTCGACGAGTCGAACCTTCAGCGTCAGATCATCCATGGCCAGTCCGACGTCGGCCGGAGCAAGGCGGAGTCGGCGCGCGACAGCGTCCGGGAGATCAACCCGTACGTCAACGTCGTGCTGCACGAGACGCGGCTCGACGTCGACAACGTCATGGACATCTTCAGCCAGTACGACCTGATCGTCGACGGCACCGACAACTTCGCGACCCGCTACCTGGTCAACGACGCCGCGGTGCTGCTCGGAAAGCCCTACGTCTGGGGTTCGATCTACCGGTTCGACGGGCAGGCCAGCGTCTTCTGGGCCGAGCACGGCCCGTGCTACCGCTGCCTCTACCCCGAGCCGCCCCCGCCCGGCATGGTGCCGTCCTGCGCCGAGGGCGGCGTGCTCGGCGTGCTCTGCGCGTCGATCGGCTCGATCCAGGTGACCGAGGCCATCAAGGTGCTGACGGGCGTTGGCGACCCGCTGGTCGGCCGGCTGATGGTCTACGACGCCCTGGAGATGAGCTACCGCACGATCAAGGTCCGCAAGGACCCGGAGTGCCCGCTGTGCGGCAAGAACCCGTCGATCACCTCGCTCATCGACGACTACGAGGCGTTCTGCGGCGTGGTCTCCGAGGAGGCGCAGCTCGCCGCCGCCGGCTCGACGATCACCGCGTCCGAGCTCAAGGAGTGGATCGACGAGGGCGCCTCGATCGAGCTGATCGACGTCCGCGAGCCGGCCGAGTGGGAGATCGTCCGGATTCCCGGCGCGAAGTTGATCCCGAAGGGCGACCTCCCGGCCCACCTGGCCGAGCTGCCGCAGGACAAGCGAGTCGTCGTGTACTGCAAGTCGGGCGTTCGCTCGGCCGACGCGCTCGCCACCCTCAAGGGCGCCGGCTTCTCGTCCGCCGTGCACGTCCAGGGCGGCGTCACCGCCTGGGCCACCCAGGTCGACAAGACCCTGCCGGTTTACTGAGAGCGAGCAGGCTCCTGCTTGTCCCGAGGGCCTTGTCACCGACGCGCGTCGGTGACGAGGCCCTCGGTCGTCCCCGGGGAAGGTGAAGGCGGACGGCACCGTCGGACCTGCCTGGCATGCTGCCTGCATGACAGGACCGAAGCCGGACGGGCGCGGTGCCGGGGCACCCGCGAGCCTGTCCGCCGGGCTGGGAACCCGGGTGCGCATCCATGTCGGAGGCCGCCCGGGGGAGTACGCGAAGGCGGTGCTCGACGCGGTCGCCCAGATCCCGGCCGGCAAGGTGATGACCTACGGTGACGTCGCCGAGTTCGTCGGCGCCGGCACCGGACGGCATGTCGGCGCGGTGCTCGCCCGCTTCGGCCACGAGGAAGACGTCCCTTGGCACCGCGTCCTGCGCTCTACCGGCGAACCAAACCCCACCGCCCCGGTAGAGGCTCTCGCCCTCCTGATCGCCGACAACACCCCCTTGCGCCCCAGCGGCGACCGCGTAGACCTCACCCGCGCCCGCTGGAACGGGAGCTAACGCGCGGCGTAGCCCCCGTCGGCCAGGTAGACGCTGCCGGTGACGACCGAGGAGCGGTCGGAGAGGAGGAACAGGACGATCTGGGCCACCTCGTCGACGGTCGCGAAGCGGCCCATGGGCGCGAGCAGGGCGGCGCCGCGCATCTTCCTGCCTGACTCCTGGTTCATCATCGCGGTGTCGACGAAGCCCGGCGCGACCGCGTTGATCCGGATGTTGCGGGTGGCGTACTCCACGGCGGCCGTCTTGGTCAGGCCGATGACGCCGTGCTTCGCCGCGACGTACGCGGCGGCATCCGTCATCCCGACCAGCCCCAGCACGGACGCCATGTTCACGATCGAACCGCCGCCCGCCTCGAGCATCGCCGGGATCTCGGCGCGCAGGCAGTAGAAGACACCGTTCAGGTTGATCTCCATGACGCGCTGCCAGTCGGCAACCGGGATCTTGTCGACGGGCTGGCGGGGCAGCGCGATCCCGGCGTTGTTCACCGCCAGGTCCAGCCGGCCGAAGGTCCGGACCACCGTGGCGACGGCGTCGGTCACCGCGTCCGGGTCGGTTACGTCCAGCCCCAGGGCAAGCGCGGTCGCGCCTGCACGCTCGATCTCGTCGGCGGTGACCTTGGCCGCGGCCTCGTCGAGGTCGGTAACGGCCACCCGTGCGCCGGCGGTGGCGAGCATGCGGGAGCACGCCGCTCCGATTCCGCCGCCAGCGCCGGTGACCAGCACCACCTTGTCCGTGCACTCTCCCATACATTGCAGGCTCCCACAGGACGATGTCGCAGGCCTCCGCAGGAGATCTGAAGGGACGCCTCCGCGGCCCCGCGGGAGGCCCTCGCCGAAGGCTCCCGCGGGAGGCCCTCGCGGAAGGCAGCCGCGGAAGGCATCCGCGGGGGGCATGGCCCGCGTGCCCGCGTGCCGCCAGCCAGCCCGAGGCGATCGCGAAACTGTCGGAGCCGCGTGGTCTGCTGTTTCCGTGTCCACCTCGCCCGCAACCGCACTGCCCGCAACCGCACTGCCGGCAACCGCACTGCCGGCAGGCGCAGCTCGGCCGGCCGCTGTCGTGGGCCCGGTCGCGCTCGGGCGGCCAGGCGCCGGCCCGGCCCGCTACCGGCTCGACCGGTCCGCGCCGACGTCCGCGTCGGCCGAGGCCCCGCGGCTCGACGACGACCAGCGTGCGGTGGTGGAGCATCCGGGCGGCCCGCTGCTGGTGCTGGCCGGCCCGGGCACCGGCAAGACGACGACGCTGGTCGAGGCGGTCGTGCGCCGCGTCGAGGCAGGGCTGGATCTTGGCTCGGTCCTTGTTCTCACCCACAGCCGGCAGGCGGCTCGGGAGCTCTCCGAGCGGATCGTCGCGCGGGTGGGCACGGCCGTCGGAGGCGGCCTGGCCTGGACGTTCCACGCCTGGTGCTACGCCGCGCTGCGCGAGTTCCCCGACATCGAGGACCGGTCGCCGCGCCTTTTGACCGGGCCGGAGCAGTTCACCCGGCTGCGTGACCTGATCGACGGCTCGCGGGAGCTCGGCCGGCCGCGCTGGCCGGCATCTCTACAGGTGTGCCTACGGACCAGGGGCTTCGCCGAAGAGGTCGAGGCCATGCTTGCCCGGGTCCGCGAGGTCGGGCTCGACCCGGCCGGCCTGCTCGATCTCGCCGCCCGCGCCGGCCGGCCCGACTGGGCGGCGCTCGCCGAGTTTCACACCGACTATCTGGACAACCTGGGCTACGACGCGGCGGTCGACTACCCGGAGCTGGGTCACCGCGCCGCGGTCCTCGTCGAGGAGCCCGAGCTCGGCCACGAGCTGCGCAGGCGTTACCGCGCGGTCTTCGTCGACGAATACCAGGAGATCGACCCGGCGCGGGAGCGGCTGCTGGCCGCGTTGACGGCCGGCGGAGCGGATCTGGTCGTCTTCGGAGACCCCGACCAGTCGATCTACGCGTTCCGCGGCGCGCGGGTGCGCGGCCTGCTCGACTTTCCCACCCGGTTTCCGCGCGCTGACGGTTCGCCGGCCGAGGTCCGCGCGCTGCGGGTGTGCCGGCGCATGGCGCCACCGGTGGTCGCCGCGAGCCGGCAGGTCGCGAGCCGGCTGCCGGTGTCGGGCCTGCCGGTGGGCGCGCTGCGCGCCCACCGGGCGCTGGTCCCCGCGGAGCCGGACGGGGCCGGCGGCGTCGAGGCATTGTCGTTCCCGTCGGAGAGCGCCCAGTCCGACGCGATAGCCGACCTGCTGCGCCGCGAGCATCTCGTCGGCGGCGTCGCCTGGCGCGAGATGGCGGTGCTGACCCGGTCCGCCGAGGCGCTGTCCGCGGTGGCGCGGGCGCTGACGGCGGCGGGGGTGCCGGTCGACCTGGCCGGCGACGAACCGCCGCTCGCGGCGCGGCCGGCGGCGGCGTTGCTGCTCACGGCGCTGCGCTGCGCCGACGATCCGGAGTCGCTGACCGCGGCGGACGCCCGTGCGCTGCTGCTGTCGCCGCTCGGCGGCGCGAGCCCGGCGGGCCTGCGCGCGCTGGGACGCGCGCTACGGGCGCACGCCCGCGCGGTGTCCTCGGCGCCGGCCGAGGAGACGCCGGCGACGGGCCCCGCCGGGGCCGGCGAGGCGATCCAGTCCTCGGCGGCGGTGCGCGCCGCGGGTGGGCCTGAGTCGTCGGCGGAGATGGTCCGGGCCGCCCTCGCCGACCCGGGCTCGCTCCCGGAAGGCATCGACCCTGAGCTGACCAGACCGGTGACCGAGACCGGCGCGCTGCTGCGTGCGGCGCGGCGCCGGCTGCAAGGCGGCGGTACCCCGCAGGACGCGCTGTGGGCGCTGTGGGAGGGCACCGACTGGCCGGCTCGGCTGCGGCGGGCCGCCGCCAGCGGCTACGGAGCGACGCGGCGGGCGGCCGAGTCCGACCTGGATGCCCTCGTCGCGCTGTTCGACGCGGCCGGCCGGCTCGGCGAGCGGAGCGGGCCTGGCGCGGGTGCGCGCGGGCTGATCGCCGACCTGGTCAGTCAGGACTTCGCCGCCGACAACCGATCGGCCGCCGAGATCCATCCAGACGCCGTCCGGCTGCTGACGGCGCATCGCGCCAAGGGCCTGGAATGGGACGTGGTGGTGATCTGCGGCGTTCAGGACGGCACCTGGCCCGACCTGCGCGCGCAGCACTCCCTGCTCGGCACCGAGCAGCTCGACGCCCCCGAACGAGGCGGGCTGCGGCCGCCCGCGACCCCTCGAGACCGCTGGGCCGAGGAACGCCGCCTTTTCTACATGGCGATCACCAGGGCCCGCCGCCGCCTCGTGGTCACCGCCGTCGACACCGCCGGCGAGGACGGCGTGGGCGGGACAGGCGAGAGCGGCACTCGGCGCAGCGAGTTCCTCGCCGAGCTGGGCGTTCCGGTGACGGACGGCTCGTCCTGGACGCCGCGGCCGCTCACCCTGGCGAGCCTGGTCGCCACCCTGCGCCGGACGTCGGTCGACGCGGCGGCGAGCCCGGCGCTGCGCCGCGCGGCCCAGCGCCGGCTTGCAGCGCTCGCCGCCGCCGCCGACCATGACGGCCGGCCGCTGCTCCCCGCCGCGCACCCGGACCGTTGGTGGGGTGTACGCGACCTGACCTCGTCCGAGGTGCCGGTGGTCCCGGCGGACGAGCCGATCCGGCTGTCCGGTTCGTCGCTGTCGAGCCTGCGTGAGTGCTCGCTGCGCTGGTTCCTGGAGCATGAGGCGCACGCCGGGCGCCCGGCGACCACGGCGCAGAGCTTCGGCCGGGTCGTGCACGCGCTCGTCGACGAGGTCACCGCCGGCCGCACGCCGGCCGACCTCGCGGCGCTGGACGTCCGCCTCGACCTGGTCTGGCGGCAGCTCGCCTTCGAGGCCCAGTGGCGTTCGGACCAGGAGCGTGTGGCGGCGCGGGAGGCGCTCGCCCGCTTCCTCGACTGGCACGCGGCCGAACGCCGGCGGGTCGTCGTGGGTTCGGAGAGGCGGTTCAGCATCGATCTGACCGTCGCCGGCCGCCCGGTCCGGCTGCGCGGCTCGATCGACCGGCTCGAGCTCGACGACGCCGGCCGCATGCACGTCATCGACTTCAAGACCGGCCGGGCCGCCGCCGGCGCGCGTGACCTGGCCGAGCATGCCCAGCTCGGCACCTACCAGCTCGCCGTCCGCGAGGGTGCCGTCGACCCGGCCGCCCCGGCCGCCCCGCCTGCAGGACCGGAACGGTCGGCGGGGTCGGCCGCCGCCGAGCGGCCGGAGGTGGCCGAGGCGCCACAGGCCGGCCGCTCCACGGACACCGGCGACCAGCGCTCGGTCCCCGGCGGCGCCGAGCTCGTTCACCTTCGCCGCGACGCGGACGGCGACCGGCTGGGCCCGCGCGAGCCGGGCGAGCGAGCCGGGTCGCCCCAGGTCCAGCGGCAGGAGGCGTTGCCGGCCGGCCGGTCGTGGGTGGACGAGTTGCTGGGCCAGGCGGTCCATACGATCTCCACGGAGACGTTCGCCCCGACGCCGGGGCCGGCGTGCGACTACTGCTCGTTCCGGCGGTCCTGCCCGGCGTGGCCCACGGAGGGCCGGCAGGTGATCGAATGATGGACCCGTCGCCGCCGGAGCCGACCCTCGACACGGTCACGGTCACGGTCTCGGGCTCGGGCTCGGGCTCGGACCCTGGCGTCGCCGGGAGCCCCGAGCCACGGCGTGCGCACGAGGAGCGCCGCGCGTTGCCTCCGCGGGCCGTCCCGCTGGCGGCGATCCCGCTCGAGACGCGGCCGGCGCAGACCGCGCCTGAGCCGCCGCAGCCCGTCCTGCCCGGTCTCGGTGTCGGCGAGCCGGCTGGCGGCCCCGTCGCCGCCGGAGACTGGTACGAGGACTCCGCCCGGTCCGGCCAGGCGGTGATCTCCGAACCGCGCCGGCTGACCAGGGACGCGGTGCGTGGCCTGCTCGGCGTTCCCTTCACCGAGGAGCAGCTGGACGCGATCTGCGCCCCCGCCGCACCCGGTGTCATCGTCGCCGGCGCCGGATCCGGCAAGACGTCGGTGATGGCCGCACGGGTGGTCTGGCTGGTCGCCGCCGGCGTGCCCGCCGAGCAGATCCTCGGCCTCACCTTCACCCGCAAGGCCGCCGGCGAGCTGGCCGAGCGGGTGCGCCGGGCCCTGGCCCAGCTGCGCCGCGCCCGGCTGGCCGTCGGCGACGCCGCCGACGCCGATGGACCGGCCGGGCCGGGGGGTGTACTGGCAGGCGAAGGCCCGGCCGCCGCCGGCGCTGGTGCGGCAGACACAACCTCGACCGGCGGGGCGGCGGGCCCGTGGGCCGACGACGGGGTCGGAGAGCCCACCGTCGCGACGTACAACTCGTTCGCGAGCAGGCTGGTGGCTGACCACGCGCTGCGGCTCGGCCTCGAGCCCGACTGCGTCCTGCTGCCCGCCGCCGCCCGCTACCAGCTCGCCGCGCACGTCGCCCGCAACTACCCGGGTCGCGTGGAGGCGTTCACCGGTTCGATGTCCGCGTTCGTCGAGGCGATCGTGGCTCTCGACGGCCAGTGCGGTGAGCATCTCGTCGCACCGGAGGACCTGATCGCCTTCGACCGGCGCTGGCTTGCCGATGTGCTCGCGGCCATCGAGCGGGCCCGTACCCGGCCGAACACCGTGACCCTGGTGCGCGACCTGCGCCGGCTGGCCTTTACCGCCCGCCGCCGGCTCGAGCTCGCGGAGCTCGTCAAGGCCTACCGCGCCGCCCGCCGCGAGCGGGAACTGCTCGACTACGGCGACCAGATCACGCTCGCCGCCCAGCTCGCCGAAGAGGTCCCCGACGTCGGCCCGCTGGTCCGCCGCCAGTACTCGATAGTTCTCCTGGACGAGTACCAGGACACCTCCGTGGCACAACGCCGGCTGCTCGTCGGGCTGTTCGGCGGCGGGCATCCGGTGACCGCGGTCGGCGACCCGGCGCAGGCCATCTACGGCTGGCGGGGCGCCTCGGCGAGCAACCTCGACCGGTTCCCGGAACACTTCCCCCAGCTGGACGGCGCGCCGTCGGCGACCTACCAGCTGTCGGTGAACCAGCGCAGCGGCGGCCGGCTGCTCGCCCTCGCCAACGCGGTGGCCGAGCGGTTGCCCACCAGGAGCGTCGCCGTCCTGCGCCCGCGCCCGCAGGCGGCGTCCGCGGGGGAGACCGTCGTCGCGCTGCACGCCACCTGGGCCGACGAGGCTCGCTGGACGGCGGGCCAGCTCGCCGAACGTGTCCGCGCCGGCCGCCCGCCGCGGGAGTGCGCGGTGCTCGCCCGGTCATGGTCGGACGTTCCCGCGCTGGTGGACGCGCTGACGGCCGAGGGCCTGCCCGTCGAGGTGCTCGGGCTCGGCGGCCTGCTGTCCAAGCCCGAGATCGCCGACATCCGGGCCACGTTGGAGGTGCTCGACGACCCGACCGCGAACCCGTCGCTGATGCGCCTGCTGACCGGTCCCCGGGTGCGGCTCGGCCCCCGCGACCTCGCCGCGCTCGGCCGGCGCGCACGCGACCTGCTGCGCACCGGCCTGCCCGCGACGGGCGGGTCGCCGCCGGCGCTGGCCTCGGCGGCGCAGGCCTCGGCGGCGCTGGACGACGCGGTCGCCGACGTCGACCCGAGCGATGTGGTCTCGCTGGCCGACGCGCTGGCCGACCCCGGCGTGGAGATCTCCGCCGAGGGCGCCCGGCGGACGCGCGCGCTCGCCGCGGAGCTGGGCGAGCTGCGCGCGCACACCGGCGCCGGCCTCGTGGACCTGATCCACCGGGTGGTCGAGACGACCGGCCTCGACGTCGAGCTGGAGCTGGCCGCCGCTCGGGTGCCCGATGCACCGGCCGCCACCCTCAGGGTGGAGCACCTGCCCGAGCGGCGACCTGCTGGACGGGCGGCCTCACGGGGGGCCGGCGGGAGCTTCCGGGGGCGGGAGAACCTGGCGGCCTTCCTGCGGGTCGCGGCCGACTTCGACCGCTCGGCCGCCGGCTACGACGACGCGAGCGGGCGGGCGTCGCTCACGTCGTTCCTGAGCTTCCTGCGGGCCGGCGAGCAGTACGAACGCGGGCTCGAGGCCGACGTCGCCGGCGCGGGCCGGGCCGTCCAGGTGCTGACCATGCACGCGGCCAAGGGCCTGGAATGGGACGTCGTCGCCGTGCCCAACATCAGCCGCGGGTCGTTCCCCGATGCCACCGTCGGGGAACGGTGGATCACCTCCCCTTCGGTGCTGCCAACGCCGTTGCGCGGAGACGCCGACGACCTGCCGGAGTTCACCGTCGACGACGACCGGGCGGTGTTCGACCGGTTCGCCGACCAGTGCCGCCAGCAGGCCGAGCACGAGGAACGCCGGCTCGCCTACGTCGCGTTCACGAGGGCGCGTACGACGCTGATCGCCAGCGGCCACTGGTGGGGCCCGACCCAGAAGAAGCCCCGCGGCCCGTCCACCTTCCTGGACGAGCTGCGAGACCACGCGCAGGCCGACGGCAACGGCCGGGTCGACGTCTGGGCGGACATCCCGCTGGAAAAGACCAACCCCGCACTCGAGGCACCGCCGGAGTATGTCTGGCCGGCCCCGATGGACCCGCTCGCGGGCGCGGCCCGGCGCGCGGTCGCGGGTACGGTACGTGATCTTCTCGCGGGTGTGCCGGTGGCTGCCGCCGTGGCGGCGACGCCGGGCGTCAGCGGCGCCGCGGCCGTCGTCGTCGAAGCAATGGCCAGGATCGCCGAGGAGGACGACCGCGCGAGGATGACCGCGCAGGAGCGTGCGCTGCTCGACGCTCTGGACCAGGAGACGCGGCTGCTGGTCGACGAGGCGCTCGCGGCCCGCGCACCCGCTCGCCGGGTTCCGCTGCCGGTCGGGCTCACCGCCACCCAGGTGATGAAGCTGCGTGCGGACCCGGACGGCCTCGCCCGTGAGCTGGCCCGGCCGCTGCCACGCCGGCCCGTCCCCGCCGCGAGTAGGGGAACCCGCTTCCACGCCTGGGTCGAGGAGATCTTCGACCGTCGCCCGCTGCTCGACTACGAGGACCTGCCGGGAGCGCAGGACGAATACCTCGACGACGCCGAGCTGCGCGCCCTGAAGGACGCCTTCCTCGCCGGCCCGTACGGCGGGCGCCGACCGTTCGCCGTCGAGGCGCCGTTCGAGCTGCCGATCGCCGGCAGGGTGATCCGCGGCCGCATCGACGCGGTCTACGACCTGGGTGATGGCCGCTTCGAGGTGGTCGACTGGAAGACCGGAGCGACCACGGCCGACCCGGTCCAGCTCGCCCTCTACCGCCTGGCCTGGGCCCGGCTGCGCCGGATTCCGCTCGACGCCGTCGACGCGGCCTTCTACTACGTGCGCGACAGCCGCCTCGTGCATCCGCAGCTGCCGACCGAGACCGACCTGGTCAACCTGCTGGGCCCATCGCGACCGGTCTGACGCCGACCGAGCCGGCGCCGACGGCTGGTGGCCGGCGACCCGGCTGCGGGCACGGGGCGGCCGGCGACTCGGCCGCTGGCGACCTCGCGGCCGGCGACCGGGCGGCTGTCGGCGGGCGGCTGGCGTGCGGCCCCACGGCGGACGGCCCGCTACCGTCCGGCGGCCAGGTCGACGAGCAGCGCACGATGGTCTGAGACGGCGGTCCGCTCGGCGCGAGCGGCAACGACCGGCGGCACGGCACCGCGCGCGAGCACATGATCGAACTGCACTCGCGGCGCCGGCGCCGGATACGTGGGGCTGGCCACGAGCCGCCGCCAGCTCGTGAGCAGACGCGGCAACGGCCCCGGCAGGTTCAGGTCACCGAGAATCACCATCGCCTGGCTGGTCGCGTGGACTGCCCCTCCAGTCGGCTCGCCCAGGGCGCGGACGAGGCGGCGTAGCTGCGTCGCGTTCCAGCCGGGGACGAAGGACAGGTGCGTGCCGGCGACGGTGAGCGGGCCGGCGGGCGTCGTCAGCTCGGCGACGATCGCGACGCGCGGCTCGTCGTCGAGCAGGATGAGACGCGGTCGCCCGTTCGGTCCGGGAACGGCGACCGGAGCACGGACCGGTGCCCGCCCAAGTGCGACGACCCGCCAGGTACGCACGGGAAACCGGCTGACCAGGGCGATGCCGTAGGCAGGCTCGTCGGGCAGGCGCGGCCCGACGGCCGGCCGCCAGGCGAGGCCGGGAGTGCCGTAGACGGTCGCCTCGAACCGCTGGCCCGCCGGCCCGACCCCGAGCGCGTCCGCCGCCGCCGCGCACAGGTCGGCGCCGCCGGACCGCGGCTGGTCGACGTCGACCTCCTGGAGCGCCAGCACGTCGCAGTCCAGGGACGCGACGGCCGCGCGGAACCGGGCCAGGTCGACGTCGCCGTCCCGCAGAGAGCGGCCGTGCATCACGTTGAACGTCCCGAGCCGCATGGTTCGCACGGTAACCGGCCGACCCTGCCCCGTCGTGGGCGCGTCCGCCCCGGAAGCCGGCTTTCGGGGCTGCGCGAGGATGACCGGTGGCCGACGTATCTAGCAGTGGCCGGCGGCCGGCGGCCGGTCGCAGCGAGCCGCGAGCCGCCAGCCATCAGCGGCTGGCGGCTGGCGGTTGGTCGTTGGCTCACAGCTTGGCCGCCCGGCCGCCCGGTCGCCCGGTCGCCCGGTCGGCGGTCTGGTGGCCTCGGTGGGCTTACCGCCTGGTAGTGCGTCGACGCGGTACCCGCGGCGTGGGCGCACCGCGGTGCGGAGGGAGCGAGAACGGATGCGGCTGGTCATCGACAGTGACGGCGGGATCGACGACGCGGCGGCGATCATCTGGCTGTGCGGGCAGCCGGACGTCGAGATCGCGGCGATCACCGCGGTGGGCGGCAACGTGGCGGTGCGCCAGGCCGCCCGCAACCTGCGGATCATCCTCGAGGCCGCCGGCCGCTCCGAGGTCCCGGTGTATGTCGGGGCGGACCCGACGGACCCGGCACCGCCCACCACCCGGCCGGTGTTCATCCACGGCGAGGACGGCCTGGGTGACGTCGGGCTCGCGGACCCGCTGCGCGGGGCCGACGAGGACACGCCCGCCGTCGACGTGCTGGTCAGGGAGATGTACCGGGGTGCGTCGGTGCTGACTCTGGGGCCGCTGACCAACCTGGCGGCGGCGGTGCGCGCCGACGCCGCGGCGGCCCGCTCCAGCCGGCTGACGCTGATGGGCGGCAGCGCACACGCCCGGGGCAACGCCCGGCCCAGCGCCGAGGCGAACGTCGCAAACGACCCGCTCGCCGCCGCGGCGGCGCTCGGCGCCGGCTGGTCCGTGCCGCCGGTGATGGTCGGCCTCGACGTCACCCATCTGGCGACGCTGCGCGACGTCGAGTTCGCCGCGCTGGCGGCCCGGCGAACCGCCGCCGCGGCGTTTCTCCATGGGCCGATGTCGTTCTACCGCCGATATGGCGGCACGCTGTGCGCCGAGGGCGAGACGCCCTGCCACGACCTGCTCGCGGCGATGGCCGTCGTGCGGCCCGACATCATCGGTGTCGAGACGCTGCCCGTCGAGGTCGACACGGGCGGCAGCGCGGCCTGGGGGCAAACGGTCGTGGACCTGCGCCAGTTGGCCTGGCGCGGCCGGGAGGCCAGGCCGGCCCTGGCCGAAACCGCCGCCGCGCAGGCCGGGCCGGACGGCAACGCCGTGGCGGCCGGCGCCCCGGTCGCCGTCGGCCTCACCGTCGACGTGGACTTTTTCCGGGCCGCGATCCGGGACCTCGCGGGCGAGCCCACGACGACGGCGTCCGCCTAGCCTCCCGCCCTGCGGGCTGGCCACGGCTGGTCGCGGCGTCGGATCTGACTCGTCTATGTCGCGTGGACGCTGGGAGCGGGCCGGCTGCTGGGCGCGGGCGCTGGGGATCTGGTCGCGTCCGTGAGGACAGGTTCGATGGGGGCGCCGTCTCGCTCGCCCTCGGAGTGGCCCTCGTCATCGACGATCGTGGCGGTGCTGCCCCGTAGGACGAGCTCCAGCTCGAACCGGGCGTTCGGATCGTCTAGATCGTCTCCGAACAGCTCGCGTAGCTGCAGCACGCGGTAGCGGACGGTCTGAGGGTGGATCTGCAGCCGGCGAGCGATGAGCCCTCGCTGGCCGTGCAGTGCCAGCCAATGCAGCAGGGTTGCGGCGAGGCGCCGCTGGGTCCGTTCGGGAAGGCCCGCGAGCGGGGCGAGCCGCCGACGGGTGAGGTCGGCCAGCAGTGCTGGGTCGCGGGCGAGTAACAACGCCGCGAGGTGGTCGTCGGTGAACAACGGGTCGCCGTGCGGATCCGCTTGGAGCAGGCCGCCGTCGCGGGCCTCGCGGGCGAGCCGGGCCCGGTCGGCGCTTGCGGCGGCGCATGCCCAGGGCACCGACGGGCCGACGACGGCGCAGCGGCCCGCGAGCTGGCCGGCGAGACGCGGGCCGCGGACGTCGTCGCCGTTGACGAACAGCCAGAGATCCGGGCCGTCCTCGGCGCTCGGGCAGCCGGTGGGCAGGCCGTCGGCCTGACGGTGTCCGTCGACTGCCGGCGGGACCAGCACGGCGGCGAGCTGGTCGGGTATCCGCAGCGCCGCGGACTGGGCGATCTCCTCGATGCCGGCCGGGTCCGCGCCGGCCAGCAGCAGCTCGCCGATCCGGTCCCACAGCCGCTCCCTCGCACCGGCGGTCGCGGACTGGGCGAGCGCGTATCCCTCGGCGGAGGCGGCGCAGACGCTGTCGATGTAACCGAAGAGTGTCTCGCCGAGCGTGACGAGGCCCTCGGCGTCGAGCCCGCCGCGCAGCCTGGCCACGTCGGCGAACCGCCGCCAGGCGACTCGGGCGCCGACCCGGTAGGCGGCGAGCAGGTTGTCCAGCGACCGGCCGGCGTGGAACTCGCCGCGCCCGAGGCGTACATAGACCTCGCGGCTCGCGGCGACGGAGGCCGGGTCGTCCGGCCCGCCGTCGACGATCGCCAGGAACCGGCGCAGCGCCTCGGCGACGCCGGCGCGCACGCCGTGCCCGAACCGCCCCTCCAACGGCCGGGCATAGGCCGGCACCTCCGCCGCGATCGCCGCGATGATGCCTTCACCCGTCGGCGCCAACTCGGCGCCGAGCAACGCCCTCAGCCCGGCCGGAAACTGTCCCGGCGGAACAGCCATCTCCACGTCTTCACCGTAGCCGCCGCGCCCGGCCGGCGGCGGCCCCACGGGGCCGGTGGCGCGGACGGGCGCTCAGGCCCGAACCATCCTCGGTGGTGCCTACGGTGCTGCGACCTCGTAGCCCATCCTGGTCAGCTGGTGCGCCGCGGTCTCGGGGTAGCGGCGGACCGCTATGGCCGGACTTGGCGAGGTTGGTTTATGGGTCGCCAAGTCCGGCTCGGCGGGCTGCGAGGATTGCGGCGGCACGATCCGTGGCATGGAGCTTGGCAAGGATATTTGAAACGTTGTTCGCGACGGTTTTCGGAGTAAGGCCAAGATGGCGTCCAATTCGGCCATTCGGCCATCCGTTCGCCAGTAGACCGAGGATCTCCCGCTCCCGTTCAGTGAGCTCGGGGAACGGCTTGGCGGCCGGCCGAGGATCGGCGAACGTGCGCAGCACCCGCTGGGCGACGTCCGGCCCGAAGACCGCGTCGCCGCGCGCGGCGGCGTGGACGGTGCGGACGACGTCCTCCTGCTGTGCGCCCTTGAGCAGGTAGCCGCGGGCGCCGGCGCGCAGTGCGGCGAAGACGAACTCGTCCTCGCCGTACATCGTCAGCATCACCACCGCGACCGACGGGTACGCGGCGCTGATCCGCCGGGTCGCCTCGACGCCGCCGATCCCCGGCATCTCGACGTCCATGAGGACGACGTCCGGGCGCAGCCGCCCGACCAGCCCGACAGCCTCCTCGCCCGACGCCGCCTCGCCCACGACGGTGAGCCCGTCCATCGAGTCGAGAAGCACGACGAGTCCGTCGAGCACGATCCGATGGTCATCTACGATGACCACCCGGATGTCCGCCGCCGAGCCGTCCGTCCCGTCACCGGGCATCGGCGCGCCCGCGCCGCCGATGGCGTCCCCAGTAGCCTCCGTCATCCTGTACTCCCGGCCAGCTCGGTGCCCGCGGCACCCGTGTCTCGTACGCCTCCACTGAAGTCTTTCGCGCTCTGCGCGCCGCTGGCGTCGGCGCCTCCGGACCCGGCCGCGACGCCTGGAACGACGATGGCAGCGCCGGAAGCGTCGCTGTCGTCCGTGCTGTCGGTGCCCTCCGTGCCGCTCGCGGCTCCCAATCCGTTCGGCGCCGGTGGCACGGCGCTTCCGGCCAGGGTGAGCGGAAGTTCGACCCGCACCTGGCCACCGGCCGCGGTGGGCCCGGCCTGCCAACCACCCCCTAGCGCCGTGGCCCGCTCCCGCATCGAGGTCATCCCGACACCCGGCCGCCAGGCCGCCGCGGTGCCCCCGGCATGGCTTGCCGCACCGTCGTCGCGGATCTCGATCGTCAGTGCCTCGGAGCACACGATCGTCACCTCGCAACGGCTCGCGCCCGCGTGCCTGGCGACGTTGTTCACCGCCTCGGTCACGATCCGGTACGCGGCCACCTCGACCGCCGCGGGCAGGGCCGGTAGCTCCTCCGGTGCCGCCAACGTCACCGGCACCGCCGCCCCGCGCAGCGTCTCCCGCAGTGCGGGCAGCAGCCCGAGCTCGTCCAGCGCGGGCGGGCGCAGTGCGTAGACCAGTCGGCGCAGGTCCCCGAGCGCCGAGGTGAGATCCCGGCGCACGTCGGCCAGCAGGCCCGTCGCCCGGGGCAGGTCGCGGTGCGCGAGGTTGCGCGCGGCGTCCACCTTCGTCGCCGCGGCGGTCAGGACGGGCCCGAGCCCGTCGTGCAGGTCACGCCGCAGCCGGCGGCGCTCCTCCTCGGCGGCGCTGACGATCCGTTCCCGGGAGCGCATCAGCTCCTCGGTGAGCTGTACGTTGCTGGCCGCGACGGCGACCTGGCGGGCGATGTCGGCCAGCAGCCGCGTCTCCCGCGGCGCGAGCGCGTTCTGGCCGGACCGCAGTCCCACCACCAGCGCGCCGATGTCCTGGCCCTGATGGACGAGCGGAAACCGGACGGTCGCGTCCGGCCGGGCGGCCACGGTACCGTGGGTGATCGCGCGGACCGAGCCGTCGTCGGCGCGCATCTCGACGGCGGCCGACGGCAGTCGCAGCGTCCCGGTGAGCGCCTCCAGCAGGCCCGGCAGCAGCTGATGGACGCTGCCGGCCCCCTCCAGCCGGGCGGCGACCCGGGTGGCCACCGTGTACGGCTCATCGCGTTCGCCGTAGAGGAAGCGGTTGACCAGGCGCTGCACCCAGTCGCGCGCCGGGGCGAGGCTGAACGCCGCGCCGAGGGCCGCGAGCACCGTCCATGGCCCGCCGACCGTCTGGCCGAGCGCGGCGAGCAGCGCGACCCCCGCGGCGTAGACCCCGGCGACGATCGCGGAGAGCAGGACGTAGACGAGCGTCCGGTTGAGCACGACCTCGATGCCGTAGACCCGGTTGGCGAGGACGACCGCGACGACGACCACCAGCTCGACCATGGTCCCGACGCCCGCGATGACGCTGCCTGCCGGGAGGGCGACGATGAAGGGGGTCGTCACGATGGCGGCCATGTTGGTCACCGCCAGCCAGCGCAGCACCTGGCGCAGCTCGCCTCGTGCGCGTCGCCACCGGGCCACCATGACGACCGACCCGAGCAGCATGCCCAGGGAGATCGCGAGCACGACCAGGAGGTCGGGGACGGGCACCGCGATCGGGTTGACCAGATCGGCGTACCTGGGCGGCGGGTCGACGAGCCGGGCGTTCGACGTTGGCCCGCTCAGCCAGCCGGCGACGCACAGCCCGATGCTGGTGATGGCGAGCGCGCGCAGCCGGCCGCTGGGTAGCCGGCCGTACGGGAAGGTCGCGAGGGTGGTCGTCCAGATGACGGGTTCCAGCGGCTCGCAGACGCCCACAAGGATCATGACTGGCACCAGTGCCGGCAGGTCGTGCCCTCCGTAGACGGCGTACATCACCCAGCCGCTGCCGGCGGCCGACCCGGCGCGCGCGAGCGCCGCGGCGAGCGCGAGCCAGCCGAACGGCACGTCCGGCCGGCGCGAGGCCAGCAGCCATCCGGCGACCAGGTACGGCACCGCACTCAGGATGTTCGTCCAGCCGAAGCCGCTCGCCGAGTCGCCGCCGGGCGAGGTCACCCCGTCCGGGGTTGCCAGGACCAGCACGGCCCCACCGACGAGCAGCACCAGCGTCGCGACTGCCAGGGCGTGCGCCAGCCAGCGCCACCGCGGTGACGCCACCGATTCCGGGGTCGCCACCGATTCCGGGCGCGCCGCCGATTCCGCGCGCTTCGCGGTGACCGGGCCCGCGGTCGACGGCGGACCGGGCGCGGTCACCGGTGCGTCGGCTGCCTGCATCTGGTCTCCCGGAGGCTGCGCGGGGCTGTCTGATCGTGCCCCTGTCCGACCAAGTGTGGAGCAGCCGGATTCCCGCGACCTCGGGAAATCCTCCCGAGGCACCGCGGGAACGCGCACCCGTGCCGCCGGGACCCGCGCGGCCGAATGATCGCCGTGGCGCCGCGACCGGTCATGCGGACCGGTCCGCCACAACCCGATCGGGAGAGAACGATGAAGACCCTCACCACTGACGGCGAGACCAGCCGCCCTTCCCGCCAGGGCCGCGCAGGCGCGGTGTCGCGTGGTCGTCGGCCACTGCGCCGGCAGAGCTGGGTAGTGACCGCGGGCGCGCTCAGCGTCGGCACGGCCCTGCTGCTCAGCGCCTGCTCCGACTCCTCGGACGCGTCCGACGCGCCGGGCTCGTCGACGTCGGCGTCCGCGGCGGCCACGCCCGCGGCCGCCGACGCGGCCAGCGGCGCCAGCGCGGCGGCCTGCAAGGCCATGGTCGCCAGCGACTGGGTGAACATCCCCGGGATCAATCCCAGTGCCCCGCCGGCGTCCGCGGCGGATCTCGCGTCCTGGGCGACGCCGGTACTGACCAACCTCACCACCGTGCGCGCGGGCGTCCCGGCCAACCTCACCGGCCAGGTCGACACGTTGACGACGGCCGTGCAGGGCGCCAAGGACGGCAAGCCGATCGACACCGAGGACGCCTCGCTGGGCGCGGCCCTCGCGGCCGTCGACACCTGGGTGCACGACTCCTGCGGCTACACCACGCTCGACGTGACCAACAGCGACGGCACCGCGCTGGCCGGCGTGCCGGCGACGCTGCCCGCCGGCCCGGTGGCGATGAAGTTCGCCAACACCGGCACCGACCCGGCGAAGGCCGGCTTCATCCTGCTGCTCGGCAAGGTCCGAGACGGCGAGGCGGCGACCGCCGCCGACGTGCAGTCCGGGAAGGTCAACCTCGAGGACATCGCCGACACCGTGTCAGTGGCCCAGCCCACCGGCCCCGACCCCGCATATGGCCTGGCCACGCTCAGCCCCGGTCGCTACATCGTCACCACGCCGGTCGGGACGCCCCCGGAGTTCAGCGGCGTCATCGCGACCGGTTTCGAGGTCAGCTGACCCGGCCTGCAGCCCAGGAATCCTGAAAGGAGTAGTCACCATGTCCACCTCCACCACGCCCGCCGCACCGACCACCTCGCTGACCGGCCGTGTCCTCGCCGCCGCCTGCCTGATCGCGGCCGGGCTCGCGGGCGTCCTGGCGACCGTCCTGCTCCCGCCGACCGGCGAGGGCGACGACATCGCCTCGATCGACAGGTACGCCGCGCACGCCGGCCGGGTCGACGCGGGGCTCGCGATCGAGGCGCTGGTCGTGCTGCTCGGCGCGGCCACCGCGCTCGCCGCGCTGCTGGCCTTCCCACGAGCACGCCGGCTCGCGAGCGTCGCCGGCTGGCTCGGGATCATCTCGGGGAGCGCCTGGATCGGCCTCGTCCACGCGGATGGTGTCCGCGCCGCCGCGGCCGACCACGACCATGCCGCCGGTGCCGCGCTGATGCAGACCATGAGCGACTCGGCGCAGTTCCAGGTATTCGTCGCGCTCAGCCTGCTCGGTGGCCTGGTGTCGATGGTGTGCCTCGGCATCGCGCTGTGGCGGTCGCGGGCCGTGCCCCGCTGGGCGGCGGCGCTGTTCGTCCTCTTCCAGCCGGCCAACCTCGTGGGTGGCGGCATCGGGGCCATCGGCACCACCGTCGCGAACGCGCTCCTGTTCCTCGGGTTCGCCGTCTGCGCCGCGACCATCCTGCGCAGTGGCCTGCCGGCTCTCGCTGTCGACGCGAGCCCGGCTGTCCAGGCGGTACCGGCCTCGGCCTCCCCGGCCTCAGTCCACTGAACGGGTCCACCAGCAACGTCCGTCAGCGGCGGGCAGGATGCGTCACCTCCGACGTGCCCTGCCCGCCAGCTGGCTGTTCCGACGCGTCAGTCCGGCAGGACGTCCGCCGTGGATTTCTGGGGTGATCCTGAAGGCGACAGCCGCCGGGCGTGCGACAGAAGATCGTTGTGCTCTACGACCCTGGGGGACCACGGTCGGCCGCACTGCGCCAGCCCGCAGATTTGGGGCTACTCATGCCGGCGAGGCGGTCCGGAGCAGTAGCGTGGCCAGATGTGTCCTCACGTACCGGCACCGGCCCGACGGCGTCCGCCACGATGACCTCGACTCTTCCCTCGCCCGCCTATCCGCTGGAGAAGGCTCAGCTCGACAACGGGCTGCGGGTCGTTCTCGCCCCTGACGCCACGGCGCCGGTCGTGGCGGTGGCTGTGCATTACGACGTCGGCTTCAGGTCCGAGCCGGAGGGCCGCACCGGTTTCGCGCACCTGTTCGAACACATGATGTTCCAGGGCAGCGAGCATGTCGGAAAGGCCGAGCATCCGAAGTACGTGCAGGCGGCTGGTGGCATTTTCAACGGCTCGACGCACCCGGACCACACGGACTACTACGAGCTGCTCCCGGCTGGCGCACTCGAGCTCGCACTCTTCCTCGAGGCCGACCGGATGCGGGCGCCGAAAATCACCCGCGAGAACCTGGACAACCAGATCGCCGTCGTCCAGGAAGAAATCCGGGTGAACGTGATGAACCGCCCATACGGCGGCTTCCCCTGGATCACCCTGCCACCGGTCGCGTTCGACACCTTCCCGAACGCGCACAACGGCTACGGCGACTTCAGTGAGCTGGAGGCGGCGAGCCTGGACGACGCGGAGGACTTCTTCGAGAAGTTCTACGCCCCGGGCAACGCCGTCCTGACGATTGCCGGCGACTTCACCGTCGACGACGCGACGAAGCTGGTGGAGCGGTACTTCGGCGACATCGCCGCCCGAGCCGTGCCGATTCGGCGCAGCTTCGCCGAGCCCGTCCGGGCGCAGGAGCGGCGCAGCGAGCTCGTCGACAAGCTCGCGCCCAGGCCGGCGCTCGCCATCGGCTACCGGGTTCCGGACCCGGACACGGACCTGCCCGCCTTCCTCGCCCACTTCCTGCTGACCGACGTGCTCACCACGGGCGACGCCAGCCGGCTCGAGCGACGGCTGGTGCAGGACGACCGGTCGGTGATCGGAGTAAGCAGCTATCTGGGCACCTTCGGTGACCCGTTCGACCAGCGCGACCCGCTGCTGCTGACCATCGAGGCCCGCCACGCGGCCGAGTCGCCAGCCGACGGGATCGTCGCCGCGATCGACGAGGAGCTCGAGCGGATCGCTACCGACGGCCTCGCCGACGGCGAGCTTTCGCGGGTGCGCGCCCGGGTCGCCTCGGGACTGCTGCGCGAAGCGGACGACGCACTCGGCCGGGCACTCGCCCTGGGCGCGTTCGAGCTGCACCGCGGCCGCCCGCAGATGCTCAACGAGCTGCCGGCCCTGCTGTCCGAGGTGACGGGCGACACCGTCGCCGCAGCCGCGGCCGCGTTGCGTACGCAGGGGCGGTCGGTACTGGAGCTGAAGGCCGGGGCGTCCTCGTGACGGCGGGACCAGCGACGGCGGGACCCTTGATGGCGAGGCCGTCGACGGCGAAGCCATCGACACTGACGGCAAGTCTGCGTACGGCAGGCAATGATCGATCGACAGGACGGCGGGGGCGATGACGACGACGACCCAGCGGGCGAGCCTCATCCCGGCCGTTCGCCCGACGGTTCCGGCCCAGCTGCCGACCGTGGTGGAACGCACTCTGCCGAACGGGCTGCGGGTGCTGGTGGTCGCGCGCAGCAGTGTCCCGCTGGTGGAGCTGCGGCTGCGGATCCCGTTCACCGGGCTCGGCGCGGACTACGCCGCGCGGACCGAGCTGCTCGCCGAGACACTCTTCACCGGGACGGCGAAGCGTGACCGGGTACAGATCGCCACCGCCGTGCAGGCCCTCGGCGGGTCCCTGTCCACCGGGGTCGACGCGGACCGGCTCGCGGTCGTCGGCTCAGCGCTGGCGACGAACCTGGACCCGCTGCTGGGCATCCTCGCCGAGGTGCTGACCGAGGCGAGCTACCCCGACGACGAGTTCGGCGGCGAGCGCGACCGGGTGGTCGAGGACGCCACGATGGCGCTCAGCCAGCCGGGCGTGATCGCTCGGGAGGCGTTGCTCGGCCGGATGTTCCCCGGGCACCCGTATGGCAGTGTGGTGGCCGAGCCGGCCGTGCTCGCCGGGGTGAGCGTCGACGCGGTCCGCGACCTGCACGCGGCCAGGATCTCGCCTCGCGGCGCGATCCTCACCCTGGTCGGTGACGTGGAGCCGGCCGCGGCACTCGACGCCGTCGAGGCGGCGCTAGGTGGCTGGTCTGGCGGCGAGTCCGAGGCCATGCCGCCTGTCCCGGCGCTGACGACGGGGCCGATCCTGATCGTGAACCGGCCGGGCGCGGTGCAGACGAACATCCGTCTTGGCGGCGGCGCGCTCGACCGCAGGGACCCCGGCTACCCGGCGCAGCGGCTCGCGAACACGATCTTCGGCGGCTACTTCAGCTCGCGGCTGGTCGACAACATCCGCGAGGACAAGGGTTACACATACTCGCCGCGCAGCTCCGTCGACAACTACCTGGCCGGGTCCCGGTTCACCGTGGCCGCCGACGTCGCGACCGACGTCACCGGGCCTGCGCTGCTGGAGATCCTCTACGAGCTCGGCCGGATGGCGGTGCTCGCGCCCTCCTCCGAGGAGCTCGAGGCGGCCCGGCAGTATTCGGTCGGGACGATGGCGCTTGGCAGCGCCACGGCCGCGGGCCTGGCCTCCACACTGTCGGGGCTCGCCGGAGCGGGCATCGGGGTCGAGTACCTTCGTGACCATCCGGCGGCGCTCACGAAGGTGACCGCGGAGGAGGTGCTCGCGGTCGCGGCCAGGCTGCTCGCACCGACCAGGCTGATCGCGGTGCTCGTCGGCGACGCCGAGAAGATCACTAGTGCGGTCGCGGCGCTCGGGCCGGTGACCGCCGTCGTCGACGGCTCGGCCGGTTCCTGACCATCGGCGACGGACCCGTCCTCGGCGACGGACGTGCGCCCTGGCCGGCCGGTCAGCCGGCCCGGGCGGACCGCCAGCCCGCCCGGGCCGAAGCTCGGATGAGGCTGGGGCGCCTGACTGGATGCCTGCTGGTCTCTCGACGCAGCCGGTGGGCTGGGTCAGTGACGGGTCGGTGTGGGACGCGGTGGGGTCGGCCTGGGCGTAGCGCCGGTCCCGGACCCAGGTCCGGGTCCGGCGCTTGGCGCGGTCCCGGACCCGGGCCGGCCGCCGAGCTCGCCCGGCAGCGCGATCCGTGGGTCGTTGACCGACTCGACGACCTGGCGAGCCAGGTCGTGAACCCGCCGGCCCATGCCCCGCGCGGTGCGCCGCAGCCGCTCGAACGCGTCCCGCGGCTTGATGTGGTGGCGCTCGGCGAGCACGCCGATCGCCTGTTCCACGATCACCCGGGATGCGAGCGCGTGCTCCAGCTGGACCACCGACAGCCGTAGCTTCTCGACCTCGCCGAGCTCGCGGTCGGCACGGCGCGGCCGGCCGGGCGGGTTGAGGTCCTCGGCCAGCAGGTCGGCGAGCACCATCGCGGAGATCAGGTCACCTACCGGCCGGACGTCCGTGCCAGGCCCTTCGACGACCCAGCCGGCGCTCGTCCGGCGTAGCCGCATCTCGCCGGCGGCTCCCGCGGCCGCCGCCGGCGCCACCGGCGCAGGCGATGACGGAGCCGGGCGTGGGGCGCCGGTCCGTAGCGGCGGCCCCGGCCGCGGCGGGGGCCCGGGCCGGGGCGGGGGTCCCGGCCGCGGTGCCCTGGCCGATCCGCCTGCGCCGCCGGCCAGCGAACCGGGCCCGGGTACGGCTCGCCCGGGCGCCGAGGGCGGCGGCCCCGGCACCGAGGGCGGCAGTCCGGGCACCGACTCGGGTGCTGCCGTCGGCGGCGCGGCGGGCTGACCGGCGTGCGGGTGCGTGGCCGCGGGCGCCGGAGGGCCGGAGACCGCGGTCGTCGGCGCGATGCCGGTCGGTTTCGGCGCCGCGACCGTGGCCTGGGCCGAGGCGGGGGTCGAGGCAGGAGCGGCGGTGCCGGCGGGCCACGTGGCGCCCAGGCCGTCGGCGATGCCGCGCAGCAGCGGCAGCGTCGCGGGGCCGATGTCCACCGTGGCGCGATCCAGCCCGACCAGCAGCCCGACGAGTTCTCCTCCTCGGGTCAGGACCGGCACGACGACGTGGCTGGCGACGCCGAGGCTTGCGTGCTCCACCGTGTCCGCCAGGCTCGGTTCCGTTCCCACCCGGGTGCCAATGGCTGGGGCACCGTCGAGGACGCGGGCGACCAGGCTCGCCTCACGTGGAAACTGCGTTCCCGATTCCAGACCGGGCAGCGTCCCAACCACCTGCAGGTAGGTGGCCGTCGTCGTGGAAATTTCCACGAACCCGGCCGCCTCCATGCGGTGGAGGGCTTGCGAGGCCCGCGCGGCAGCGTCCACGGTGCTGCGCGCCTGTCCTGAGGGTGGTGACGACACAGGCCGAACTCTCCCACAAACTTCACGGGCAGTGACGGACACCGTCCCATGAGCCGGCCGTGTATGCGTCCGGAGGGCGTTGAGCACCGATTTTCTCGTTGCTCTGCGTATCCGTTATGCGGCAGAAGTGACCTTCTCGGCGACCTGACGGAGGGACGGATTCGTCATCACAGTCCCATCTGGGAAGAGGACTGTGGGCACGGTCGCGTTGCCGTTGTTCGCATCGCGGACCAGTTGCTCGGCAGTGGGGTCTGACTCGATGTCGACCACCTCGTAAGGGATGCCGGCGTCGTCCAGCTGGCGCTTCAGCCGCTTGCAGTAGCCACACCAACCGGTGCTGTACATCGTGAGCACTGATCATCCTCTCGCGCGGGTCGAGCGGGGCCGCGTGGCCATCGCGGCGCCGTTGCATTGCAACGAACGGCGCAACGGGCGGATTGGGAGAAATCCACCCATTTTGGTGGCCCATGGGTGGCCTTCGTCATCCACAACCTGACGACGGCCCCGCCGCTTCCCGCGGCCACCAGTGACTACGGTTTCAGGTCATGTCCGGTGAGTTGGCCGCTGTCACCCGCCCCTCCCGTCCGGCCGTGCCGGCCGGCGCCGACCGGCCGCCTGCGGCGGGGGGCGGGAGCGGCCAGCGTGACCCCGTCCCGGCCGGCTCCGTCCCGGCCGGCTCCGTCCCGGCCGGCTCCGAGACGGCCGGCTCCGAGACGGCCGGCTCCGAGCCGGCTGGCCCTGGCAGCGTCGCGGCCGCGGCCGACCGCGCGGGGGTCGGCGAGCCCGCGGGTGCCGCGCCGGCGGGTGGGCCGCTGGGGCCCGGGCTCGACCCCGAGCAGCGCGCGGCGGTGTTCGCGCCGGTGGGGCCGGTGTGCATCCTGGCTGGCGCCGGGACCGGCAAGACCAGGACGATCACCCACCGGATCGCCCGCCTCACCCGCGACGGAGTGCCTGGCGGCCAGGTGCTCGCGGTGACCTTCACCAACCGGGCCGCTGGCGAGCTACGCGCCCGGCTGCGGGACATGGGTGTCGAGGGTGTGCAGGCGCGGACCTTCCACGCGGCGGCGCTGCGCCAGCTCGGATACTTCTGGCCCAAGGTCGCCGGCGCCGCGCTGCCGAACCTCGTGCAGAGCCGCGTGTCGCTGGTCGCGAAGGCTGCGAGCCGTGCCAGCCGGCGGCCCGATCGGGGCGAGCTGCGTGACCTCACGGCCGAGATCGAGTGGGCCAAGTCGACGTTGGTGACGCCCGACAGCTACCCGCGGGTGGCCGAGGCGATCGGCCGCGAGACCGTCTGGCCGGCGGACGCCGTTGGCCGGCTCTACGCCGACTACGAGCAGGTCAAGCGCGCGGCCGGCGTTCTCGACTTCGACGACGTGCTGTTGCTGACGGCAGCGATCATTGAGGAGCATTCCTGGGTCGCCACCGAGCTGCGGTCGCGGTACCGCCATTTCGTCGTCGACGAGTACCAGGACGTCAACCCGCTGCAGCAGCGGGTGCTGGATGCCTGGCTCGGCGACCGGGACAGCCTGTGCGTCGTCGGCGACCCGCACCAGACCATCTACTCGTTCAGCGGCGCCTCGCCGCGCTACCTGGTCGAGTTCCCGCGTCGTTTCCCGGCGGCCACCGTCGTCCACCTCGTCCGTGACTACCGCTCCACCCCCCAGGTCGTCGGCCTCGCGAACGCGTTGCTCGGCGCCGGACAGACCGCGGCCCCGCCCGGCGGGGCTGCGGGCCACGCTGGCACCTCCCGGGTCGGCGGGGTGGCCGCGGGGCGGCCGGGCCTCGTCGCGATGCGCCCTGCCGGCCCGGAGCCGGCGTTCCTCGAGTGCGCGGACGAGGCCGACGAGGCCAAGGCGGTGGTGACCCGGATCCGGACGCTCCTCGCGGCCGGAGTGCCCGCCAGCGAGATCGCGGTGCTGTACCGGATCAATGCCGCGTCCGAGGCCTACGAGGCCGCGATCGGCGCCGCGGGCATCCCGTATCTGGTGAAGGGGGGCGAGCGGTTCTTCGAACGGCCGGAGGTGCGGGACGCGGTGCGGCTGCTGCGAGCCGCGTTGCGCTCCGCGGAGACGGACCGTCCGGCGGGGCTGGCGGACGCGGTCGCCGACGTGCTCGCGGCCGCCGGGTGGCGGGCGACGGCGCCCGCCGTCGGCAGCGAGCGGGAACGCTGGGAGAACCTCGCCGCGCTGCACCGCCTGGCCGTCGACCTCGCGGCCATCGAGCCCGATGCCGACCTGGAGCGTTTTGCCGCCGAGCTCGCCGATCGGGCGGCGCACCAGCACGTGCCCACTGTCGAAGGCGTGACGCTGGCCTCGTTGCACGCGGCCAAGGGCCTGGAGTGGGACGCGGTGTTCCTCGTCGGCCTGGTCGACGGAATGGTGCCGATCGTGCACGCGCAGACCGACGAGGAGGTCGACGAGGAGCGCCGGCTGCTCTACGTCGGCATCACCCGTGCACGGGAGCACCTGACCCTGTCGTGGGCGCTCGCGCGCACCGAGGGCGGGCGGCCCCGCCGCCGGTCGCGGTTCCTGGACGGGCTGCGCCCGCCGGGTGGCCGGTCCGCGGCTACCGGCCGCGGGGGAGCAGGCGGCGGGAGAGCCGGCGGCGGGGAGGGTGGCGCGGCCGGGCGTGCGGCGCGGCCGGGGGCACGGGCGGCCGTGCGCTGCCGTGTCTGCGGCCAGGCGCTCACCGGGGCGGCGGCGCGCACCGGCCGGTGCGCCACCTGCCCGAGCCGGGTCGACCGCAGGCTGCTCAACCGGCTGCGAGAGTGGCGGGCCCAGAAGGCGCGCGAGCTCGGCCGGCCAGCCTTCGTCGTCCTCACCGACGCGACCCTGGAAGCGATCGCCGAGAGCCGACCGACCACGGTTGCCGAGCTGGTGGCCATCCCGGGCATCGGCCAGGTGAAGCTCGACAGTTTCGGCGCCGACGTGCTCGCCGTCGTCTCGACGGCTGGCTGACCGGCCGGCTGCGACGGCCGACTGCGACGGCGGGCACGCCGTCCGACGCTACGTTCGGCGTTCACTTGATTGCTTATTGTGCTCAATGAGCGACTTGGTCCGAAGGGCGTTACCTGTGGTGTCGCCTGGACGACTCGAAAAATAAGTTGTCGCCGTTCCGACGTCCCCTTACCGTTACCGATGAACGCCGAAGCTGGGGCGCTCCGAAGTTGGGGCGCACCCACCGCTGGGCGACGACCCCTTGGGCCACCGTCCCACGGGTCGACCTCAGCGGTCGTCCAGGCTTCGGACCTCGGATGTTGATGACGGATGTCGGCTGCGGGAGCAGACCGGCCGCGCGAAGGGAGGCGATAGGGGTGCTCAGTGGCATTCGTATCGCGCACTTCGGCGCCGGCTGTGTCGAGCTCGAGGGCGTTCTCGCGCGTCCGCGCGAGGTCGGCAACGTCTCGGGCGGGCTGCTCGGGACCGTTGAAACCGTCGAAGCCATGGGCTTCTGGCGCGGCGTCGACATGACGGACGCGTCGGCTTGGCGTGGCGAGACGGATGGCCCCGCGTCGGTCCTGCTGCCCATGGCAGCTGCCGCGCCGATGGTCTATGCGCCGACGAATGGCGGTCGTAGCGCTGCCGTTCGGCCTGTGACGTCGACCATCGCGCTCCTGGACCGGCATGCCGCGCGCGCCGCCGCACCGGCAGCACAAGTGAAGTCTGCCCTCCCGACGGTCCTCGTCGCCCGCACCAACCAGATCCAGGCCAAGACCCAGGCGTTCACGCGACGCCACCCAGACAGCAGGGGTCCGTCTCCGACGGAACCGCCGGCATAAGGCCGGCACCTAGGCCAGAACCCGAGGCCGCGGACCCCGCTGGGGACCGCGGCCTTTGTGTTTTTCCCGTCTGACCGCACCGAAGAGATTCCTGTGTCGGAGGTGACACCGGTGTTCGACCCCTCGATCGTTGCCCGGATCGAGTTGGAGCGTCTCTCGCTGCCCTGCTGGGACGCTGACCCTGACCTGTTCTTCGCGGAGTCGCCCGCGGACGTCGAGGCCGCGAAGGCCATCTGCGTCGACTGCCCCGTCCGGATGGCCTGCCTGTCGATGGCCCTCGACCGCCACGAGCCGTGGGGTGTCTGGGGTGGTGAGCTTGTCGTCACCGGCGTGGTGGTCCCGTACAAGCGCCCCCGTGGCCGCCCCCGCAAGGTGGTGGCGGCCTAGCGGCTCCCTGGCGATGTGATCATGTTCCTTGATCTCGCAGCCACCTCGGAGCCCACGACCGCGGGTGGGTGAAGGCACATCGTCTTTGCCCACCCCGCGGTCAGCTGGCTGGCAGGCTTGCCAGCCGCGCTTCCGTCGTCCGTCGATCATCCCAGCCTCTGCTCCAACGCACGGCTACTGCTCTGTCGTCTGGCCGCTCGGCCGCCCCGCTCCGGGCGGCCGAGCGGCCAGATCCGTCTGCCGCGGCGTCGACTGCGGCCTGGGCGGGCGGTTGCGGCGAGTAGCGGCGTTGGCCCGCTTCTCGGCGTTGCTGACCGTAGTGAGGACAGCCCGCGAACGGGCGGTGGGCGGCGTAGCCGGGTGTTCCGTGATTCGCCCCGCGAGGGTGAGGCGCACGTCGCCTGTTGGTGCGGTGTGTGACAGTAGTGTTTCGAACGTGCCGAGCAGCGAGCGGTCGTACCCCATCCAGACCGGCCCGGTCCCCATCGGAGCTGTCCAGACTGGCATGGGGCGAAGTCCGGCCGACACGCTCCCGTTGTCGCGATCCGCCGAGCGGGCCCGGGCTGTCTGCGTGCTGACCGCCCCCGAGCTGGCGCACATCGTCGACCTGGTCGCCTGGGTCGAGGACGGCTGGCTGCGGGTCGCGAACGCGGCCGGCGAAGCCAGGGTGCCAGCGGCCGAGCCTGCCGGTCCCTGGCAGCTGCTGCGGGGCCGCAGCCCGGTCGAGACACAGGATCCGCTGCATGCGGTGCCGCGCGCCGCGGTGCTCGCCGACCCGTCGCCGCCGAACGAGCGCAACTCGTATCCGCTCGCCGGGCCGCGGCTCGCCTCGGTCTTCGCCGACCCGACTCGCTCGCCCGACGTCGTCGTCGTGCACACGCCCAGTCATTACTGGCCGGAGCGCGGCGGCCACCTCGGCGAGCACGGCTCGCTGAACGCCGGCCAGTCGCGCGCGCCACTGCTCCTGTCCGGCGCCGGCGTGCGCGCCCGCGGCCCGGTCGCCCGCCACGCCCGGGTCGTCGACATCGCCCCGACGCTGGCCGCGCTCGCCGGCGCCCCGATGCCCGACGTCGAAGGCTCGGCGCTGACCGACCTGCTCGACGACGGTCTCGCCCCCACGGCGCACCTGCGCCACGTCGTCGGCCTGCTCTGGGACGGCACCAACTGCAACGACCTGCTCGCCCTGGCCGCGGAGGGCCAGCTGCCGAACGTCGCCCGGCTGCTGGCGCGCGGCTGCGCGCTGACCGGCGGGGCGGTGGCCGAGTTCCCTAGTGTGACGCTGACCAACCACACCTCGGCGCTGACCGGCGTCGGCCCCGGCCGGCACGGAATCCTGAACAACGTCTACTTCGACCGGGCCGTCGGCCGGCAGATCGTCACCAACGAGGTGCGGGTCTGGCACACCGCCTGCCAGCACCTGCGTCCGGGCGTACGCACCGTGTTCGAGGCGGTGGCCGCAGCCCGCCCGGGCGCGTTGACGGCCTGCGTCAACGAGCCGATCGACCGGGGCGCGACGTACTCGACCTTCGAACTGGTCCGGGCGTTGGAGAGCCTCGACGGCGCCGGCGGTATGGCCGACCATCTGCCTCGCGGCGACGACGACCCGAACGCCAGCCACGCGTGGGTCGCGGCGGACGCCGACTACGGCTGGTCGAGCAGGGTCGACGCGCTCGGGCTCAAGCAGGTCCTCGACCTCTGGGGGAGCCAGGACCCGCCAGCCTTCACCTGGTGGAACACCACCGTGACCGACACGGGGCATCACAGCGGCGGCCCGTACTCGGCCGAGTCTCGCGCCTCGCTGCTGGACTCGGACCGCCGCCTCGGTGTGTTCCTGGACCTGGTGGAGGCTCGCGGGCTCACCGAGCAGGTCACGATCCTGCTGACCGCCGACCACGGCAGCGAAGGCGCGCGGACCAGTTGCACGGGCGACTGGGACGAGGCGCTGCGCGCGGCCGGTGTCGTCTTCCGGGACGAGGGCTACGGCTTTCTCTACCTGGGCGAGTGCGCCGACCTCGGCCAGGGCGGGCTTGCGCCCGCGCAGGGCGGGCTTGCGCCTGCGCAGCATCATCCCGACTGACGCCGGGCCGCGCGGGGTGACCAGGTCGAGACCGGGCTGCGACTAGTCCGCCGCCCGCTCGGCGCCGCGCTGCCGGGGTGGCCGGGGCGTACGAGGAGCACGCGGTCGTCGCTGCGGCGGCGGGCCGAACAGGAGCGGACCGGGCCTCGTCTCGGTGGGATCGTCTCCGGGCGTGACCGCGAGTGCCGGCAGCGGCCGGCCGGGGCGGTTCGCCCGGACGGCGTGCCGGGCCGCGGCCGAGCCGGGCGTGGCGAAGCCGGGCTGCCAGCGTTCCATCTCCGCGCGCAGCGACGTGGTCGCGCCGAGCTGGCAGAGCAGGCCGATCCCGCTCATCGTGACCCGGTGGATCAGCAGGTAGGACGGCGGCAGGTTGAGCTGGCGGGAGACCTGGGCGGCCGGCGAGCGCCAGTCGGCCAGCCGCAGCGCCTGCTCGCGCAGCCACTGCCGGGAGAAGGTGAACTCCTCGTCCACGAGCGCGTCGAGCAGCGGGCCGAGGTGTTCCAGGAGATCCTGGGCGTCGATGGTCACGTTCGGCCGGATGAACCCTTCGCGGCGAAGGCCCACGACCACCTGTGCCGCGGCGTCCCCGTCGGTGGGCGCCGCGGCCTTCCTGCCACCACCGCCGTCCTTGGGGCTGTTCCCGTCTCGGTCGCCGTCCGGGAGCGCCGTGGCCACGGCCTTGGCCGTCGCCACGGCGGCGTCGGACGGGCCGGCGGCGTCGGACGGGCCGGCGGCGTCGGACGGGCCGGCGGCCTGGCGGGCGTCGAGGGCGAGCCGGGTCAGCCGGCCCATCACCTCGGGCAGGCCGTCCGGTAGCCGCTGTACGGCCCCGAAGTCCAGGACGCCGAGGCGGCCGTCGGCCAGCAGCCGGAAGTTGCCCGGATGCGGATCGGCGTGCAGCAGCCCGGCTCGCGCGGGGCACGAGTAGAGGAACCTGCACAGCAGGAGCCCCGCCCGGTCGCGCGCAGCGGCGTCGCCGTCGGCGATGACGTCCGCGAGCGGGCTGCCGTCGAGCCACTCGGCCACGAGCACGTGGTCGCTGGCCGCCAGCGGCCACGGGACGGCGATGTCCGGGTCGCCCTGGTAGGCCTCGGCGAAGGCACGCTGCCAGCTCGCCTCGAGCCGGTAGTCGAGCTCCTCGGCCACCCGGGCCCGCAGCTCCTCGATCAGCGGTTTCACATCCAGGCCGGGCACGAGCGCGCCGAACAGCCGCGCGGCCCGGCCGAGCTGGGTCAGGTCGGACAGCAGCGCCGGACCGGCGCCCGGATACTGAACCTTCACCGCGACGGGCCGTCCGTCCGACCAGACCGCCCGGTGCACCTGGCCGATGCTGGCGGCCGCGGCCGGCTCGTCGTCGAACGAGTCGAACAGCTCCCGCCAGCCTTCGCCGAGCTCGGCGGCGAGCACCTTGTGGATGGTCGCCGCGGGAAGCGGCGGCGCTGCCTCCTGCAGCTTGGTCAGCGCCGCCCGGTAGGGGCCGGCGACCTCGTCCGGTAACGCCGCCTCGAAGACCGACAGGGCCTGCCCGAGTTTCATCGCGCCGCCCTTGAGCTCGCCGAGGACCCGGAAGACCTGTTCGGCGGTGCGCTGCTGGAGCTCGGTCGCGACGGCCTCGGCCGGCCGGCCGCCGAGGCGGCGGCCGACACCGAGCGTCGCCCGGCCGGCATAGCCGAGGGGGAGGGTCGCGAGGCGGGCCGTTCGCACGACGGCTCGGCGGGGGATGTCGGACACCCCACCATCGTCCACCCACTACGCAGTGGCGACGTCGGTTTGGAGGCCGTGGGCCGGTTGGATGACCGGTCGTGAGCACTTGGGCCCGGTGTCGCCGACCCGGAACCCGTCGCACCGACGTCCCGGCCCGAATTCGCTGGTCCGCCAGGAGCCCTGATGCTCCCCGGCGGTGACGGTCGTCGGGGCTTCCGGCCGGCCTGGCAGGTGGCCGGGTGGTCGACGCTGGGTGAAATGTGCTTCCCACCACCCTCGGGGACAGGTCGCCTATGTCGGGATGCCGGCCAGACCGCAGGGGCAGCCGGGATGTGCCCGCCAGGTGCGCCGGCGGACGCGCCAGTCAGGGGAGGCGATCTCGAGGGTTCCCGCGGCCGTGGCGGGCAGCGCACCGGCCCCGGCGGGGCCGTCGAGGAAGGCAAGGGCCTGCGCTGCCGTGAGCGCGCTGACCTGCGCCGCGAGCGTCACCTCGCAGGCGTCCGGGCCGTTCTCGGCTCGCCGGGCGAGCTGCAACGCCAGCAGCGGCCAGGCTGGATCCGCCGCATACCGGTTCAGGTGCTGGCAGTGCAGGCACGGCGTTCGGCCGGGCACGACCAGCGGGCCGACGACACCCGTGATCTCCCGGATGCCGGCGAGCAGGTGGGGCACACCACCGCGGGCCAGCTCGAGTGACTCGTCCGGGCGCAGGACGGGCGGCCCGACCGGGGTCAGCACGATCAGGTCTGGTCGAAACGGCTGGGTGGCGCCTGGCTGGGTGGCGGCCGGCCGGGTCACCCGGCCCAGTGCCATCGTCGCGGCCTGCGCGCGTGGCTGGCCGATCGCGTCCAGGCCGAGCCCACCGGGACAGACATCGGCCGCGCTCGCCAGCCCGGCGTCGTCGACGACCACCCGGCCGACGCCGGCGGCCGCGAGCAGCCCGGCGACGTGCGCGCCGATCCGGCCGACCCCGCGCACGCGGACCTGGGCGCCGCGCCGCTGGCGCAAGACCCGGTGCGCGCTGCCGGGTTGGTTGGAGCCCAGCGAGAGCGCGGCGAGGTCTGGGCGCAGCCGGTCCTGATCGATGGCGGGCCGCGGGGGCTGCGCGGCGTCTTCCGGCATCGCGTCATCCAGAAGCCCGGCCTCGCCGAGCAGCCCGAGCAGCGCGGTGGCGGCCGGGGCGGGGTCCGCGGCCGGCCGGACCGGGGTACCGGAGCCGTCGAGGGCCTCCAGCGCGGCGACGTGCGCGGGCGTCACGTCGGGTAGAACGAGGGCGCGGGACGGGTCCACCCCGATCTGCAGGGTGGATCCGTCCCGCCACAGGCGGCGCAGGCCTGGCTTGAGCACCGGACGCATGAGACACCTCCTCGTGCGCACGGTCGCACGCCACGAGTCGCCCACGCATCCGCGAACGTATGTCCGGGTGAGGCGACCACTTGACAGCCCGGCGCGGGGTCCGTTCGCCGGGCCGGCTCGTCGTTGCCAGGTCCGCGTGCCTGGGCGCGCCTAAGCGCGTCCGCGTCCGGTCACCCGGACGTCAGGCCTTGCCGAGGATCCGGTTGATCGTCGATCCGCAGACCGGGCACGTGCCCCGGGCCATCCGGCGGCCCGATTCGCTGATCCGGACCTCACCCTCGTAGTGGCGCTTCTCCTTGCACTTGACGCAGTAACCCTCGTAGCTGGCGGCGCTGTCGGCCACGCCGGATCTCCCTTCCCAGGTCCGTCACCTGGCCACGTTGCCAGGCGCGGACTTCCCAGTGATGCTCGGACACGGTGCTCGAGACGGCCGGGCGTCAACCAACGTCGCGCGGCCACGCCCATGCGGCTTGGCTTGGGTCGGCTGGCTGCGTGCCCGAGTGCGAGCCGGAGGCCCGAAGGGCGCATGATCGCGTCCTGGCCCCGGGTGCGCGGACCGTCTCGGGCGCGGCGCCGGTCCGTCCTCGGCCGGGGCCGCGCCCGCCGCCCGGATCTCCTGTGCGCCAAGGGTCTGCACCCTCGGGCTCGGCGGTCGCACGGCGGCGAAACCCATCCTGCCCAGTGGCAGGTCGTGCCTGGCCATCGGGCTGTGCGGGCGACTCGAGCGGTTCGGGCGATTGGCGCCCGTTCGGACGGTGGTGACCGCCCGGCGCGTGTGCCGAGGGTCCGGCGTTCGCCTGCGAACACCCATCAGCGGCGGGCGGCGTCGTTTCGGACCGCGGTGATCTGAACACAGGGAGTGCGCGGGCCTGGAACCCCCAGTAGGTCTGCACGCTGCCAAGGGCCTTATTAGGCGCGATTCGGCTACCAAGGGACGCATCGTTATGACGCTGGGTCGGCAGACCCATCGCGGCGGGGTTACCGGCCAGCACCTAAGACCGGGCAGGCAGCCGAGCGATCCCCGTTGGCGGCCGTTGACCCGGAGGTGGCCACGTCACGGCGGACCCGGCACGCCGGGTCATCGGCCGTTGGACCACGCATCGGCTACGCCTGTCCGGCCGGCCCCGGCTCTTCGGGTGGCGTGTCCTGCAGCCTCTCGATCTCGGCGATCGGGTCGAGCGTGCTCGATGCCGAGCCGGAGACGAAGCCGTCCGGGCTGGTCAGGTCGTCCGCGGACGGCAGCAGGTCAGGGTGCCCCCAGACGGCGTCACGACCGTCGGCGCCCCGGGCGGCCCGCAGCCCCTCCCAGAGCGCCGCAGCCTCCCGCAGCAGCCGCGGGCGCAGCGAAAGACCGACCAGCGTCGCGAAGGTCTGCTCGGCCGGGCCGCCCTCGGCCCGCCGCCGGCGCACCATCTCGCGCAGCCGGGAGGCCGCGGGCAGATGCTCGCTCGCTGCGATCTCGGTGACATGGTCGATCCAGCCCTCCACCAAGGCGAGCGCGACCTCCAGGCGGCTGAGTGCGGCTTCCTGTTCCGGCGTCGTGGCGTCGGCGAAGACGTCCTCACCGAGCGCCTCGGAGAGCTTCTCCGGGTCCATGATCGTAGTCGGGTCGACCATCCGCATCACCTGGCCCAGCGCGTCCTGGTCGACCGTGATGCCGCGGGCGTACTCCTCGACGGTGCCGAGCAGGTGTGCGCGCAGCCACGGGACGTGCGCGAACAGCCGGGTGGCCGCAGCCTCCCGCAGCGCGAGATAGATGCGGATCTCCTCGGCGCCGATGCCGAGCCCGGTGCTGAAGGCGGCGACGTTGGCCGGCAGCAGCGCGGCCGTTCCCCCCGGCGCGAGCGGCAGCCCGATCTCCGTCGACGAGACGACCTCCCCGGCGAGGGTGCCGATCGCCTGGCCGACCTGCGCGCCGAACAGCATCCCGCCGACCCGGTTCATCATCTCGACGACCGGGCCGCCAGCGGCCATGAACTGGTTGAGGTCGAGGCCGGGTGGCAGCGCCGCCGTGAGCTCGGCGGGCAGGCTCTCCGCGCTGCCGAGCTGGGCGAGCCCGCCGGAGAGGCCCGCACGCATCGCCTCGACCACCTTCGCCGCGACCGGGTCGCACAGGGTCCGCCAGACCGGGAGCGTCGCCTCGATCCAGCGCAGCCGCGACCAGGCCTGCGCCTTCGCTCCGCCGGCCGGCAGCGGAGTCACGGGGTCCAGCCAGAGGTCGGCGATACGCAGTGCCCCGGCCACTTCTGCGTCGTCCGTCGGGGTGACTGCCGGGTCGTCGGCGCCCACGGTCCGGGCCGCGACCTGTTTGGCGAGCTCCCAGTTGACCGGGCCGCCCTGCCAGGAGAGCAGCTTCTCCAACTCGGCGAAGAACGGCGCCGCGCCGCCGAAGGGGCCGAAGGGCCCCTGACCCGAGTCGCCACCTCCGCCGCCTGGGGTGAAGCCGAAGGGAAACTGGCTACTCATCGGATCGGCACTCTCGTTGCGCGCTGTGCGGACATGTATCCACCGTAGTTGGGCGGGCTGTGTGCGCCCTCGACCTGCCGAGAGGGCCACTGGCTTCGCTGATCCGCCAGGAACCCCGGGCTTCGCCGATCCCGGCAGGGACCTGGGCGGGCGCCGGCACCCAGGCCAGCTGATTGTGGTTCAGGCCATTGTGGTGCCCTGCCCGGCTTCCGGTCGGTGACGTGGTCAGGCTGACGTGATGGTGCTGACATTGAGCTGACAACAAGCTGACAGACGCACTGAGACCAGCGCTGACACCTGGACCTGCGCTGACACCTGACGCTGGCACCTCGCCGCTGGCGCGATCTCTTCCAGCTCTTCCAGCGTACTCTCGATCAAGAATGCCTCGTCGGCATCACACCAGCTAACGTCGCCATATGGACGTCTCCCTGGCTGAATCCCCGGTTCGTGCAGCCGGACCGGCCCTGGTCGTGGCCGAGTTGCGCGACTCTCCGTTGTCGGTGGACGAGTGCCTGGCAGCGGTCTCGCTGCCGGACGCCGGAGGGACCGCCCTCTTCGTCGGGACCGTCCGTGATCACGACGGTGGCCGGCCCGTCGTCGAGCTGGAGTACGTCGCGCACCCGCGGGCCGAGCGGGAGATGGCGGCGGTCGCCCGCGAGGTGGCGGCCGGCGGCGTGCCCGACATGTCCGCCGTGGAGCCGGACAGCGCGGCTGCCGGCCACCGCCATGACGCCGGGTCTGGCGACGGCGCCGGCCAACCGGCCGGAGCACCGGCGCGCCAGGCGGTGCTCGCGGTCGCCGTGCTGCATCGCACCGGGCTGCTCGCCATCGGGGACATCGCGGTCGTCGCCGCCGCCTCGGCGGCGCACCGGGCCGAGGCCTTCGCCGCGTGCCGGCAGCTCATCGACGAGGTCAAGAGCAGGGTGCCCATCTGGAAGCGGCAACTGTTTGCCGATGGCACAGCGGAATGGGTAGGCGCCTGCTCACCTGGGCACCTACGATAGAGCCGGGCCTGGGACGGCAACTGGTCAACTGCTTCGCTGATCGCAACTCCTTGGTCAACCCCTTCACTCGCGTCCCCTCCCATCGCGTCGAGGCCGCCATGTGGTTGCTGCTGATTCCCCCCGCGGCGCTGCTGCTGGCGCTGCTGTGGACCGCCGTGCGCGGTCGTCCGAAGCGAGCCCGAGAAGCGATGATCACTATCGAGGGCTACCGCCGAAGCATGGACGCGTTGTCGAGACCTACCCGACCCGTTCGTCCCTCAGTGGGCGGACGAGCGAAGGACGGCGGCGGTGCCCCGGAGCGCGGCGCCCACCCAGCCGAGGCCCCGACTCCCGACGCCCGCTCGGCCGAGGCCGCCGACACGCACGCCGTCTATCCGGGCGACGCCCGCTATCCGGACGACGGCCAGAGCCACGGCACCGCGCCCGGCGACGAGCCAGAGCGCCGCGGGAACGACGCCCTGGCAGGCCGACCGACCAAGCCTGCCCAGGCGACGACCGCGGTGCCGGCCGCCCGCGCGGTCGAGGGCCCGACGCCCCGGGACCCGGGCGACGCCCAGCGCTCCCGGCCGTCGGCCCCGGCGGAGGCGGGCGGATCGCGTGAGGACGAGACGCCCCGCCCGGTCGGCTGAGCGCGGTCATCCCGGGTGGCGCCGGCGCGAACCCGAGACGCCGTGAACCGGACTCCTGCGACGGAATCGTCGTCGGGATCTAGGCCTACGTAGACTGCGGGGCATGGCCCGCCGGACTCAGACCCTGGTAGTCGCGTCGGTGCTGGCGCTGGTGCTGGGGATCGCGGGGCTATGGCTTCCGGTGCCGTTCGTCACCCTCGCCCCGGGGCCGGTGACCGACACTCTCGGTAGCGCAAAAGGCGTCACCCTGATCGATATCGAGGGACGTCGGACATACCCGACGGGTGGGAAGCTGGAGCTCACCACCGTCGAGGAGACTCCGCGGCTGAGCCTCCTGAGCGCGCTCCAGGACTGGTTCGACGGCGACCGCGCGGTCGTCCCCCGCGAGCTGATCCAGCCGCCGGGCCAGAGCCAGAAGGACATCCAGCAGGAGAACACCCAGGCGATGCTGGACTCGCAGGACCTGGCGACTGCGGCGGCGCTGGGCGAGCTGGGCATAGAGTCCACCGGCACCTCGATCGCCGTCGCCGCGGTACCTGCCGACTCGTCGGCGGCGGGCAAGCTGGCGGTGAACGACGTCATCACCGAGGTCAACGGCACCCCGATCCATTCCCAGGCCGAGCTGCGCAGCGAGATCGGCAAGGTGAAACCGGGTGAGGACGTCAAGGTCACCTTCCAGCGCGCTCCGACGACGGGAGCAGGCGGTGGGACGACGGCCACGAGGACGACCGTCATCACCACCAGGGCGGCGCCCGACGACGCGAAGCGGCCGATCATCGGGATTACGACCACGGAGAAGCGGGCCTACCCCTTCACGGTCCGAATCCGGATCTCGGACGTCGGCGGACCAAGCGCCGGCCTGATGTTCGCGCTTGGCATCATCGACCTGCTCACTCCGGGGGAGCTCACCGGCGGCCGCACGATCGCCGGTACCGGCACGATCGACGAGTCGGGCAAGGTCGGCCCGATCGGCGGCATCCAGCAGAAGATCCTCGGTGCCCGCAACTCGGGCGCGACCGTGTTCCTAGTCCCGGCGGACAACTGCACGGACGCGAAGAAGACGGCACCCCGCGGCCTCCAGCTGATCAAGGTGGACAAACTGTCCGGCGCGGTCGACGCCCTGGAGAAGCTCGGCAGCCCCCAACAGTCCTCGATCCCCGCCTGCTGAGCCCAGGTCAGCCCTCGCCCGAAACGCCCGCCACAAGCGAAGCGACCTGGGCCTGCGATAGGTACACCCGCTCGTAACGTTCAAGCGCGACGCGACCACGCTGGCGCGGAGGCTTGCCTCCGCGGTCAGCTGGGGCACGAGCGAAGCGAAGTGACCCCGGATCGGATTGGGGTCGGGCGGGATCGGATCGAGGTCAGGCTGGAAGGGATTGGGGGCGGGCGGGAAGGTTGTTGCTGGTTCGCTCCGTCCGGGCACGGCCCTCCGGCAGCCCGCTCGCCTGGCGGCTCGCGGGCTACCTCCGGGCCGTGTCCTCCTCCGCTCACGGGTGCTCCGGCGACCTCCGCTGCGGCCCAACCATCTCGCTTCGCTCGATGGCCGGGCCTCCGCGGAGGCACGCCTACGCACCCAGCTCGGTCGCTTTCCGCTGCACGTCACCAACCCGAAGCTGCACCCTCGCGGGGGCCACTTCGCTTCGCTCGTGGCTGTTTGGTGTTGGACGGGCGGGCTTTCCGGATCAGGCGTGAACGCCGCCCACGAGCGAAGCGAAGTGGGCCCCACGACGAGGGCCCCACCCCGCTCGTAACGTTCAAGCGCAACGCACCTGAGCTGGCCCGGAGGCGCGCCTCCGCGGAGGCCCGGCCACGAGCGAAGCGAAGTGGTTGGGCCGCAGCGGAGGTCGCCGGAGGGCACGTCCGCTCCGGAGGACGCGGCGCGGAGGTCCCTTGCGAGCGAAGCGAGTAAGGGGCCGGAGCGCCGCGCCCGGACGGAGCGGACCATAAACAACCTTCTGCCCCGGGCTCGCTGCCTCGGGCGAGCCTCCTTGCCCCCGCTCAGAGCGGATCTACAAGAACGTTGCGAAGAGGCCGTCGAACAGGGCGTCGGCGATGTCTGGGTCGACGACGACCTCGCTTTCATCGTCGCGGCGGCGCAGGCAGGAGGTGAACTTGCCGGAGCGGGTCACCGCGACGGCGACGCGAATGTCCTGGCGTTCGGGATGCCTGGTGGCCCAGATGTCGATGTCGTGATCCTCGTAGGGGATTTCTTCTTCGGCGCTCGGTGGGAGGACCACGAGTTCGGTGACGAGTACGCAGCCCGCGACTTCTTCTGGCCATCCGATCGTGCCCAGTACCTGCTCGAGCGGTCCCTCTGGGAGGTTCTCCTGCTCGATGGGCGTCAGCGATCGGGTGGCCGCCTCGCCGAGGTGTTCGGTGAGACTCGGGTCGTAGGCGAGCAGATCGGCGGTGTGCGCGAGCGCGAAGAGCCGGTGGGTCTGGTTCCAGCCGGCTGCGGCGACATACCGCTCGAGCTCGAGCACGACCTCGGTCAGCTCGGGGAGGTTGGGGCTCGTCACGCGGTCCATCCTCGCCGATCGTCACAGACGCCTCGCCGGCCACCCCGGACTGGGGGCGTAGGTTGCCCTTAGCGACTCTGGGGACATTGGCCGCTGGGCGGACGAAGGAAGATCGTTTTCGCGCGCCCTTGGGCTCCTCAGCGGGCCGAAGCCCGAGCGTCAGTTCGACTCGCGGAAAGGCGGGCCTCGGCCCGGGGGCACGGAGGATGGACTGTGGCAGCGGAACCGTCTGAGCGGGAGGCGTCGGGGGGCGCGGGCCGCCGGCTGTTCATCACCCGGCTGCGTGTGATCGTGCCGCTGCTCGTGGTGCTCCTGCTCGTGATCCTGTTTCTGGCGCTCACGCCCGTGTACACCGATCTGCTGTTCTACCGGTCGGTGAACTTCAGCAGGGTGTTCACGACCGTCCTGTGGACGCGGGTGTTGCTGTTTGTGCTTTTCGGCGCGGTCATGGCCATCGCGGTGGGTACGAATCTCGTTCTGGCCTACCGATTGCGGCCGCCGGTACGACCGCTGTCGGTGGAGCAGCAGAACCTCGAGCGATACCGGACGGCGATCGAGCCCTATCTGCTGGTCATCCTGCTCGCGGTGACGGCACTGTTCGGTCTCGCCGCTGGCCTGTCCGCGTCCGGAAAGTGGCGCACGTGGTTGCAGTGGGTCAACGGACAGTCCTTCGGCGTGCGCGACCCGCAGTTCCACCGGGACATCAGCTATTACACGTTCACATACCCGTTCCAGCGATTCCTGCTCGGCTTCCTGCTGAGCGCGGTCATCCTCTCGCTGCTGGTCGCCGTCGTCACCCACTACCTGTTCGGTGGCATCCGCATCCAGTCGCCCCGGGATCGGACCTCCGGTCCGTTGACGGAGCGGGTGACCCCGGCGGCGAAGGCCCACCTGTCGGTGCTGCTCGGCCTGCTCGCCCTGCTCAAGGCCTGGGGCTACTACCTGGACCGGTTCGGCCTGGTCTTCTCGTCCCGTGGGGTGGTCTCGACGGGCGCGGGGTACACGGACATACACGCCGTGCTGCCGGCCAAGCTGATCCTGCTGTTCATCTCGCTGGCCTGCGCGGCGCTGTTCATCTACAACATCTTCCAGCGAGGGTGGACGCTGCCGCTGCTCGGTGCCGGGATCCTCGTGCTGTCCGCCGTCGTGATCGGCGGGATCTATCCGGCGATCGTGCAGCAGTTCCAGGTGAAGCCGAACGAGGCATCCAAGGAGGCGCCGTACATCGAGCGCAACATCCAAGCGACGCGGGCCGCCTACGGCATCACGACGCGGAACGCGTCCGGCGCCACCACCGTGGTGATGAACCCGACCGCGTATCCGGCGAAGACCGAGGTGACCGCCAACGCGGTGCGGGCCGACGTGGGCACCGTCTCCAACGTCCGTCTCCTGGACCCCAACAAACTGTCACCGACCTTTACCCAGCTGCAGCAGCTCAAGGGCTACTACGGCTTTCCGGACACGCTCGACATCGACCGGTACACCACTGGCGCCGGCAGTGGCACCACCAGGGATTACATCGTCTCGGTGCGCGAGCTGGACCAGAGCGGGCTCGCGCCCTCGCAGCGTAACTGGATCAACGAGCACCTCACCTACACGCACGGCAAGGGATTCGTCGCGGCGCCGGCGAACACCGTCGAGGGCGGCAAACCGGTCTTCGCGGAGAAGAACCTGCCGCCCTCGGGACCGCTGAACATCAAAGAGAGCCGCATCTACTTCGGCGAGCTGTCGTCGGAGTACTCCATCGTCGGGACGAAGCAGGCCGAGATCGACGGGCCGGCGTCGGATGCCGATCCGGACAGCCAGATCACCACCAGCTACGACGGCGACGGCGGCGTGTCCATCGGCTCCCCGTTCAAACGGTTCGTCTTCGCCGTTCGGTTCGGCGAGAAGAACATCCTCTTCTCGTCGGACATCACCGACCACTCGCGGATCCTCTACGAGCGCAATCCGCGCGACCGGGTGGCGAAGGTCGCGCCCTGGCTCACCCTGGACGGCGATCCGTACCCGGCGATCGTGAACGGCCGGGTGACCTGGATCCTCGACGGCTACACGACGTCCGACGGTTATCCCTACTCCGATCGCAACGCGCTCGGTGAGGTCACCGCGGACGCCGTAACCGGGCAGAACCGTGCCCAGCAGGGCTCCAACCAGATCAACTACCTGCGCAACTCGGTGAAGGCCACCGTCGACGCCTACGACGGGACGGTCACGCTCTACGCCTTCGACGAGACCGACCCGGTGCTGCGAACCTGGATGCGAGCCTTCCCGGGCACGGTCAAGCCGGCCAAGGAGATTCCGGCTGCCCTGCGGGCGCACTTCCGCTACCCGGAGGACCAGTTCAAGGTGCAGCGCGACGTGCTCGCCCAGTACCACGTGACCGATCCCCATGCGTTCTACTCGCAGGAGGACTTCTGGGCCGTCTCGCCGGCGCCGGACGACACGAACAAGGACCAGCCGCCCTTCTACGTGTACAGCCAGCTGCCGAACAGGTCCGCGCCGTCGTTCAACCTGACGTCGCCGCTGATCTCCCGCCGGTCCTCGAAGCTGGCCGCCTACGTGGCGGTCTCCAGTGATCCAGGCAACTACGGGCAGTTCGAAGTGCTCCGGCTGCCACAGGGGGTCACGATCAACGCGCCGGCCCAGGCGCAGAACCTGATCGAAACCAACGGCGAGGCGGCCCAGAAACTCCTGGCCTGGCGGGGAAGTAGCTCCAACCCGACGATCAGGACCATCGAGGGCAACCTGCTCACCCTCCCGATCGCGGGCGGCCTCGTGTACATCGAGCCGTACTACGTGCAGGCCAAGGGCGCCTCGGGGTATCCAACCCTGCAAGGCGTCGCGGTCGCCTTCGGCGACAAGATCGCACTCGAGGACTCCCTGCAGCTCGCCCTCGACAAGGTGTTCGGCCCTGGAGCCGGTGACCCGGCTGCCGGGGCTGGCATTGGTGGCGGTGCCGGCGGCAGCACCGGGCCACCGGCGACGACGCCGCCCTCGGGTGGGGCGACCACGTCACCCTCGGCGACCGCATCGCCGCCGACCACGTCGCCGAGCGTGGCCCCCAGTGGTGCAAGCCCCGAACTGCTCCAGGCGATCGGCGACCTCAACGCGGCCCGCACCGCCGAGAGCCAGGCCCTCGCGAAGTCCCCGCCGGACTGGGCGGCCTTCGGCGCCGCGCGCACCGACGAGGACAAGGCGGTCGCCCGGATCAACGAGCTGACCGGAGCCGGTGCGTCTCCCGCTCCGTCGGCATCGTCGTCGACGCCCGCGAGCCCGTCGCCGTCGGCGACATCGCCGCCGGGCCAGGGCCCATCCGGCTAGTCCTGGGATCCGGCAATGGGCTGTGGCGCCGAAACGGGCCATTACCGGCGCCACGGCCGCTGGGATCATGAGTCGGCCGTGGCTGGACGGACGGGGGCGGGAGGCGAGAGGGGCGAGGGCTTTGACAGGTCACGTGGATCGTCTGATAACGTGGTCCTGTCGACGCGGGGTGGAGCAGCTCGGTAGCTCGCGCTGGTTTGCCTTGTTTGACAACCTTCGGTTGCCTTCCCGGTAGCCGTTATATTGCCCCGGGGGGCGACCCCCGGACCCCCGATGTCGAGCTTCGCTCGACCTACGGGTACCGACGCGGGGTGGAGTAGCTCGGTAGCTCGCTGGGCTCATAACCCAGAGGTCACAGGTTCAAATCCTGTCCCCGCTACCAAAAATAGGCACGGCTGGTCCTTTCGGGCCAGCCGTGTTCTGTCTGTCCAGGTCGTCGCCCGTGAGGGCTACGGGCAGGCGCAGGACTGTCCGGCGGCCGGCTTTGACAGGTCGACCAACGGGGCGTGTATAGTAGGTGTCACACCGACGCGGGGTGGAGCAGCTCGGTAGCTCGCTGGGCTCATAACCCAGAGGTCACAGGTTCAAATCCTGTCCCCGCTACCAGTAAGCCGGAGGCCGTCTTTTGAGATGGCCTCCGGCTTTTTTGTGTCTGGTAGGGAATGCGGCGGGTCAGTCGGTCGTACGGGTGAGGTCGGCGCACATGGCGTCGAGGCTTTCCAGGTAGCGGTCCACGTCGGCGTCCGTGTGCTGTACCGAGAGGGTCCACTCCTCCTCGCGGCCCGGCGCCATCAGCACACCGCGGTTGGCGTTGTAAAGCCAGGCGAGCCCGGGCAGCGCCTCGTTCTGGTGAGCCATGAACGACGTGTAGTCGCGGATCGGCGCGTCGGTGAAGTGGACGCAGCCCTTCGACGAGATGCCGACCGTGTACCCCGGGACGCCGTGACGGGCGAGGATCTCGTCGCAGCCGGCGATCAGGCGGTCGTTCAGCCGGTCCAGGCGCGCGTACGCCTCCGGGGTGAGCACCTCGAACAGGCTGGCGCGGGCCGCCGCCATCGCGAGCGGGTTCCCGTTGTAGGTGCCGACCTGCTTGACCTTCCCGGACGCGACGACTTCCATGATCTCGCCGGTGGCGCCGATCGCCCCGGTGGGCAGGCCGCCGCCGAGCGCCTTGGCGAGCGTCACCATGTCCGGCCGGACGCCGAACCGTTCGGTCGCACCGCCCGGAGCCACGCACAGCCCGGTCTTCACCTCGTCGAAGATCAGGACGATGCCGTGCCGGCGGGTGATGTCCCGGACCGCCTCCAGGTAGCCCGGCTCGGGCAGGACGACGCCGAGGTTCATCATCGCCGCCTCCATGATCACACAGGCGGGTTTGCGGCCTTCGTCGATGAGCCGTTCGATCCGGCGCTCCATGGCCGGGGCGTCGTTGAACGGCACCGGAACGGTCAGGTCGATGACCGCGTCCGGGATGCCGGCGCCGTAGCCGAGCGAGTTCATGTCGTCCGCCGGGCCGATGTCGCCGTAGGGGGCGCCGATCGAGACCATGACGTAGTCGTGGTGGCCGTGGTACGAGCCGAAGATCTTGACGATGGTCTCCCGGCCGGTGAGCCCGCGGGCGATCCGGATCGCGTCCATCGTCGCCTCGGAGCCCGAGTTGACGAAGCGCCACTGGGGCAGCCCGAACCGGCGCGCCAGCTCCTCGCTGACGACGACGGCGTCCTCGGTCGGCATCGCAAAATGGCTGCCGAGCGCGACTCGCTCCGTGACGGCCCGCACGATCGCGGGGTGGGCGTGACCCTGCACCATTGAGCCGAACGCGTTGTGGAAGTCCGCGTACTCGTTGCCGTCGACATCCCAGACGCGTGCCCCCCGTCCGTGGGTGAGGTAGATCGGCCAGGGATCACGTTCCTGGTAGGAGGACGGGACCCCGCCGGTCATGGTCCGCATCGCGCGGTCGTGCAGCGCGCCGGAGCCCGGGGTAGCCGCTTCCAGTCGCGCCTCCTCGCGGCTCGCGAGATCGACGGCCCGCTGCGCGAGCGACGCCGAGGCCCACCCGGCCCTGCGCATGTCAGCCGTGGTCACGGCAGCCTCCTAAGGCTTCTCAAGTCTCAGCACGAACAGACTCAACGCTGAAAGCGTAGCCTCCTGCCGTGATCGGCGATGGAATCCGTTGAAAGCTGCCCTTCTACTTACCGCATCATGGTGGAAATCGCACGGTCATACGATGGCAGCCGACGTCGGCGGGAGCGGCGCCTCGGGTGTGGCCGGGTCGCGCGTGGGCCGCCCGGTCGGCGAGGAGGAAGCGGTGCAGATGCGCAGGGCGGTGGGTGGTCGCACCTCGTCCGAGCCGCTGCTGGACGACGTCAACAAGGCGATCATCGAACAGCTCCAGCAGGACGGCCGGCGGTCCTACGCGGCCATGGCCGCGGCGGTGGGGCTGTCGGAGGCCGCCGTGCGCCAGCGGGTGCAGCGGCTGCTCGACGCCGGGATCATGCAGATCGTCGCGGTCACCGACCCGTTGCGCGTCGGGTTCAAGCGCCAGGCGATGATCGGCGTGCGGGTGACCGGCGACACCAGAGTCGTCGCGGAAGCGCTCTCGGCGCTGCCCGAGGTCGACTACGTGGTAATCACGGCCGGGTCGTTCGACCTGCTCCTGGAGATCGTCGCCGAGGATGACGAGCACCTGATCTCGCTGGTCAACGACCATATCCGGACGCTTCCGCAGGTCCGAGAGACCGAGACGTTCGTCTACCTGCGCCTGGTCAAGCAGACCTACGCCTGGGGCGTCCGCTGAGGCCACGGCACGGGCAGGCTGGAGTGCCCCGGCCAGGTCTCATCCCGGCTGGCGGCGGGGTGGTGTGCGCCAGCCGCCCGGGCCTGCGGAGTCGATGGTGTCCGCGGCGGTGAGCAGGGCTTGAGCCAGGGCTCGGGCCTCGACCGTGCTCAGATAGGCGGCCGAGATCGTGTCAAGCATCGGGGAGACCACCCGAAGGAGGATGGTCGGCGGCCTGTTGGCGCCTGCTGGCGATTCCGGCCGGATGGTGATCTCGGACCCACCGAGGCGGGTCACCAGAGTGTTATCGGCTGGCTCGCGTCCGACCAGTGGCATGGGCCGTCCTATCTACCGGGGCCGGCTGACATCCGGCCCTCGCCCTCTGTCGGACTCCTGAAACCACTCCCTGGTTGTGTATCGGTTGATTTTGCGGCTGTTCGACGCATTCGTCCAACATGTCGTGCCCGGCGAGGCTGGGTGGCGCCGTTCGGTCGAGCGCCTGCGGTCGCGTTAGTGGCCGATGAGGCGATCCACGGCCTTGCCGAGGCGGGACGGCCGGCCGGTGCGGTTCTCCCGGGCGTCGGCCGCCGCGGCGCCGACCCGGCCGGCGTTGACACCCAGCCAGCGCAGCGGTTCCGGCTCCCACAGCCGGCCCGGCCGGTTCACCCAGGGAAGCTTCGTGTACGGCGTGTCGAGCCCCGCGATCAGCTCGGCGAGCGTCCGGCCGGCCAGGGCGCTCGCGGCCACCCCGTCGCCCACGTATCCGCCTCCGCTGCCCAGCCCAGTCGACGGGTCGAAACATACCGAGGGGGTCCAGTCGCGGGGCACTCCCAGCGGCCCACCCCAACGGTGGGTGATCTCGGCCTGGGCTGCTGCTGGAAACAACGTGCCGAGGGTCTGCCGCAGGTGCTCGAAGACGGCGTCTACCCGGTCGAACGCCGGCTTGATTCGTGAGCCGAGATGGTAGGGCGCGCCCCGGCCCCCTAGGACGATGCGCCCGTCGACGGTGCGCTGCGCGTAGATGATCAAGCGGCGAGCGTCACCCAGCGTAAACCTTTTCTGCCAACCGATCTCGTCCCAGGCCGTGGCCGACAGCGGTTCGGTCGCGATCACCAGGGAGTAGACGGGCACGAGGTCGCGGTCGTGGCCGGGGAGCCTGGGCGTCCAGGCCTCGGTCGCCCGGATCACCGCGTCGGCGCGGACGGTGGCGCCGCCGAGCTCGACGAGCCCGGCGGAGACCCGGCGCGCCGCCGACCTTTCGAAGATCGTCACGCCGCGTCGCTCGACCGCCTCCGCCAGCCCCCTGACCAGCTTCCCCGGCGACAGCGCGGCGCAGTCCGGGTCGAACACGCCACCGAGCGCGCCAGGGACGCGCACCAGCCGGGCGACCTGGTCGGCGTCCAGCCAGGTGCCGCCCTCGGCGCCGCCATCGTTGCGCAGTCTCGCATGCTGCGCGGGTGTGGTGGCCAGGCAGAGATACCCGTCCCTCGCGAAGTCGCAGTCGATGCCCTCGGCGGCCGCGATCGCTCCCACCTCGTCGATGGTCGCCGCGAGGGCCGGGCGCATCCTGCTGGCGAGCGAGTCGACCGGGAACAGCGCGGAGCACCAGCCGCCGTTGCGGCCAGACGCGCCGAACCCGGCGACCTCGCTCTCGACGATGACCACTCGCCGTTCCGGCGCGAGCCTGGAGAGGTGGTAGGCCGTCCACAGCCCGGTGAAGCCGGCACCGACGATGCACACATCGGCCCGTAGCTCGCCACGCAGCGCAGGCCGCGGGGTCACTGGCGCCGGCAGCTGGTCGGCCCACAGCGTCGCCGGCAGCGCCGGCGACGGGCGTGCGGGGCGGCGGACTGCCCGTTGGAGGATCCGGCTCGCGTCAGCCACCTGGCTCTGACCACCCTTCTAAACGGGAGACTCACCGGGCCGCGCTCGGCAGCGCGGCCGGATCCGTGCCCGGCCGGACGCGGGCCCAGCCGGATCTGAGACCGGCCGGAGGCGGTCCGGCCGGAGTTCTTACCGCGCATCCTGGCGGCTCGCGCCCGAGGCGTCCGCGGCGACCCGTGGCCGGGCCCCGGCTACGTAACGCCGAGTGATGGTCGAGCTGTGTTTCCAAGTAACAGGACATCTATCCGAGTGTCGTATCCGTGTCCTAATCTGCAAATAAGTGCCGTCTTCGACCGTACTTACCGGGTCAGACGGCGGCATCCGTAGGTCCAGCACGTTCCCGTGTCGTACGGCCGCGCGCCGGGATGTGGTGGAGGCTGAGGCTAGAGAGCCGAGCGGCGCGCAAGGGTGATCCTTCTGCGCGCGTCCGTCCGGATTCTGTCGGATCGCGATGCGATCTGACAGGTCAGCTGGGAGGTCGGCCGGCAGGTCCGGCCGTCCCCAGGAGCACTGGCGGGCTTGAGACCGCCGCGAGCTGACATAGGTAGCGGGAGAGGGCGGATGGGCACGGTTCTGAGCAACTTCATCGGCGGCGAGCACCTGCCAGCCGCCGACGGCCGAACGATGTCGATCGTCGACCCGTCGACCGGTGAGCAGTATGCCGAGGCTCCGCTCTCGGGCCCCACCGACATCGACCGGGCCGTCGGCGTGGCGGCGAGCGCGTTCGAGTCGTGGCGGGACGCGACGCCGAGCGAGCGGGCTCGCGCGCTGCTGCGGATCGCGGACGCCATCGAGGAACGGGCCGACGACATCGTCGCAGCCGAGAGCCGCAACACCGGCAAGCCGGTCCAGCTCACCCTGGACGAGGAGATCCCGCCGTCAGCCGACCAGGTGCGCTTCTTCGCCGGCGCCGCCCGCCTGCTCGAAGGCCGCGCGGCCGGGGAGTACATGGCTGGGCATACCAGCTACGTGCGGCGCGAGCCGATCGGTGTCTGCGGCCAGGTCACCCCGTGGAACTACCCGTTCATGATGGCGATCTGGAAGATCGCGCCGGCGCTCGCCGCCGGCAACACGGTGGTGCTCAAGCCGTCGGACACGACCCCCGCGAGCACGCTCCTGCTGGCCGAGATCGCTGCCGAGTTCCTGCCGCCGGGCGTGCTCAACGTCGTCTGTGGCGACCGAGACTCCGGCCGGGCCCTGGTCGCCCACAAGGTGCCGGCGATGGTCTCGGTCACCGGCAGCGTTCGCGCCGGGATGGAGGTGGCCAAGGCGGCGGCCGACGACCTCAAGCGGGTGCATCTGGAGCTCGGCGGCAAGGCGCCGGTCATCGTGTTCGACGACGTCGACCCAGAGCGGGTGGCGGAAGGGATCGCGGGCGCCGGGTACTTCAACGCCGGCCAGGACTGCACGGCGGCGACCAGGGTCCTCGCCGCGCCGGGCATCTACGACGACCTGGTCGCCGCGCTCGCCGCCGCCGCTCGCTCGACCCGCGTCGGACCGCCGTCGGACCTCGATGCGGCCTTCGGGCCGCTCAACAACGCGAACCAGCTCGCCAGGGTGAGCGGGTTCGTCGAGCGGGCGCCCGCGCACACCGAGGTCGCCGCGGGTGGCGTGGCGCTCGATGGACCAGGGTACTTCTACCCACCCACGGTCATCGCCGGCGTGCGCCAGGAGGACGAGCTGGCCCAGCAGGAGGTCTTCGGGCCGGTCGTGACCGTGCAGCGGTTCTCGGACGAGGACGAGGCGGTGCGATGGGCCAACGGCGTCGACTACGGCCTGGCGTCCAGCGTGTGGACGTCCGACCACGGCCGGGCGATGCGGGTCACCCGTCACCTCGACTTCGGCTGCGTATGGGTGAACACGCACATCCCGATCGTCGCGGAGATGCCGCACGGTGGTTTCAAGAAGAGCGGTTACGGCAAAGATCTCTCGATCTACGGGCTGGAGGACTACACCCGGATCAAGCACGTGATGCATAACCTCGAGTTCTAGGTCTCGCGGAAGCGCCGCCCCTCGAGATCACTAGCGGCGGCGCGGAGGCGGTGGTCGCGATGCGGGCGAGTGGATCGGCCGGTGCCGAAGGGCGTCGGGGTGCCGAAGGGCGTCGGGACGGACGATGGTCGCAGCGTTTCGTCACGGTGCACGGTTATCGCCGTGCTTATCTGCGGGCCGGGCGCGGCCCGGCCGTGCTGCTCATCCACGGCATCGGGGACAGCTCGGCGACCTGGGAGCCGGTGCTGCCCAGGCTCGCCCGCCGGTACACGGTCATCGCGCCGGACCTGCTTGGTCATGGCATGTCCGACAAGCCGCGCGCCGACTACTCGATCGGTGGCTTCGCGTGTGGGATGCGCGATCTGCTGACGGTGCTGGGTATCGAGCGGGTCACCGTGGTGGGGCATTCGCTGGGCGGCGGCGTGGCCATGCAGTTCGCCTACCAGTTTCCGGAGCGCTGCGAGCGGCTGGTGCTCGTCGGCACCGGCGGCGTCGGGCCTGCGCTGCATCCCGTCCTGCGGCTGGCAGCCTCCCCGGGCGGGGAGACGTTGCTCTCGCTGCTGCGGCTGCCGCCGGCCCGGCTCGCCGGGCAGACGGTGATCGGCGCGCTGGGCCTGCTCGGCGCCGACCTCGGCCGGGACGCGGACGATCTGGCCAGACTGTTCGAGACGCTGACGGCGCCCGGCGCGCGAGTGGCGTTTCTGCGCACGCTGCGGGCCGCCGCGGACTCTCGTGGTCAGGCGATCACGATGCTCGACCGTTGCTACCTGGCACAGGGGATGCCGACGCTGATCATATGGGGCGAGCATGACGCCGTGATTCCGGTCGCCCATGCCCGGATCGCCCACGAGGCCATGCCCGGCAGCAGGCTGGAGATCTTTCCCGAGGCCGGTCATTTCCCGCACCACACCGACCCCGACCGGTTCCAGGCCGTCCTCGATGATTTTCTCGCCACGACCCGTCCGGCTAGCCACTCGACGCGCAAGTGGCGCGCCCTGCTGCGCTCGCGCTCGCTGCCGCCCGGCGAGCCACTCGCGGGCGAGACGGGCGGGGAACGACCAGCGTCCGTCGATCGGGGCGCCAGCGGCCGACATCGGGGCGCCAGCGGCCGACGGGAGACCATCGACGGCGACGTCCGCGGCACCGGCGGGGCGACCGTGGGGCCTGGCAGGCCCGACCGGGCGGCTCGGCCCGACCGGCCCGATCCGCCCGATCCACCAAGTCGGTCGACGATGTCGGCGAAGCCCGCCGAACCGGGGATGACGCCCGAACCCCATGAGTCCTTCAGGCGTTTCTTCAAAGCGGGGTGATGCAGTGCCGGGGCGAACACCGCGCCCGCGCCTCGACGCTTTCGAGGACTTTCGCTGGCGGCGGCCAGGAAGCCTGGAGTGACCAGAGTCGGCCGGATCGTGCGCTTCCGGGGTGCCTGCACCCATCGGCGCCTGTCGGCTAGCCTTCGTGGGCCGGCCCGGTGTCGGGTCGGCGGCGAGACGCACCAGGCACGAGGGTCATCGATCGGTAACTTCAAGGCCCGTGACAAGTGGCACGGGTAAGTTCCACATTTAGTCTCCAGGAAGCGCTACCGTAGAGTTAGATCCGCCGGCCCCCGGCAATCTGACCAATGTTGGTGACCGGTCTCGGTGGCGAGGCTGCGGCGAGACACCGCGTGCGCCGCCTAGTTCGCCGAAGGGTCACGCGGACACCCCGATGGACTATTCGGAGGTCGATCCTTGGCACGCCGTGCACGTCTCAGCTGGCCGGATGAACGCCGAGACGCGAGCGAGGTTGTAGTGACGCGGTTCGATCCGGGCCGCGGCTGGACTCTCGAACAGGCTCGTGACCTGGTACGTCAGGGTTACTCGGTGGACAATGTCGCGCAGCGGACTGGCTTTCCGTCGCAGATGTTGAAAGTTGCAGCCGCAGCCGACGACGACGACTGAACCTAACCCGCCGGCAGGGCTTCAGCAGGCCTCCCAGCAGGCCTCCAGATCGCCTCGGGATCCGGCAGGACCCCTGGCTTCGCGGATCTGGCAGGGACTCTGTCATCGATTCGTCGGTCACCGCGTCGACACCGCACGCATCTGTGGATCCGGGACGGTTGTTCGCGGATTGCACCCATACGGTGACGCCGGCGGAATCGACGGAGTCGGGCCATGCCGACTGATGTCGCGTCCCGCAAAGGCGGTGAGTGCCGCGCAATTCTGGGCGGCAATGTCCGCTTCATTTCGTGACGGCGTCGCGCCGGCCTGACTAGGCGGTGCGACGGGAGGTAGCGGCGACGAGACGGTCGATGTGGTCTGAGTACACGGCATCCAAGCCATAGCCGAGCAGACGAGCGAGTGTGGCCGGGCGCTGTGCGTCCCAGCCGAACGCCAGCAGGCCGTGGTCGTGGAGCACTTGGGCGATCGGGGCGGTAGGCGCCACCCACTCCCGGGAACGCAGGTTCAACGCGTCCACGCCGACGGTGCGCAGTTCGCGGGCATAGCGGCCTATTCCACCGGCTTCTCGGATCTCGCGCATTGAGGTGGAGTTGACGAGGCGGACGTCGGGGTCAAGGTCGCGCCAGACGCGCAGGCTGCCCAGCGGTCCGCAGATCCACAGCCGGCCTGGACCATCCGGGTGGGCTGCCCGTGCCACGGCGATCACCGCGGCCACGGTGGCGTCCGCGGTCCTGCCGGCCGGTGTCTTCACGTCCAGGCTGAACTCGAAGTCGGCGCCAAGGGTTCGATAGAAATCGGCAAGCGTCGGGAGCCAGCTCGGCAGCGCTCCGGCGGCCTGCGCCGTGACGTCGCGCCGTAGGCCCGGCCCCCCGTACTCCCTGTCGTGGAGGAGCACAGGCACCCCGTCCGCGGCAAGCCAGACGTCCGACTCCAGACCGGCGGCGCCGTGCGCCAGCGCGCGGGCGAAGGCCGGCAGCGTGTTTTCGCGCTGATACCAGGCGGGAGCTCCTCGATGCGCGAATCCGATCGGTCCGCTGCTGACGGTCGGCTTGGGCGCGTCGTCCTGGCCGTCCATGACATCACCGTCCACATCGTCGCTCACGCCGAGCGAGGTCGGCGCCGAGCGGCCATAGAGCGGCCACGGCAGCGGTTCCGGGGGTGCGCTGACGGCCCGACTGTGGGCCAGGCCGTCAGCGCAGGGGTACCGGCTTGGCGCCCGGCGGGTTGAGCGGCCCGCTCAGCGAGCGGAGCCACCTGGCACGAATGAGGCCAGCGCCGCCTCGTGCAGGTGACCGTTGGACGAGAGCACGGTGCCGTGGCCGGCGCCGCGACGACCACGAAGGTCGGTGAACCGCCCACCAGCCTCCTCGACGATGATCTGCAGCGCGGCGAGGTCCCACAGCGACACCACCGGTTCCGGGGCGATGTCGACGGCACCCTCGGCCACCATCATGTGCGACCAGAAGTCGCCGTACGCCCTGGTCCGCCAGACCTTGTCGGCCAGGTGCAGCAGTTCGTCGACCCGTCCGCGCTCGGTCCAGCCCTCCAGCGAGGCGAACGACAGGAAGGCGTCCTCGAGCCGAGAGACGGAGGAGACGCGCAGTGCCCGGGTGTCGCCGACGGCGGTTCGGGTGAACGCGCCACTGCCCTTGGCCGCCCACCACCGGCGGCCCATCGCCGGGGCGCTGGCGACACCGACGACGATCTCGCCATCCACCTCGAGCCCGAGCAGCGTGCCCCAGACCGGAACGCCACGCACGAAGTTCTTCGTCCCGTCGACCGGGTCGAGGATCCACCGCCGGCGAGCGTCGCCGGTCAGCCCCTCCTCCTCACCGAGCACCGCGTCGGCCGGCCGCGCCGCGGCGAGCCGTTCCCTGATCATCGACTCGACGGCCGTGTCCGCGTCCGACACCGGCGTGTTGTCCGGCTTCGACTCGACTCGTAGGTCCACAGCCTGGAATCGGGCCAGCGTGATCTTGTCGGCGGCGTCCGCAAGGCTCAGCGCGAGGGCAAGGTCATCCGCCGGCGTCGGCGAAATGCCCATGGCTGGCTCGCTCGTCGAGCTGGGCGTGGTGGCGGAGTCGGCCGCCGCCGGATCAGACAGCTTCACGGCTGAAAGCCTACGGTTCCGTCCTCGCGGAACCTTCCCTAAGGCATCGTCAAGGCATCGTCCGCGCGGCGTCTTCCCCACGAATCGTCAATCGCTGCGCTCGGGCCGGACTTTCAGGTGTTGCTGGTCTGGCCTGCGGATGATCCCGTGGCAAACGTGGCGACGATCCGACCTTGTGTCGACCTTGAATGAGACCAGTTTCACCGACAGGTACGAGAGAGCGGCCAGGCAGCGGTCTTCGAAGTGAGACGGGCGTCACTCCATGATGCACGGCGGACGTGAGCAATAACTTTGAGGAGTGAGACGGATGTCACGCCGCCGCCGCAGCAGTCGATACTGCGACGGCCGAGGTGCCTTATGTGAGCCGTATCTCACTTGTGGCGCCCAAGCGACCCAAAGACAGCTCTTAGGCCCAGACGCGGGCTGTGTTTATGGTCCGCTCCGTCCGGGCGCCGCGCTCCGGCCCCTTCCCTCGCTTCGCTTCGGGAAGGGACCTCCGCGCGGCGTCCTCCTGCGCGGACGGGTGCTCCGGCGACCTCCGCTGCGGCCCAACCCACTTCGCTTCGCTCGTGGGCCGGGCCTCCGCGGAGGCGCGCCTACGCACCCAGCTCGGTTGCTTTCCGCTGCACGTCACCGACCCGAAGCCGCATTCCCGTAGGGCCAGGTCGCTTCGCTCGTGGGCCGGGGCTCCGCGGAGGTGCGCCTGCGCACCCAGCTCGGTTGCTTTCCGCTGCACGTCTGCATGTGCTTGGGGGCACTTCGCTTCGCTCGTGGCTTCTCTCCCGATCGGGCATGAACGCCGCCCACGAGCGAAGCGAAGTGGCCCACGTGCGGGGCGTCTACTCCGCTCGTGACGTTTGAGCGTGTCGCAAGCGAGCTGGCCCGGAGGCGTGCCTCCGCGGAGGCCCGGCCCCCGAGCGAAGCGAAGGGGGTTGGGCCTCCGCGGAGGTCGCCGGAGGGCACCGTCCGCGGAGGAGGACGCGGCGCGGAGGTCCCGTGCGAAGCGAAGCGAGCACGGGGCCGGAGCGCCGCGCCCGGACGGAGCGGACCAATGTCCCAGTCACACCCTGGCTGCGAGAAGGCGGCGCAGGCTCGCGAGGCGTGCGCTCTCCGCGCGGCCGTCGCGGACCGCCTCGTCCAGGGCGCAGTCGGCGAGTCCTACGGCGTGGGTGCAGCCGGGTGGGCAGCTGGCCGCGGCTTCGGCCAGCTCGGCGAACGCGGCGAGCACTCTGGCCGGGCTGACCGCGCCGAGCCCGAACGAGCGCACTCCGGGCGTGTCCACCACCCAGCCGCCGCCCGGCACCGGCAAAGCGACCGCCGCGGAGGAGATGTGCCGGCCACGGCCGGTCACCGCGTTCACCTCGCCGATCTGCCTGGCCGCCTCGGGAACGAGCCGGTTGACCAACGTCGACTTCCCGACGCCGCTGTGTCCGAACAGCACGCTCACCCGGTTGGCGATCAGTGCGCGCAGCTCGGCCGGATCGACGTCTTGGCGGCTGGTGATGGTGGTCAGGCCGAGTGGCCGGTAAAGGTCGCGCAATCCCTCGTCGTCCGCGAGATCAGCCTTGGTCAGACAGAGCACCGGATCGAGGCCGCCGTCGTAGGCGGCGACGAGGCAGCGGTCGATCAGCCCGGTGCGCGGCGGCGGGTCGGCGAGCGCCGTCACGATCACGAGCTGATCGGCGTTCGCGACGATCGGCCGCTCGGCCGGGTCGCTGTCGTCGGCGGTGCGCCGTAGCACGCTGGTGCGCTCGGCGCGGCGCACGATGCGGGCAAGGGCGCCCGGATCGCCTGACACGTCGCCGACGAGTGCGACGCCGTCACCGACGACGACTGGCACCCGGCGCAGGTCGCCGCCCCGGACTGCGGCGACCATCGCGCCCGCGGGGTCGGCCCCACCGCCTGGCAGGGTGCGTCGGCAGGTGTAGCGGCCGCGGTCGACCGCGACGACCACTGCTTCCATGGCGTCGGTGTGTTCGGGCCGGTCCCGGGTACGCGGCCGCGAGCCGCGCCCTGGGCGGGTGCGGACGTCATCCTCGTCGAGATCGCGCCCGCTTCGTCGCGCTCCGCTCATTCAGCGTCGTTCAAGGACAGGTTCGGTCCGGTGTCGTTCGAGGCCAGCCCCCGCGTCGGGCCGCCGGCCGTCTGTGCCGGCCACGGCCTGGCCGGACTACGTGTCGCTGTCGTCACGCCCCTAGCATGCCTTCCGCGACCGGCCGAGTTCTGTATCGCTTCTGGATCCGGCGGTCGAATCGGGCGCTAGCTGGGCCTTCTTGCGGAGGCGATGAGGTGGATCCCGATGGATTCGCCTTCGCGTTCAGCGGCGAGCTCGACCTCGGTACGGACCAAAGTGGGAAACGACGCCATGTCAGCAGCCAGTGCTCGCTTCACCGCCTCGACCGACAGCACGGTGCGTGGCCGGACCCAGTCGACCTCCAGACCGGCGCTGGTGAGCACGGCCTTGAGCTCCTCGGGCCAGAAGCACCGAGTGATCGTGCCGTCTTCGGCCGGTACGAGCACGACGTCGGCGCGTGGCACGTCGGACAGTTCGGCCCAGCGGTGCTGCTCGGCCAGCCTCGCCAGGCCGAGCAACAGGGAGTCGACGCACAGCAGCAACTGGCCGCCCGGCCGTAGGAGCCGGTGAATCTCCTCGAGGGTGCTCTCGGTGGCCAGGCAGAACGACAGCGCCCGCCCTTCGGCCAGCACCGCGTCGAACGACGCCGGCGCGAACCAGTCGAGGCTGCGAGCGTCGCCGACCACGTTGCGCAGAGCGCCTGGGGGATCGGCCCCGCCGGGCCGCTCGCCGACCCGTCGGGCGCCATGCGCTGGCGGGTTCTTGCCGGCCAGGTGGCGGGCCTCCTCGCCGCCTGGCGGTCGGATCTGCCTGATCGCCGGCTTGCCGGCCGGGCGAAGCCCGGCTGGCAGGAACCCCGCCGCTGGCCGGGCGGGGACCCCGGATCGCGAGGAGGGCGTGGACCTGCGCTCCGCGCGGTCGGTTGGCAGGTTCGCGATGTGTGCCAGGTCGCCGACGACCCGGACGACCTGGTGCCCGGCGGCGACCATCTGACGTGCGAAACGGTCGCGCTGCCCCGAGACATCGAGGACCCTGGACGGCGCGCTCGGCAGCCACTCGCGAAGCTGAACCGAGGCGACCTCGTCGTAGAACGACCAGTAGGGGTCGTCGCTGCCCGCTGGTGCCTCGCAGACCACGGAAGGCGAGACGGAGCGATGAAGCTCCGGATCGCCAAGTTCTGGATCGGCGCCAGGACCAGACAGCATGAACTATTCCTACCCTTCAAAGGGCCACGATGCGAGGCATGTCACAAGCGAAGGCCGGACGTCTCAAACGCCGCGGGACCTTCGATCATGGGGTTCGCCGGGTGCGCCGCCTTGCGTGGTATGGCAACCGCGACGCAGTCGGGAAGGTTTCGATGAGACGCACGACACATCCTGATCTTGTGACTCGAGCCATCCAGGACGCGGCACCTCAGGTGTCCTTCCGAATCGGCTCCGGAGTCGGTTCGGGGGTTCCGGCTGCCCAGATCGCTATGGCCACATCCGTCGCCGCGCAAACCACCGTTTCTGTGGACGGCGGGCGGCTTCTCGTGGTTCCCGGCGCCCACCAGCGGTGGAACCCGGATGCGGACCGAGCGAGCCAGGAAATTGATGGCCCACCGGTGGTGGTGCTCCTGCACGGCGCCGGGTCCGGCACGGACACGCCGTTGATGCGCCGCCTCACCGAGCTGCTGGTCTTCGCTGGTGTCACCGTCGGCCGTCTCGACATGCCGTACCGAGTAGCCGGCCGCAAGGCGCCTGACCGGCCGGCACGGTTGGACGCCGTGCTCATGGCGGCCGTCGCGGCGCTGACCGAAGACGCCGGGCCTACGACGGCCGCCTCTCGACGGCTCGCGCTGGCGGGAGCGTCCATGGGCTCCCGGGTCGCGATGCGTACTGCCAGGGCTGTCGGGGCGCGCGCGGTGCTGGCATTGGGGTTCCCGCTGAATCCCCCACCCCGTCCAGCGGCTGGTTCTTCTGGTTCTTCAGGCGGCTCGGCAGCGCGTCAGAGCCGACAGGACCTGCGTCAGGGGGAGCTGTCCGGCGCGGGCGTGCCGGTGCGCGTCGTCCAGGGGGAGCGGGACGCCTTCGGCCGGCCGGAGGCCGACCCGGCCGCGGGAGTCGAGGTGGTCGTCGTGGCCGGCGCCGACCACTCGTTCAAGGTGCGGGTCCGCGACGGCCGGACCGCTGAGGAGGTGATAGAGGAGGCCGCCACCCTGGGGGCGACCTGGCTTCTGCGGCAGCTGGACGGGCCTCCGCCGTCGATCGCAGGGAATCCCGAAGACGGCTAGGCGGTTACGAATAACGAACATCAAGGTCACGGAGGTTCGATTGACGCCGGAAAGCCAGCTGCGTCGGCATGGTGGCCAGATGGCCCCGTTTGGCAGTCCAGACCGGTGGCCGACCTACGGGGTCGGTCCAGGGACGGGCGAACCTCCGGTGAGCGGGGTATCGTCCCCACGGAAGACCGGTGACAGCCGCTCGATGCAGCCGATCACACGATGGGAAGACATAGCGGGCCGTGACGCCCTGAGAGGCGAGGCCGCGGCGGGGGACGCCCAGACGGACGTGAACCCGTCGAGGGCGGGCGACCCGGTGACGACGGTGGCGGGCGGCCAGCGAGCCAGCGTGGTCGCTGACCTCGGGTCAGCATCCCCGCGGCCCGCGATGCTGGCCGGGGAGGGCACCCTCCCGGGCCATCCGAGCGGTGAGGGAGTGATCCTGGTCGACGAGACCACCGAGGAGCGGGGCGCGCGGTTCGAGCGCGACGCCCTTCCCTACCTCGACCAGCTGTACGCGGCCGCGCTGCGGATGACGCGGAACCCGGCCGACGCCGAAGATCTCGTTCAGGAGACCTTCGTCAAGGCGTTCGCAGCCTTCCACCAGTTCCAGGAGGGCACGAACCTCAAGGCCTGGCTGTACCGCATCCTGACCAACACCTTCATCAACAACTACCGGAAGCGCCAGCGCCAGCCGCTGCAGAGTCCGACCGAGCAGGTCGAGGACTGGCAGCTCGCCGAGGCGGAGTCGCATACCTCCACGGGCCTGAAGAGCGCCGAGATGGAGGCGCTCGAGCACCTGCCCGACAGCGACATCAAGGAGGCGCTGCAGGCGCTTCCCGAGGACTTCCGGATGGCCGTGTACCTGGCCGACGTGGAGGGTTTCGCCTACAAGGAGATCGCCGAGATCATGGGCACCCCCATCGGCACGGTGATGTCCAGGTTGCACCGGGGCCGGCGCGGCCTGCGCAAGTCGCTGGAGGATTACGCCAGGGAGCGCGGGCTGGTTCCCGCCGGCTCTCCTGGGAACGAGGGCGGTGCTTCGTGAGCTGCGGCCACCCGCATGACATCGACTGCCGCAAGGTTCTCGATGCGGTATTTCTGTATCTTGACGGAGAATGTGACGGGAACCAGCAACACCTGATTCGTGCCCATCTCGACGAATGCTCGCCGTGTCTGCGCGAGTTCGGTGTCGAGCATGAGGTGAAGATGCTGGTGGCGCGCAAATGCGGCGGTGACCGTGCCCCCGATTCCCTGCGCGCCAACCTCCTGGCCCGCCTGCGTGCGGCCCGGGTCGAGGCCGACGTCCCCAGCGAGCCGACGTCCCCAGCGAGCTGACCACCGAGTAGCGGATCCCCGCCGACTGGCCGCCGAACGAGGTTCGACGCCGCGCTCCTGAGCGCAGGCGTCGAGCGACTCTCGGCCAATCGGCGGGGGAGCGCTCTAGGTGTTGGGGCGCTTGCCGTGGTTGGCCTTGCTCTTCGCGCGGGCGCGCCGCTTGCGCTTCTTCTTCGCCATGCCGCGACCTCCTTTCGTGTCTGTCGCCGCCTCGACCGCCGGGCACCGTCCACCCGTCGTCAAACGCGTCGCGTTCGACAATGTAGCCCGCGGCCGGGGCGGCGGGCCGGGGGACCGCAGGATCACGGGTCGGTTCGCCCGTCGGGTTCCAACTCGACGGAAGCCGCGGTGGACCTCCTGGACCGGACGTTGGTCTGTCGGGCGGCTGGCAGCGCTTCTGCCCGCCGGCGGATGGGCGCACCGCCGAGATCCCCCGCGCTGTCCGCGTCATCGTCGAGGCCGCCCTCGGCGGTCGCGGACGCGGCCTGCCGCCGCTGGCGCCGCCGCTCCCGGTCGACTCCGCGGGCTCGAAGCGTCCGGTTCGCCCGTACCGGCGCGAGCCCGGCGAAGAGCGCTACTCCGGACGCGATCAGGACGTCGCCGGCGCTGAGTGCCGTAGGCGTTCCCCAGAAGGGGAACGGGATCTTGTCGTCGAGAGCTCGGAGGCGAGTTCCGTCGCCGGCGACGAGGTGGTGCCGCGAGGACTCCACGTCGTCCCGCACGAGCCCGGCCGAGCTGATCGCCGCCGTCGAGACCGGCATGCGGCCGTGGTTCACACTGATCACCGCCGCGTTCAGCGCGAGCCCGACGAACAGCAGGAAAAGCCCGGGAATGCGCCGATTCGCGGCGGCGAGCACGGCAGCGAGCACGGCGGCGGCGACCCACCCCACGGTCTGGGCGCCGTCCACGAGCGCGGCGAGCACCAGGGCCAGGACGACGCCCACGGCGAGCCAGCCGAGCCGGACCCGGATGCGTCCCAGCGCGTCGAGGGTCCCTCCGCGCAGGCGGGCGACCAGCAGGCCGATGAGCAGAGCGAGGACGAGGAGAACGAACACACCTGTAGTTTCGCAAGACGCCGCCGCTGGGCCGTCGCCCCGGTGGTCTCGCCGCCACTCGCCGCGCCCGCCGTTCCCGAGGACCAGCGCCCCGAACCGACTACGCTGGCAGACGGACCGGAGGGCCAAAGACGTCGCGGCCCGGTCAGCAGCCGGATCTCTGGTCGCGCGCGATGCGCACCGTGCCCTCGAAGGGATGGCCATGGCCGAGGAAGTCCGCGCCGAGATGGTGGCGAACGTCTGGAAGGTCGTTGTGGGGGTTGGCGACGCCGTCGCCGCCGGGGATGCGCTGGTGATCCTCGACTCGATGAAGATGGAGATCCCGGTCATCAGCGAGGACGGCGGCACCGTGTCCGAGATCGCCGTCCGCGAGGGCGACGTCGTCCAAGACGGCGACCTGATCGCGATAGTCGAGGCTGTTTAATTGGTCCTTTGGAGCGAAGCGAGTAAAGGGCCGTAGCGCCGTGCCCGGACGGCGCGGACCAATTAACCAGCGGTGGCGCCGTGTTCGGCGCAGCGGGCGGTCCAGCCGGTGGGGATGACCTGGACCACGAGTCTGCGCCGGCAGATCGCGCAGTAGCGGGGTGGTTCCAGCGTGCGCGCCGCCGTGCAGCGGTCGTGGGAGCCCTCGGCCGCCGGCTCGCCACACCGGTCGCAGTAGACCGCCGGGGCCGCGTCGACGGCTGCCGCTGGCAGGGGGCCTCCTAGGGGGCCTGTCACCTCGTCCCTCGTTTCTGATCTCTTAGGTGTCTGCTGGGGCCCGGTCAGGCGACCTGCCGCGCGGATTCGCGGATCCGCGCGGAAGGTACGCGGCGTCGGTTACAGGGTCGCCTGGAGCGACTTGATCGGCATGGAAAGCCGGTCGAGCATGGCGAGGTCGACATCGGGGGACTGCCCGAGGGTCGTCAGGTAGTTGCCGACGATGACCGCGTTGATCCCACCGAGCATGCCCTGGTCGGCCAGGTCGCCGAGGGTGATCTCCCGGCCGCCCGCGTAGCGCAGGATCGTGCGCGGCAGCGCCAGCCGGAACGCGGCGATCGTGCGCAGCGCCTCGCGCGGCTCGACCGCGGGCAGATCACCGAACGGCGTCCCTGGCCGTGGGTTGAGGAAGTTCAGCGGCACCTCGTCCGGTTCCAGCGCCGCGAGCTGCGCGGCGAGCTCCGCGCGCTGCGCGAGGCTCTCCCCGACCCCGACGATCGCGCCGCAGCACAGCTCCATGCCCGCCGCGCGAACCATCTCGCAGGTCGTGAGCCGCTCCTCCCAGCTGTGGGTCGTCACCACGTTCGGGAAGTGCGAGCGTGCCGTCTCGAGGTTGTGGTTGTAGCGGTGCACGCCCATCGCCACCAGCTCGTCGACCTGCTCCTGGGTGAGCATGCCCAGCGAACAGGCGACGTTGATCTCGACGGCCGCCCGGATCGCGGCGACGCCCTCGCGGACCTGACCCATCAGCCGGGCATCCGGCCCCCGCACGGCCGCCACGATGCAGAACTCGGTCGCACCGGTGGCTGCGGTCGCCCTGGCCGCCTCGACGAGGCTCGGCACGTCCAGCCACGCGGACCGGACGGGAGAGTCGAACTTGCCGGACTGCGAGCAGAAGTGGCAGTCCTCCGGACAGCCGCCGGTCTTAAGGCTGACGATGCCCTCGACCTCGACCTCCGGGCCGCACCAACGCATCCGCACCTCGTGCGCGAGCGCGAGCAGCTCGGGCAACGCCTCGTCCGGCAGCTGGAGGACGGCGAGCGTCTGTTGCTCGTCCAGTCCCCTGCCCTCGACCAGGACCTGCTGGCGGGCGGTGGCGAGCAGCTCGGCGGCGTCGGCGGACCGAACAGCGGGAATGGCGGTGGTCACAGGTGGGGTCACTTCGTTCGCTCCAGCCGCCGGAAGCCGGCGTCGGGGACAGTGGTGTCATCGTCGGGATCGTCGGGTCCGTGGCCCCGCTCATTGTCGAACCAGTCGACTCGTGGCGCGCGCCTGACGAACGTGGCATCTGGCACGCGGCCGCCGGGCGCGGCTTCTGCCTCCGGGCGCGGCTTCTGCCTGCGCTCAGCGGACTGAGACCGCCGGGCCAAGCGGCGGAGCGTGTTGGGCGCGGAACTCGGCAGGGTCGAACATCCCGCCCAGGGACGGTGCCAGCGAGCGCCGGGCGAGCCCGCGGAACCCGGCGCGGTCGAGCAGGCCGGCGCCGGCCGGCAGCGCACCGGCGAGCGGCCGGCCGGCGACCGTCTCCAGGTCGGCGAGGTTGGCCCGCTCGGCGAGGCCCGGCGACGCCGGCCAGCTGCCGATGACGACGCCGGCGAGCTCCAGCCCCCGGTGGGCGAGGGCCTCCAGCGTCAGGGCGGTGTCGTTCAGGGTCCCGAGCGCGGGGCGGGTGACGACGAGCACCGGCGCTCGCAGCAGCCGGGCCAGGTCGGCGAGCGTCCGGCCGTCGTCGTCGTAGCGGACCAGCAGTCCGCCGGCCCCCTCCACGAGCACGAGGCGGCGGTCGGCCGCCAGCTCGCTGAGCGCGTCGGCGACGGCGACGAGGTCGAGCGGGGGAAGCCCGGCTCGCCGCGCCGCGGTCGCCGGGGCCAGCGGCTCCGGATAGCGGGCCAGCTCATGCACGTCGTCGACGCCGGCCAGGTCGCGGACGAGGTCGACGTCGCCGAGCTCGCCTGGCGCGACGCCGGTCTGCGCCGGCTTGACCACGGCCACCGGCGCGCTCCGGTCGGCTGCCAGCGCCGCCACCGCCGCCGTGACGACGGTCTTGCCGACCTCCGTCCCCGTACCGGTGATGACGAGGATGCTCATGCCCGCCTCACCCGCCGTACGGCGTCGTCGGCGGCCCGTAGCGCCGCGGCCAGCGCCCTGGTGAACAGGGCGACGTCGGAGTCGGTGAGGTCGGCTCGTGCGGACAGCCGCAGCCGGCTCGTCCCCGTCGGCACCGTCGGCGGGCGGAAGCAGCCGACCGCGACGCCGTGCTCCCGGCAGGCCGCCGCGGCCGCGACGGCCCGCTCCGGCGCGCCGAGCACGACCGAGACGACCGCGGCGGCGGGCTGCGGCGCACCGGCGATACGGGCGAGCTCCGCCGCCCTGGCCCGGCCCCGGGCGGCCAGGCTTGGGTCGGCGAGCAGCAGCCGCAGCGCGCCGAGCGCCGCACCGGCCGCCGCAGGTGCGAGACCAGTGTCGAAGATGAAGGTGCGGGCGGTGTCGATGAGGTGGTCACGCACCTCGACCGGGCCCAGCACGGCGCCGCCCTGGCTGCCGAGGGACTTGGACAGAGTGACCGTGGCGACGACGTCCGGTTCGCCGGCGAGACCCGCGGCCGCGGCCGCGCCCTGTCCATGGGGGCCGACGATGCCGAGCGCATGTGCCTCGTCCACCAGCAGGACCGCTCCGTGACGGCGGGTGACCTCGTGTAGCAGGGCCAGCGGCGCGAGGTCACCGTCGGCGGAGAAGACCGAGTCGGTGACGACTAGCGCCCGCCGGTACCGGCGGCTGGCGAGGGCGTTGTCGACGGCCGCGACGTCGAGGTGGGGCACGATCGCGACGTCGGCGCGCGACAGCCGGCAGGCGTCGACGATCGACGCGTGGTTGCGTTCGTCGGAGACGACCAGGTCGCCCGCGCTGACGAGCGCGGTGAGGGCGCCGAGGTTCGCGGCATACCCGGAGGCGAAGACCAGGGCGGTGGCGAACCCGGTGTGCGCGGCGAGCGCCTCCTCCAGCTCGGCGTGCAGCGTCGTCGAACCGGAGACCAGCCGGCTGCCGGTGGAGCCGGCGCCCCAGACGCGCAGGGCCTCGACGCCGGCCTCGATCACCGCCGGGTGGCGGGACAGGCCCAGGTAGTCGTTGCCAGCCAGGTCTACGCGCACCAGATCGTCCGCCGCGGGCCTGGGCCGTACCGCCCGGCGCAGCCCAGCCTCGCGCCGGGCCTGCGCGTCCGCGTCCAGCCAGGCGAGAGGAGCGGGCGGGGCCGAGAGCCGCTGGTCCATGGTCACGCCGCGACTCTACGTCGCCATGGCGGCTGGACCGTCCGTGCTGTGAACCATGAATCGTCTCATTCCGCTGTCTTCGGTAGCCGATGACAGGCTGCGAGTTCTGCCCGTCGCCGCGGTGACGAACCCCAGGCCGGCGCCCATGCGGAGGACGAGATTGTTCAGGAGGCGGGATCTTCTGGCAGTCTGCCTGCCGTGGGAACCCTGGCGGACATGCTGCGCGCGAGCACCGACCTGAGCGACGACGACATCGACCATCTGCACGCGCTCGTCGCGGACTGGGCGTTGCTCGCCGATCTCTCGTTCGCGGACCTGCTCCTGCTCGTTCCCAGCCGCATCTCCAGCCAGCGCGCGGCCAAGGGGGGCCAGACCGAGTTTCTCGTCGTCGCGCAGGTTCGTCCGACCACCGGCCCGACGGCGTACCACAACGACGAGGTCGGCAGCGTCGTCATCAATCGTTGGGTCGTGCGCAACGCCTGGCGGGAGCACCGGATCGCCCGCGAGGGCGAGCCCGAGTGGGATGGCGGCGTGCCGGTGCGCACGGAGGCGATTCCGGTTCGTCATGGCGACCAGGTGATCGCCGTGCTCGCCAGGGACACCAACCTCGCGACCACCCGGACCCCGAGCGCGCTGGAGTCCGCCTATCTGCAGTGCGCCAACAATCTGGCATTGATGATCGCGGAAGGCTTGTTCCCGTTCCGGGGCAGCTCGGCCGAGCTGCCGGAGGCCCCCCGGGTGGGCGACGGGATGGTGCGCCTCGACGGCGCCGGCAAGGTTATCTTCGCGAGCCCGAACGCGCTGTCGGCGTATCGCCGGCTCGGCTACACCGGCAACGTCACCGGCGAGGACCTGCGCTCGGTGCACCGCGCGCTCAACCTGCCGGCGACCACGCCCGCGGTCTGGCACGCGATCGGGCGGCGCCGGCCGGTCGAGGTCGAGCTCGCGGTCGGCAGCACCGTGGTCCTGCTGCGGGCGATTCCGCTTTTCCCGGGACAGACCCGGGAGGTTCTGGTCTTGGTGCGCGATGTCTCCGAGCTGCGCCGCCGCGAGGCGCAACTGCTGAGCAAGGACGCGACCATCCGTGAGATTCACCACCGGGTGAAGAACAACCTGCAGACGGTGGCGGCGCTGCTGCGGCTGCAGATGCGTCGCACGAAGGTCGACGAGGCCAGGGACGCGCTGCGGGAGTCGGTGCGCCGGGTGACGTCGATCGCACTGGTCCACGAGACGCTCTCGCAGACGTTGGGAGAGTCGGTCCCGTTCGACGAGATCGCCGACCAGATCACCTCGGTCACCGTCGACCTGGCGACCACCGGGACGCGGGCGACGACTCGCCGGGCAGGCTCGTTCGGCATGCTCTCCGGCGCGCTCGCCACGCCGTTGGCGCTTGTACTGTCCGAGCTTTTGCAGAATGCTGTCGAACATGCGTTCGATGGCTCGGCGGGCTCGATCGAGGTCAGGGTGCGGCGTACGGCCGACCGGCTCGACGTCGTGGTCGCCGACGACGGCGCCGGCCTGCCGGACGACTTCCAACTGGAGCACTCGCCGCGTCTTGGCCTGCAGATCGTCCGCCAGCTCGTGCTCGGCGAGATGCAGGGCACCATCCGTCTGCAGGCCGGCGCCGAGCGTGGGACCGAGGCATTGCTCTCGATCCCACTTTCTTCAAGTTGAGTGTTTGGGGCGTTGGAAGCTGGGTATCACCCTGCTTGTGGAGTGTGCCTTCGGTGAGCGTGCATCGAACGTTCACGTTGCGTCGCATTCCACTCGTGCCGTCGTAACGTTGCGTACCACGCTCCGACGTCGGGTGTCGCCGGGTTCCGGCGTCGTCCAGCTGGTGCCGCGGGGATCCTGGGCGGTGACTGCTCAGGAGCCAGCCATGCAGGCTCCTGCCGTGCAGGCCACTGCTGTGCCGGCTCCCGACGTGCCGGCTTCGGCCGCGCTGGCCGCAGAAATGGCTGCGACCGCTCCGTCCATGGCACGCCAGCCGGAAGCGGCGGCCATGTGGACAGAACGGTCGGGAGTGCCATGCACGGAGACGCATTGGATGGATGCTTTCCGTAACATGGGCACGGATGCAGCTACCGCTGAGCCGCGCGTCGCGTCGGCCAGCGATTCTCGTGTTATGAGGCCAATGGGTGGCGTTGTCGCCTGCCGGCCTGCGGACCCGTCGGCCGAGTCTCGCTCGGCCTCATGGGGAGGGCTATCCCCTCAGGCACAGCTGGCGTTTGTCTTTGGCGTGACGCGGATCGGCTGTCGATCTCGAGCCGAGTGCATCGCCGTCGGTCAGGCGGTGCGGACCCGCAGCACCTGGCGCTTGAGTGCGCGCCGCTCATCCTCGCTGAGGCCACCCCAGACGCCGGCGTCCTGGCCGGTCTCGAGTGCCCAGTTCAAGCAGTCGGATGTGACGGCACACCGCCGGCACACGGCCTTGGCTTCTTCGATCTGGCGTTCTGCGGGCCCGGTTGTCCCGATCGGGAAGAAGAGCTCGGGGTCCTCTTCACGGCAGAGCGCTCTGTGGCGCCAGTCCATGCGTCCTACTCCCTCTGTCGTAGCGGGCGACACTGCACATGAGACGCCCGACCGGCTTCCCGGGTTGCGTCCCAACGAGAAGTGCTGACCCACCGAGGTACCCCCGTCGCTACCTAGGTGTCGTCTAGTCAACTTCGTGCAGGCGTGCGCCCGGGTGTATGTGGTCCATCCACCTCGGACATTCGCCACCCTCCCACCGGAACCGGCAGGGGCGCAAGAACCTGCTGTCGCCTTCACACCATCTCTGGCCTGCACTTGTCCATTGAGGACACGTACGGACCACGACCGGCTGCGCTCCGGATGACTAGTCCCGGCCGTCTGCACCCCTGGTGGCGATGGGCAGTTGGCCCTATCGGCAGGGTGTTGTCCAGATAGTCCGACCAGGCCATATCCTGTCCCCACCTGGTGGCCATGCCAACTAGGCATTTTCGCCTGGCTCGTCCGTGCTAGCCGGCGAGTGGCCCGCGGTCTGTGGTAGAGCTCGCTCGGCCAGGAGACCGAGCCTCCACCCCCACTTTGGGACCAGTGGGCTGGTCTGGAGGCCGGGCAGCGCGGGGAACGTTCCTGCGTGGCGCCGGTCTCCACCGATCCCCTTTCTCGGCAGAGCCCGTGCCCGCGGTGCAGGATGGCTAGCGGGACATGGTCTGGCAGACAGGCGGGAGGGCTGCATGGAGGTACTAGGACATCGTGGCAGCCGGGACCCTGGTCCCGAGAATACGGCTGCCGCCGTCGACGCGGCATTAGCGGCCGGAGCGAACGGTATCGAGGTCGACATCCGGCGCACGGCCGACGGTCAGCTTGTCTGCGTCCACGACGCCCGTATGCCCCGCATCGGCGGCCGGGCGGTGATCCGGCGCCCCGCGGCCGAGCTGCTGGCGAAGGGCGTGCCGACATTGCACGACGTGCTGGACGCGTGGGGCGGCCGAGGTCGGATCATCATAGAGATCAAGAACCAGCCCGGCCAACCGGATTTCGACGCACCACGGGAACGATCGGCACAGACGCTCGTCGAGCTGTTGCGTGCCCGCGGGCTCACCGGGCCCGACGCCGGGGTGACGGTGTCGTCGTTCGACTGGTTCGCGATCGAACACGTGCGGGGCAGCGGTGTCGGGGTGCGCACGGCGTTCTTGACGATGCCGCGCATGTCGGTGAGCGGCGGCCTGTCCTATGTGCGCTCCGCCGGGCACGCAGAACTGCACGCCCACACGTCGGCGGTGTTCGCCGCGGCCGACGCGGCCGAACGCGCCCGCGCGGCCGGAGTGCGGCTGGTCACCTGGACGGTGACCAGCGACCGGGCCGCGTTGCGGCTGCGCGACGCGGGTGTCGACGGCGTCATCTGCGACGCCCCGGCCGAGGTCGTCCGTGCCCTGCGCGCTATGCAGCCGCGATGACGTTGAGCGCGTGGGGGTGGGACGTCAGCTCGACCTCGGCGTGCTCGCCGAGGTACTCGCCGTCCATCTGGAACGGTGCAGCGGGTGCCGCCGTCAACCTGATCCTGCTCAGGTCGTGCTCCAGGATCACGTTGCGTCCATGCGGACCGCGCGTCCCGAAGAGCATTTGCCTGCTGGTACGGAGCAGACTCGACAGTCGCACCGTATGCATCCCCAAGAGGTCTAGCCCGGTGTCAAACGACGCCTCCGGACAGGCTCGGACCGGAATCCCCCCGAGGTAGGTCCATGGCACGGCGTTGCAGATGACCGCGACCCCCACCTCGCGAGCGGCTGAGCCAGCCGAATCCTCGTCGCTTTCGCGGCGGTCCGTCGCGGCTTCGGCCTCGGGCTGCTGCGCATCGAGCTCGAGGCTGATCCGTGGTCGATCGCGGCCGACGCCGCCGCTGTACCGGGCCACGGCGCTGCGCAGAAAAAGCCCAGCGCTGTTGGGCCGCCCGCCGGAGCGTCGGCGTTCCACCCGGCCGACGACCTCCGCGTCCAGGCCCATCCCCGCGCAGAACGTGAACCAGCGAGCCTCGCCCGCCCACCGCGCGTGGCCGAGGCCGACGCGACGGCTCCGGTTCTCCCGCAGGTTGGCCAGCAGCTCGCCGGTCGCCTCGACGGGGGACGCCGAGTAGCCGAGCGCTCTGGCGAAGACGTTGGTGCTGCCGCCGGGAACCACGGCGAGCGCGGGCGCGTCCGGCCTCGGGCCGTTGTGGAGCAGGCCGTTGACGACCTCGTTCACCGTGCCGTCGCCCCCAAGGGCGATCACCACGTCCACGCCGGTCACGGCGGCGCGCTGGCCGAGCTCGGCCGCGTGCCCACGTCCCTTGGTGATGACGGTTTCGACGGCGACGTCAGCGGACAGAGCCGTGACGAGGACGTCCCGGACCCGTTCCGTGGTCGTCGTCGCGGCGGGATTGACGACCAGCAGCCCTCGCATGCCAACCACGGTAGTACTGTGCCGCTTTCCGGCGCCCGCATGCGGAATGTCTCACAATGACAGCGAAGTAGCTAAATGCCAAGAACGCCGTCAACGGTGCATGTCGCTGCGTAGTGGACCCTTATTCGTCACCTCATGGCAACGTACCGGCGCAGTACGGGTGCGGTAGGCGTAGTACCCGGAGCGGTCGCCTCGTCGTGGTCTGGCGTCATGCTCCTGCGCTGTGTCGGGAGCGGCCTCGACCGGAGACGACCCAGAACGGGTGAAGGCACCGCGCCGTAGGGTCAGAGCATGGGAAGTGGCGAGACACCAGGTGCTGGCCCGGGTGCCTGGGCGCGCGAGACCGCCACCGCGCTGGCGGTGGCGCCGCGGCCGCTGGCGGTGGCCGCGGGGTTGGTCGCGGCCGAGGGCCTGCTGCTCGTCGGCCTCGGGGTTCTCCAGGTGGTGCGGGGCTTCGGCGGCGGCATCGATGACCTCGCCCGGGCGGAGTTCGGCGGAGTGCTGTCGCTCGCCTGCGGGCTCGTGGTGGTGGTGCTCGCCCGCACGCTGGTGGTCAACCGGACGGCGACCAGGTCTCCGATCATCGTCATCCAGCTGCTGTCCGTCCCGGTCGGCGCCGCAATGATCCAGAACGGCCTCTACGCTTACGGCATCCCACTCCTGGCCGTGGCCGCGGCAATCCTCACCGCCCTGGTCGCGGCGGGCCTGCGACCCTCCTCGGACGACGGCTCCAAGACCTGACCCCCTGATTCCCTGATCGCCTGGGTCCGTCGGGCAGCGGGCCTGCGCTCACCAGTCGGCGGCAGGCCCCTCCCGCTAGCCGTCTTCCAACAGGCCGCGGCGCAGCTGGGCCAGGGTGCGAGCGAGCAGGCGCGAGACGTGCATCTGGGAGATCCCCAGCTCGGTGGCGATCTGGGACTGGGTCATGTTCCCGAAGAAGCGCAGCAGCAGGATGCGCTTCTCCCGAGGTGGGAGCTTCTCCAACAGCGGCTTGAGCGACTCGCGATACTCGACGCCTTCCAGGGACTCGTCCTGGACGCCGAGCGTGTCGGCGACGGCCGGGGCCTCGTCGTCACCTGAGTCGGGCGCGTCCAGCGAGACCGCCGAGTACGCGTTGGCCGACTCGAGCCCTTCGAGGACCTCTTCCTCGCTCATCTGGAGATGGGCAGCGATCTCGGCGACCGTCGGCGACCGGCCGAGCGACTGGGACAGCTCCGAGGTCGCCTTGGTGAGCGACAGCTTGAGCTCTTGGAGCCGTCGCGGGACCCGGATCGCCCAGCCCTTGTCCCGGAAGTGCCGCTTGATCTCGCCGACGATGGTGGGGGTCGCGTAGGTCGAGAACTCGACGCCCCGCTCCGGGTCGAACCGGTCGACCGACTTGATCAGGCCAATGGTGGCCACCTGGACGAGGTCGTCCAGCGGCTCGCCACGGTTGCGGAACCGGCGGGCTAGATACTCGACGAGCGGCAGGTGCATCCGGACCAGCTGGTCGCGGATCTCCGACCGTTCGCTGTCACCTTCCGGCAGCTCGGCCAGCCGAGCGAACAGCGCACGCGCGTGCGCCCGGTCGGGTGAGCTGGTCCGGTCCGCGGTGTGCTCGTCCCGGTCCTCGGCCCCCGGCGTCTCGTTGCCGGGTTCGCCCGCCTTGGCCGGCGGTTCGGCCTTTCCGGTGTCCTCGAGGTCGGTCACGGCATCCTCGGGCTCGAGGTCGTCATTGACACCACTAGGCGGCGTCTGGCTCGTCAACGTGGCGGTCCCGGCATCGCCGCGGGCGGCGGGCCCGGGGCGATGCCGCCGCGTCCCAGCGGACTCGGGCGGGTCGGCGAGAGACTCGTCCGGCCCGCCGGCGCGCTGGCTCAGGGCCGACACCCGGTCACGCGGGCCGGTCTGCCCGCCGAAGTGGCCGGCAGGCTGGTCATCGACCAGCGGCGGAGGCTTGGCGGCGTTGCGTCCTGGCGAGGTCATGAGGTCCCCACGGCACCGAGCTTGGCGCCTTGGCCAAGCTCGGTCGAATCGGCGCTGCGGCTGCGCACATGGCCGGCCGGCGGCTCGCCGAGGTCGGCCCGGGTACCGCGCCGTTTGGCCAGCTCGATGGTCACCCGCTGGCCGGGGCCGGTGGAGCTGGACACCTCACCGGCGAGCGCGTCCAGAACGGTCCACGCGAACGTGTCCTTCGAGGGCGGCTCGCCATCCAGGCTGTCCACCGAGACCGTTACCCGCATGACCCCGGGCGAGAGGGTGAACGCACACTCCAGTGCCGAGCCGGGTACGGCCGAGACCAACAACAGCGCGGAGGCCTCGTCCACGGCGATCCGCAGATCCTCGATGTCGTCGAGGGTGAAGTCCAGACGAGCGGCAAGGGAAGCGGTGGCGGTGCGCAGGACCGTGAGGTAGGCGCTCGCGGCCGGGAGAGTGAGCTGCACGACGTCGCGTAGCCCGCCGCCGTGGACACCGCCGGAACTCACCGTTGCACCGGCCGAAGGCGTCGGATCCACGTTCTACCCCCAGTGACTGCGTTGTTCCAGCGGCGCGGCCCGCCGCTGGTGGTGGTTGTGTCCGCCGGTCGCACGCGGCTCCCGGTGGGATCGCTCGCCTACATCATCCGGCGCCGGCACCGGCTCGTCGCGGCGGGCATCCGGCGCTCGACTGCCGGCCACCACCAGGCCAACCCGAGGTCGCGTCCGCGTGGCCCCGGGCCATAGTGGTCATCGACGGCGCATCCAGCATGATGCCTCCCCACAGAAACCACGGGCGGCCCGCGGGAGTGCCGCCCCGCGTGCGGGGCATTCCCACCCCGCGAGCTCCGCAGGGAGTGGGTCTCCCCGGCGAGTGCCCACCAAACGCCTGCTATGCCCCGGACAACACCGGCCAGGCCGCATGGACGCCTCAGACGCACCGAACATCAGGGTGCCGTCGGTGGCACCTTCGATGACCGGCTCCGTGCCGCTCACCGTTCCCACGGTACCCAGCGTTGGCTCGGTGGTGCAGGTCGGGTGATCGAAAAAGTTTACCCACCGCGTCACCTGGGGTGGTGGGCATGCCTTGATGGTCGGCAGCTTCTCCGGTGGGTTGTGCCTGGTGACTGGCTGGCGCCCGGCAATGCCCACGTGCCGTCCCACTTCCCGGCCCCGGGTGGTGGGTCGAGCGGCCCGCCGGCCTGGCGGTCCGGCGGTTCAGCGGTCCGGCGGTTCAGCGGTTCAGCTGCCAGCCGCCAGGGCGGCGATGCCCGCGGCGTCGAGGCGCCAGGTCGTCCAGCCCTCCTGGGGTACCGCGCCCAGAGACCTGTAGAAGGCGTGCGCGGGGGTGTTCCAGTCCAGCACGTCCCACTCCAGCCGCCGGTGGCCGCGGTCACGTGCCACGGCCGCGAGAGCGGCGAGCAGGGCCCGCCCGTGGCCGGCACGGCGATGCTCCGGCGCGACGAACAGGTCGACGAGGAAGGTTCCTGTCCGCCCGGTCCAGGTCGAGAACGTCTCGTGGTAAATCGCGAAACCCACGACCTGCTCGGCGCCGTCGCCGTCGCCGCTGTCTACGCCGTCGAGGTCGCTGACACCGGCGGCGCCGGCACCATCGCCGTCGCGAATGTCATCAGTGGCCACCAGGGCCGCGGCTGCCGGCGGGTCGTCGAAGAGCGCCGTGGTGAGGTCCGCCTCGGTCATCTTCACCGCGTTCGGCTCCCGTTCGAACTCCGCGAGCTCCCGCACCAGTTTCAGCACGACCGGCACGTCATCCGGCAGGGCCGCACGAATCACCGACTTGCCTCCCACATCCGTCAGGCCATGCCGTTGTCGTGTGAAAGTCATCACGTCCTCGGCGATGGCGCGGACAATCCCGTCATCCGCCCGTGCACCTCGCGGCCGCCGGTCAGGCACGCGGCGCCGACGCGGCCGAGGAGTTCCGCGCCCCGGCGCAAAAGAATGTCGCCGGTCACCGGTCGACTGACCGGTGACCGGCGACATGGTGTCGCGCCCAGGCTCAGGCAGCGGCCTTGGTCTCCCAGAAGATCTTGTCGATCTCCGCGATCAGGTCGAGCAGCTTCTGGCCGTCAGCCGGGTCGACGGAGGCCTTCGCGCCGGCGGCGCCGGCGGCCTTGGTGGCCTGCCAGAACAGGTCGTGCAGCTGGGGGTACTTCTCCAGGTGGTTCGGCTTGAAGTAGTCGGTCCACAGCACCCAGAGGTGGTGCTTGACCAGGTCGGCGCGCTCCTCCTTGATGGACAGCGCGCGGGACCGGAACACCGGGTCCTCGTTGCCCTGGTACTTCTCCTGGATCGCCTTGACCGACTGGGCCTCGATCCGGGCCTGCGCCGGGTCGTAGACGCCGCAGGGCAGGTCGCAGTGCGCGCTCACCCTGGTGGTGGGGTGCAGCAGGCTCATGCCGCCGTCCTTCCTCGCACGTTCGATCGTCGGGGGCACGGGTGGCGCCTGGGCGCGAGACGGACCGCTCGGCGGTCCGCCGCGGTGGTGTCGTACGGGGTGGCGGCCCGTGTCCCCACCTTCTGGCAACCTACCCCTGTGCGGCCATCGGTTCCCGTGGGGGCGGTGTGCGTCCGCGGCGCGTCGATGTTGCCTACTCTGCGCGACGGCGACGCCTGTCTGGTCTGGTGGGGGCGCGGCCCCCGGCCGGGCGATGTGGTCGTCGCCCGGCTGCCGGACGGCCGTGGGCTCGGGGTGAAGCGGATCGCGTTCGGTGATGCCGAGGGCGGCTGGTGGCTGCGGTCGGACAACGTGGGGGTAGGCACGGACAGCGCCGCCTTCGGCATGATCACCACTGATGACGTGCTCGGGCGTGTGTTGCTGCGTTACTGGCCCAGACCAGCCTGGTTGCGGAGGTCGGCATAGAAGGCCAGGCAGTCGGCGTATTTGGGCAGCAGCCCGGCGGCATCTGCCTCCTTCAGGGTCGGGGCGACGGCGTCCTTGTCGGACAGCAGCGGGGTGAGGTCGGACGGCCAGGGCAGGCCAAGCTCGGGATCGAGCGGATGTACCCCATGCTCGCGCCCGGGGGCGTACGACGTGGAACACAGGTAGGAAACCTGCGCGCCATCGGTAAGGGCGAGAAACGCATGACCGAGGCCCTCGGACACATAAAGCCCCTTACGGTCCACGTCGTCGAGCACGACCGCGTCCCACTGGCCGAACGTCGGCGAGCCGGAGCGAATGTCCACCACGCAGTCCAGCACTCGGCCAGACACACATGTGACGTACTTCGCCTGACTGGGCGGCACGTCCGCGTAGTGCACCCCGCGGAGGGTCCCCGCCCTGCTGGTGCTGTGGTTCGCCTGGCTGAGTCGAAGGGGGTGCCCAACCGCCCTTTCTAGTGCATCGGAGCGGAACCACTCGAGGAACGTGCCACGGCTATCGGCGTGCACGCGGGGCGTGAAGACCCACGCGTTTGATACAGAGAGTTCGGTGACATCCACGCTTGCCGACCGTACCGGGTCCGGTGGCTGGTCGTCCGCGCAGGTCGCGCGCCCGGTCATCTTGTTAGCCGCCTGCTACGCCCGCCAACGGGGAAGCGCTTCGCGTAGCGAGATGGTTGGGCCGCCGTTACTCTCTGGAAAGCTCGCCGGAGGCGGCTCGGTCCCGCCGGGCACCGGCCAAGGAATAATCGGCGGTCATCCGGACAATTCGCCGTCGGCGCACGGTGAAATCACCTATCCGCGCCTTCTGCCTAGTGCGCGCCGCCCGGCCTCACGCGAGGCATCAACCCCGGTTCGTGAGGTCCAGCGCGACGCACCGGAGCGGACCAATCACAACACTTTCGCCAGGAATGATCTCGTCCGCTCCTGTTGGGGGTCGACCAGCACCTGGCTCGGCGGGCCGCTCTCGACGACGACGCCGCCGTCCATGAAGACGACCGCGTCGGCTACCTCGCGTGCGAATCCCATCTCGTGGGTGACGACGAGCATGGTCATGCCTTCCGCGGCGAGTCCCCGCATGATGTCGAGTACCTCCCCGACGAGCTCCGGGTCGAGCGCCGAGGTTGGCTCGTCGAACAGCATGAGTTTGGGGCGCATCGCCAGTGCCCGAGCGATGGCGACCCGCTGCTGCTGGCCTCCGGAGAGCTGGGATGGGTAGGCGTCGCACCGGCTCCCAAGGCCCACCCGGTCCAGCAGCCCGCGGGCCCGCTCCTCGACCTCGGATCGTTTCTCCCGGCGCACCCGCAGCGGGGCCTCCATGATGTTCTCCAGCGCTGTCATGTGGGCGAACAGGTTGAAACGCTGGAAGACCATGCCGATGTCCGCGCGGCGCCGGCAGACCTCGCGTTCACGCAGCTCGTAGAGGCGGCCGCGCTGTTCCCGGTACCCGACCAGCTCGCCGTCCACCCACAGCCGGCCGGAGTCGATCTTCTCCAGGTGGTTGACGCAACGCAGCATGGTGGTCTTGCCCGAGCCGGAGGGCCCGATCAGACAGAGCACCTCGCCTGGCTCGACCCGTAGGTCGATTCCCCGTAGCACCTCGTGCTGGCCGAAGGAGCGACGGACGTTCTCTGCGAGCACCATCGGCGTGCCGTCTGCCGCCGTGCCGTCTGCCGCCGTGCCGTCCGCCGCCGCGCCATCCATGTGAGCGTCCGTCACGTCATCGCCTGCCCTCGTCGCGCTGCATCGGCCGGCCCGGCGTGACGCGGCTACGGCCGGCCGGGTCGTAGTGCCGCTCCAGGAAGTACTGGCCGACGCTGAGCACCGATGTGACCGCGAGGTACCAGATCGCGGCGACCATCAGCAGCGGGATCGTCTGGTAGTTGCGGCTGTAGATGATCTGGGCCGCGTAGAGCAGCTCGGTGTAGGCGATGACGCTGACCAGCGAGGTCGTCTTGAGCATCGAGATCGTCTCGTTGCCAGTCGGCGGAATGATCACCCGCATCGCCTGGGGCAGCACGATCCGGCGCATCGTCTGCGCCTGGTTCATGCCGAGCGCGTGCGCGGCCTCGGTCTGGCCGACGTCGACCGCGCCTACGCCGGCCCGCACGATCTCGGCCATGTAGGCCGCCTCGTTGAGCCCGAGCCCGAGGACCGCCGCGCCCAGCAGCGGGACCAGCGTGTTCGAGTCGCCGGAGGCGAACTCGGGGCCGAACGGGATGCCGATGGACAGCCTCGGGTAGAGGGCGCCGATCGTGGCCCAGAACAGGATCTGGATCATCACCGGTGTGCCTCGGAAGAACCAGGTGTACAGCCAGGAGCTTCCGCGCAGGACCGGGTTCGGTGACAGCCGCATCACGGCGATCAGCACGCCCCCGACCACGCCGACGGCCATCGCGTAGACCGTCAGGTAGAGCGTCGCCCACAGGCCGCGCAGTATCTGCTCGGAGAACAGGTACTTCCAGACGATGTCCCAGCCGAACGCGTCGTTGGTGACCAGCGCGTGCGCCAGCATCGCCGCCAGGACGGCCAGGACGGCGATAGACGCCCAGCGGCCCGGGTGACGGACGGGAATCGCCCTGATCACGTCGTCCTTGGCCCCGGCATCCATGGTCGCGTCGGCCGTTGACGCTCCGGCGTCGGCCGCGCCCCCTGCGGAGGCGGCCGGTGAGCCGGGGGCCTGCGCCCCCGGCTCACCGGCTGGCGCGCTGTCAGCTGACAGCGCCATTGATCTGCGGGTCGGTGATGGCGCCGTCCTGTACGCCCCACTTCTCGAGCGTCTTCTGGTACGAGCCGTCCGCCATGACCGCCTTGAGGGCGGCCAGCAGCGGCTCGGCGAGGCCCGAGTTCTTCGGCACGGCGATGCCGTACGGAGCGGTGCCGTACGGCGTGCCGACCAGCTTGAGCTTGCCCTCGGAGAGCTTGACCTGGTAGTCGGCGACCGGCGAGTCGGCCATCGACACCTGCGCGCGCCCGGCGGTCAGCGCCAGGTTCGCCTGGTTCTGGTCCGGGTAGCTCTGGACGGTCACGCCCGGCTTGCCCGCTCCCTTGCACTTCGTGTCCTGGGCGGCGGCGTCGTCGGCCTGGACGGTGCCCGTCTCGACCGCGACGGTCAGCCCGCACAGGTCGTCCAGGCCGGTCAGGGTGGCCGGTTTGTCAGCACTGGTGAAGAACGAGGTGCCGGCCGAGAAGTAGGTGACGAAGTCGACGACCTTCTCCCGCTCCTTGGTGTCCGTGAACGACGAGATGCCGATGTCGTACTTGCCGGCGGCGAGGCCCGGGATGATGTCGTCGAAGCCGGCGTTCTCGACCTCGACCTTCACACCGAGCGCCGAGCCGAGAGCCTTGATCAGGTCGACGTCCATGCCGATGACCGTCTTGCCGTCCGTGTCGAAGAACTCATTCGGCGCGTACGAGGCGTCGGCGGCCACCTTCAGGGTCTTGCCGGCGTACTTGGCGGGCAGCGTGGCCGCGACCACGGGGGCCCCGGTGGGCGCCACCGTGCTGCCCCCCTCCGCGGAGTCGTCGCCCCCGCCGCAGGCGGCGAGCGTGGCGAGCAGGCCGGCCGCCGCGGTTGCGGCGAGCGCCCTGCGCACGGCCCGGCGGCCCACGCCGCGGTCCATGATCCGATATGTCTGAAGGCGCATGCCGATCCTCTCCAGGCTCCAGATCGTTCCGGTTCGGACGGCTCCGCCACGCTGGCCCGGGCCGGCGGCCCATCGCAGGCGGCTGGGCGCGTGTTCGTCGGCTGCCCCGCCAGCGGACCGCCCGGCTGACGGGTGGCGCTGTGTACCTCGTCACGGTGCGCGGCCGGGTTCCTGCCGGATGTCGAAGCTGGAGTTCCTGCCGGATCGTGACGCGATCTGGCAGTCGGCCGGCAGGTCCGAATGGCCCGGTTCGGCTGTCCGGACTCGGGTGGGGCAGGCGACAACGGCGGCGCACGTCCTGGGCAATCACCCAAGCGCGGTTACGTGCCAGTAGTGATACATGGATGCATCGTGAACGTTGCTAGACATTTCGTCTGGATGTCCTGAGTGTGATCGTCATGTTTGGTCGGACGATGGAACCTGGTTGCCCGCCCACCGCCTACGGGCGCTGACGTGCAATATTTGAAGGTGCCCCGGGCGACCCCCGGTCCCACCCCCGCCGGCTCACCCCGCTCACCGCCGGGGCTCTCGCTGGTCCGCGCGGCTGACTGGCGGGGGAGCCAGTCGGCTGGCCTCCTCCGGCCGCGCGTTTCGCCCCGGCACCACCTCTCACGATGGGCGACCCCCGGACACCGCAACCCCAGCCCTCGACGACCCCGGGCCGTACGCAGGCCGCCGGGCCGCCCGTACCCAGGAGCACTTCCGTGACAGCGACCGCAGATCACCCGATTCTTGATCAGTCCCCCAGCCCCGCCACCGCCACCGCCACCGGCGCCGTGCCCATGCCGGTCAGCCCGCGGACCTCCGACGACGATCCGGTGTTCGCGCTGCACCGCGGCGGGAAGATCGGGGTCGAGCTGACCTCGCCCCTGGAGAACGCGTACGACCTCTCCCTCGCCTACACCCCCGGCGTCGCGAAGGTGTGCCTGGCGATCGAGGAGACGCCGGCTCTCGCCGAGGACTACACCTGGCGCGGCAACCTGGTCGCCGTGGTCACCGACGGCACCGCCGTCCTCGGCCTCGGTGACATCGGCCCGGCGGCAGCCATGCCCGTCATGGAGGGCAAGGCGGCCCTGTTCAAGCACTTCGCCGGCGTCGACTCGGTGCCGATCTGCCTGGACACCAAGGACACCGACGAGATCATCGACACGGTTGCCCGGATGGCCCCGAGCTTCGGCGGGATCAACCTGGAGGACATCTCCGCCCCCCGCTGCTTCGAGATCGAGCGGCGCCTGCAGGAGCGTCTCGACATCCCGGTCTTCCACGACGACCAGCACGGCACGGCCATCGTCGCGCTCGCCGCGCTCGAGAACGCCGCCCGGCTGACGGGCCGCGAGCTGTCCGACCTGCGGGCGGTCGTGTCCGGCGCGGGCGCCTCCGGCATCGCGGTGACCCGCATCATCCTCGCCGCCGGCATCGGCGACATCGCGGTCGGCGACCGCAAGGGGATCATCTACGCCGGCCGGGGCGACCTCACACCGGTCAAGGGGGACATCGCCGCGGTCACCAACAAGGCGGGCCTGACCGGCTCGATCAACGAGGCACTGGCCGGGGCGGACGTCTTCATCGGCCTGTCATCGGGCACCGTCCCCGAGGAGGCGGTCGCCACCATGGCGCCGGGCGCGATCATCTTCGCGATGGCCAACCCCGACCCGGAGGTCCGGCCGGAGATCGCCCACAAGTACGCAAGCATCGTCGCCACCGGCCGCAGCGACTTCCCGAACCAGATCAACAACGTGCTCGCCTTCCCCGGTGTCTTCCGGGGCGCGCTGGACGTGCGGGCGAGCCGGGTCACCGAGGGCATGAAGCTCGCCGCGGCCCGCGCGCTCGCCGACGTCATCGCCGACGAGCTCGCGCCGGACCACATCATCCCGAGCCCCTTCGACCCGCGGGTCGCCCCGGCCGTCGCCGCGGCCGTGGCCGCCGCCGCCAAGTCGGACGGCGTCGCGCGCCGTTAGGACGGCCGCGGCACCCGGCTGCGCGCTGTCAGGACGGAAGCGCAGGCCGGCGTTGGGCCCAGGCGCGGTGCGCTGGGCCTAACGTCGGCCGCAGCCGGGGCAGGGGTCCTTGGCCGCGACCTCGTCGATGGGGCGCAGCGTTCCGCAGTTCTTGTAGGAGCAGGCGACGAAGTCGGTCTGGGGGACGACGATCAGCGGGCGGCCGTCGTCGGTGAGCGTCGACGTCGGCGGCTCCGGGTCGATCTCCGGCCGCTGGCGGCGCCAGCGAGGGCCGCGCCGCGGCCATCCTCGATCGGCCTCCGTCGCCGCCGCAGGTCCGGCCGGCTTGGAGCCGCCTGGCCCGGTGCCGGCCGGCGACGGGTCGGCTGGCGATGGGTCGGCTGGCGATGGGCCGGCAGGCGATGGGCCGGCAGGCACCGGGTCGGGCACGGCCGGAGCGAGCGTCCCGGCCACGGCGGGCTCGGCCGTCAGCGCAGGTGTCGCCCCCGGCTGGGGCATGGGTGACTGGGCGGCCGGGAGGCCCGCGTTCGTGGGACCGGTCGAGGGCCACGTCGGTTCAAGAGCCACCATGATGACGAGTCCAGCACATGCCACGACAGGCGGCGAGCCAGCCTCCCCACCGACCGCCCGGAGTGGCGACAGGTGGTCCCAAAAGCCCAGGACTGTCCTGCCCGGCCGGCGGCTCGGTGGGCCCGGCCGGCCGATCCGTTGGCGCCTGCCGGCGCCGGGACCTACGGTTTGTCCGTGCTTGCCGCTGCCGCAGTGACGATCAGTCCATCGGACCCGCTGGCCGGTCTGGCCGTGGGGGAGCAACCGGAGCCTGCGGTGCCGGACGGCTGGGCGACCGTCTCGCTGCGGGCCGCCGCGCTCAACCATCACGACCTGTTCAGCCTGCGCGGCGTCGGCCTGCCAGCCGAGCGCCTGCCGATGATCCTGGGCTGTGACGGCGCGGGCGTGACGGCCGACGGCGCCGAGGTCATCGTCCACGCGGTGATCGGCGATCCTGCGACCGGCGGCGGGGACGAGACCCTCGACCCGAAGCGGACGCTGCTGTCCGAGCTGCACCCCGGCACGCTGGCCGAACGGATCGCCGTGCCCACTCGCAACCTCGTGCCGAAGCCCGCGTCGCTGTCGTGGGAGGAGGCCGCCTGCCTGCCGACGGCCTGGCTCACCGCCTACCGGATGGTGTTCACCAAGGCGGGCCTGCCTGCCGACGGCGGCGGCACGCTGTTGATCCAGGGCGCGGGCGGGGGCGTCGCCACGGCCGCGCTGCTGCTCGCGAAGGCCGCCGGCCACACTGTCTTCGTCACCTCTCGTGACGAGACCAAGCGCAAGCGGGCGCTCGACCTGGGAGCTGACGTCGCAGTCGAGTCCGGCGCGCGGCTGCCGGCCAGGGTCGATGCGGTGATCGAGACCGTCGGCGCCGCCACCTGGAGCCACTCGCTGAAATCGCTGCGGCCGGGTGGCACGGTCGTCTGCTCCGGCGCGACCAGCGGCCCCAACCCGCCGGCCGAGCTCAACCGGATTTTCTTCCTACAGCTCAACGTCGTCGGCTCGACGATGGGCACCCGCGACGAGCTGGGCGCCCTCGTCGACTTCCTCGACCGTACCGGCGTCCGGCCGCTGGTCGACGACGTCCGGCCGCTGGCCGACGCCCGTGCCTCCTTCGCGCGCCTCGCCGAGGGCGAGGTCTTCGGCAAGCTCGTCCTCACCGTCTGAGCGGGGCATACCTACGAGTTTCGGATAACTGGGTCGAACAGTGCTGGTAATGGCGAGCCGTCGAATGTCGTCACCGCCACGCCGACGGGATGACCCGGCGCACGCAGGCCCCAGGCCGTCCGAGGCTCCACCGCGCCGCCCGGCTGTGTGGCCTGCCCAGGCGGCCCGTACGGCCCTGACGGCGGCCTCAGGCGGTTGGCATGACCAGCGGTAGCCATGGGTGGCTGCGGGGCCGCCGTGAGGCGCGGTGGGTCAGAGATCCGGGTCGTCGTCGGGGCGGGCGAGCCACGTCGCGAGGGACTCGATGGCCCCCTCGTGCTCGGGATGCTCGTCGACGAAGGTGCGCAGGGCGTCGGCCAGCCACTCGAGGGTGACTGTCTCCTCGCCACGGCGCTGGGCCAGCTCCTCGATCCCCCGGTCGGTGAAGTACATCGCCGCTCGCTCTCCTCGCCCCGACCGCCTGGCCCGGCTTGTGCCGTCCGCACTGCGGTGCCCGGGCCTGCCTCACCAAACCCTGTCATGCCCCCCGAAGCGCCGTGATCCGATCTGGGTCCCTCATCGGACATTCATCGATGAGGGACCGCTCAGCGGCGAAGGCAGGGCCGCTCGGTGGCGGAGGGCAGGGCCCGCTACTCGGCGAAAGCGGCCTCGATCAGGGCGCGCTGCTCCTTCTCGTGGACCTTCGACGAGCCCGACGCCGGCGCAGCCGCCGCCTTGCGCGAGACCCGCCGCAGCCGCAGCCCGCCCGGCAGGAACTCCGGCAGGTGCAGGCCCATGTGCGGGTAGGCGCCCTGGTTCGCCGGCTCCTCCTGGACCCAGACGATGTCGGTCGCGTTCGGGTAGCGGCTCAGGGCCTGCGCGACCTCCGGGCCCGGGGTCGGGTAGAGCTGCTCGACCCGTAGCAGCGCGAACTGGTCCGCGTCGTCCCGCTTGCCGCGCGCCTCAGCCAGGTCCCAGTGCACCTTGCCGGCCGACAGCAGTACCCGGCGCACGGCCGCCGGGTCGGTCACCGACGCGTCGTCGATCACCGGCCGCCACGAGCCCGACGTGAGCTCCTGCACGGTGGACGTCGCGGCCTTCAGCCGCAGCATCGACTTCGGCGTGAACACCACCAGCGGTCGGCGCACCGGCGAGAGCGTCTGGCGGCGCAGCAGGTGGAAGTAGCTGGCGGCCGAGGAGGGATACGCCACCGTCAGGTTCTCGTCGGCGCACAGGGCCAGGAACCGCTCGATGCGGGCCGACGAGTGGTCGGGGCCCTGGCCCTCGTAACCGTGCGGCAGTAGCAGCGTCAGCGTGGTGCGCTGGCCCCACTTGGCCTCGCCGGCCGAGAGGAACTCGTCGATGATCGACTGGGCGCCGTTGGCGAAGTCGCCGAACTGCGCCTCCCACAGGACGAGCATGTCGAGGCGGGCCACGGAGTAGCCGTACTCGAAGCCCATCGCCGCGTACTCGGACAGCAGCGAGTCGTGGACGTAGAACGTCCCGACCGGGCCGCCGTCGGCGCGGCGCAGGGTGCGCAGCGGGGTGTGGTCCTCGCCGGAGTAGCGGTCGACGAGGACGGAGTGGCGCTGGCCGAAGGTGCCGCGGCGGCTGTCCTGGCCGGTGAGCCGGATCGAGCGGCCGTCTAGCAGCAGGCTGCCGAAGGCGATCGTCTCGGCGCACGCCCAGTCGATCGTGCCCGTCTCGATCATCTGCGCGCGGCGCTCCAACTGCGGGCGCAGCCGTGGGTGGACGGTGAAGTCGGCCGGCAGGTTCACCTGGGTGTCGATGACCTGCTTGACGACGTCGATCGACACGGCTGTGCTCACCGCGGCGGCGGCGGCCGCGTCCTCGGCCGTGGTGACGATCCTGGGCTGCGGCGTCGGCCGGTCGCCGGTGGTGTCGCGGGTCTGGGTGAACGCCTTCTCCAGCTCGAAGCGGTAGCTCTTCATCGCCTCCTCGGCCTGGTCGCGGGTGATGTCCCCGCGGCCGATCAGCGCCTCGGTGTAGAGCTTGCGCACGGAGCGCTTCGCCGCGATCTCGTCGTACATCAGCGGCTGGGTGAACGACGGCTCGTCCATCTCGTTGTGTCCGCGCCGCCGGTAGCAGATCATGTCGATCACGACGTCCTTGTGGAACGCCTGCCGGTAGGCGAACGCCAGCGCCGCCACCCGGACGCATGCCTCGGGGTCGTCGCCGTTGACGTGGAAGATCGGCGCCTGCACCATCCGGGCGACGTCGGTGGCGTACACCGACGAGCGGCCCGAGGTCGGCGAGGTGGTGAAGCCGACCTGGTTGTTGATGACCAGGTGCACGGTGCCACCGGTGCGGTAGCCGCGCAGCTGCGAGAGGTTCAGCGTCTCGGCGACGACGCCCTGGCCGGCGAACGCCGCGTCGCCGTGCACGAGCACCGGCAGGACGGTGAAGCCCTCCGGCCCCTTGTCCAGGATGTCCTGCTTGGCGCGGGCGACGCCCTCGAGGACCGGGTCGACCGCCTCCAGATGCGACGGGTTGGCGACCACCGACACCGGCACGGTCTTGCCGTTGCGGCAGGTGTAGACGCCCTCGGCGCCCAGGTGGTACTTGACGTCGCCGGAGCCGTGCGCAGTCTGCGGGTCGAGGTAGCCCTCGAACTCGGCGAAGATCTGCCGGTACGACTTGCCGACGATGTTCGCCAGCACGTTGAGCCGGCCGCGGTGCGCCATGCCGATGACGACCTCGTCCATGCCCGTGCCCGCGGCCTGGGTCAGGACCTCGTCGAGCAGCGGGATGGCGGACTCGGCGCCCTCCAGCGAGAACCGCCGCTGGCCGACGTACTTCGTCTGCAGGAAGGACTCGAACGCCTCGGCGGCGCCCAGGCGCTCCAGCACGTGCAGCTGCTCCGCCGGGTCCGGCCGCTCCGCGGACCGCTCGACCCCGGCCTGGATCCACTGGCGCTCGTCCGGCTCCTGGATGTGCATGTACTCGATGCCGACCCGGCGGCAGTACGAGTCGCGCAGCACGCCCATCACGTCGCGCAGCGTCATCGTCCGCTGGCCGGCGAACCCGGCGACCGGGAACTCCCGGTCGAGGTCCCACAGCGTCAGGCCGTGGCTGCGGATGTCGAGGTCGGGGTGGCTGCGGATGGTGAAGTCGAGCGGGTTCGTGTCCGCCATCAGGTGGCCGCGCACGCGGTAGGCGTGGATCAGCTCCTGCACCCGTGCGCTGTGGTCGAGGTCGCCCTCGTGGCTGGTCGGGATGTCGGTGACCCAGCGAACCGGCTCGTACGGGATCCGCAGCGAGTGGAAGATCTCGTCGTAGAAGCCGTCCTCGCCGAGCAGCAGCTGGTGGATCCGGCGCAGGTACTCGCCCGACTGGGCACCCTGGATGATCCGGTGGTCGTACGTGCTGGTCAGCGTGGTGACCTTGGAGATCGCCATCCTCGCGAGCGTCTCGGTGGAAGCGCCGGAGAACTCGGCAGGGTAGTCCATCGCGCCGACGCCGATGATCGTGCCCTGGCCCTCCATCAGGCGCGGCACCGAGTGGACGGTGCCGAGGCCGCCGGGGTTCGTCAGGCTGATCGTGACGCCGGTGAAGTCCTCCGTGGTGAGCTTGCCCGCCCGGGCGCGGCGCACGACGTCCTCGTACGCGCCCCAGAACTGGGCGAAGTCCATGGCCTCGGCTTCCTTGACCGCGGCGACGACGAGCTGGCGGCCCTTGGCCGTGACCAGGTCGATTGCGAGACCCAGGCCGACGTGCTCCGGCGTGACCAGGGCCGGCTTGCCGCCGACCACGGCGAACGAGTTGTTCATCTCCGGGAAGTCGGCGAGCGCCCGCACCATCGCGAAACCGATGAGGTGGGTGAAGGAGATCTTGCCGCCGCGGGAGCGAGCCAGGTGCCGGTTGATGACGATCCGGTTGTCGATCATCAGCTTGGCCGGCACGGCGCGCACGGAGGTCGCCGTCGGCACGTGCAGCGACGTCTCCATGTTGGTGACGACCCGGGCGGCGGCGCCCCGCAGCGTCACGGTCGGCGCGGCGCCGGGCCCGCTCGGCGCGGACGGCGCCTGTCGGGCGGCGGGCGAGGGCGCAGGCACGGGCACGGGCGCCGGGGACGGCGCGGCGCTCGGTGCCGGCTCCTTGGGAGTGGACGGCGCCTCCACCGGCGCGGCGGGCGTGGTGGCGGCTGCGGGAGCGGGAGCGGGGCTGGCGTCGTCCGGCGTGGCGGAGACGACCGCGCGGGCGCTCTGGGGGTCGGTGTTGTCGGTCGCCGTGGGGGCGCTCGGGTGATAGTCGGACAGGAACTCACGCCATTCGGGTGAGACGCTGTCTGGATCCGCGAGGTACTGCTGGTAGATCTCGAACACCAGCCACTCGTTGGTTCCGAAGTCAGGTCCTGACGCGGGTACCGTCGGTGCTGTCACGGGGCCAATCGCCTCTATCCACGGTGGAGACTTCACGTTTGCCGAAAGGCGGCCTTCGAAAGGCCCTTCCGCTACCGTCTGTCCAGGCTACTCGCCGGGCCGAAGGTCCCTGGCGCGGCCCATTGCGGCATATCAGTGTGCCGCCGCCGGTAGGGGCTTCACGGCCACCAGTCGGGCCGTTATCGGTGGCGAGGCGTGGTCGCGAGGCTGCCCTGAGACATCCACCGCGGCGCTGGGGCGGGCGCCCCGGTCGTCTGGCGCATCGTGGGTGCCTCCATACTCGCCCGTTGTGATCGGCCGGCTATCTGTTGATCGTCCGGTGTGGTCGATGTGAGCTTCCCGGCATCCCGATGGGGCCGCCACCTCGTCTGGTCGACGGCCGTGTTGATCGGGGCCAAGCGCGGGCCGTGCGCGGGCGCGGCGGACCTCCCGTCGGTCATCCCCGTTCCGGCTGCCGTCGCAGGCATGCGACGCTGCCCGCGTGGCGGACGGGCGGGTTGGCATGACAGGAGCCGGGGCGGCTGTCCGCCGGGACGGAAGCGATCCGGCAGGCCGACCCGGTTACCGGGTCGGCATCGACGTCGGCGGCACGTTCACCGACCTCGCTGCCGTCGCGCCGGACGGGCGGGCCCTGTTCGCGAAGGTGCCCTCCGTCCCTGCGGACCCGTCGGTCGCGGTGCTGGCCGCGCTCGCCGCGGCCTTCCAGATCGCGGGCTCGGCCGGAAGCCCGGCGGCGCCCGCCGGATCGGCGGCACGGGCCGAACGTCCAGCCGGGCAGGTGGAGCGGTTCGCACACGGCACGACGGTGGCGACCAATGCCCTGCTGGAGCGGGCGGGGGCTCGGACCGCGCTGGTCACCACGCATGGCTTTCGTGACGTCATCGAGATCGGCCGGCAGAACCGGCCGTCGCTGTACGACCTGACCAAGGACCGGCCGGCGCCGCTGGTGCCGCGGGAGCTGCGTTTCACGGTGCGCGAACGCTGCGGCCCGGACGGAGTGCTCCAGGCACTGACCATGGCCGAGATCGCCCGCGTGGCCGACCAGGTCGCCGCCGTCGAAGGGCTGCAGGCCGTCGCCGTCTGCCTGCTGTTCTCGTTCGCCTGGCCCGAGCATGAGCGGAGGCTGGCCGAGAACCTGCGCGCCCGGCTCCCGGGGGTGACCGTCGTCGCCTCCAGCGAGGTGCTGCCGGCCTTCCGCGAGTACGAGCGTTTCACCACCGCCACCGCGGATGCCTACCTGACGCCAAAGCTGTCGACGTACCTCACCCGGCTGCGCGGGCGCCTCGCCGAGGCCGGTGTCCGCGAGCCACTCGTCATGCAGTCGTCGGGCGGGGTGGCGCGGCTCGACGAGGCCGCCGCCCACGCTGCGACCTGTGTGCTGTCCGGCCCGGCCGGAGGCGTGGTGGGCGCCGCGTATGTGGCCGGACTGTCCGGTGTCCGCGACCTGCTGACCTTCGACATGGGCGGGACATCCACCGACGTCGCGCCGGTGCTCGGCGGCCGGGCGCTGACGACCTCCGAGTCGGTGCTGGCCGGGATCCCGATCATGCTTCCGACGGTCGACGTGCACTCCGTCAGCGCGGGCGGCGGCTCGATCGCCTGGGTCGACTCGGGTGGCGCGCTGCGCGTCGGGCCGGCCTCCGCGGGTGCCGACCCCGGCCCGGCCTGCTACCAGCGCCGCGGCCGGGCCGCCACCGGCGAAGGCGCCTCGGTCGGCGAAGGTGCCCCGGTCAACGAGGACGCTCTGGTCAAGGTGGACGCTCTGGTCAAGGAGGACGCTCTGGCCGAGGAGGACGCGCGGATCGATGAAGACGCGCGGGTCGATGAAGACGCGGCGGCTTCGCCGCGTGCGGCGACCGTGACCGACGCCGACCTGGCCCTCGGCTACCTCGGCGACGGCGTGAGCCTCGGCGGTGAGGTGACGCTGTCGGCGGCGGCGGCGACGGCTGCGCTCGAACGGCTGGGCGGCCAGCTCGGCCTCTCGGCCGTCCAGGCAGCCGCCGGCGTGGTCGCCGTCGCGGACGCGGAGATGACCAGGGCGCTGCGGGTGGTCTCCGTCGAGCGGGGGCTGGACCCGCGCACGCTCGCGCTGGTGGCGTTCGGCGGCGCGGGCGGGACCCATGCCTGCGCGCTGGCCGAGGCGCTCGGGATGACGACGGTGCTGGTTCCGCGGGCGGCGGGCGTGCTGTCCGCGCTGGGGCTCGCCCTCGGCGACGTGCGCCGCGACCACGCGGCGCCGCTGCGGGGACGCCTCGGCGACGTCGACCTCGCGGGCGCCTTTGCCCGGCTCGCCCAGCAGGCGAAGGCAGCGGCGCTCGAACACGGTCACGGTGGCCTGGACGACCTGCTGCTGGAACGGCGGGTCGACTGCCGTTACGCGGGGCAGGCGCACGAGCTGACCGTCGACGCCGGCGCGTCGACGCCGGCGGACGGGCCAGGGGGACCGAACAGCCTGGGCGGACTTGACGGATCGAACAGGCTCGATGGATCGAACGGCCTGGACGGACTGGACGACTCGCGGGGCTCCGCCGAGGAGAACGCGGCGCTCGCGGCCGCGACGCGTGCGGCGTTCGAGGACACCCACGCCCGACGCTACGGGCACGTGGCGCCCGACCGGGACGTCGAGGTCGTCGCGGTCCGGCTCGTCGCCACCGTCCCCGGGTTGCGCCCCGCGATCGTCGCGGAACCCGCGGACCCGGCCGCCGTCCGGACCAGGCGGCGGATCTGGCTGGACGGCGCGCCGGCCGCCTCGGGCGGCCGGGCCGTCTCCGGTGGCTCAGCCGTCTCCGGTGGCTCAGCCGTCCGGTCAGGCAACGCGGATGACGACGGCGCGGGCTGGCTGGAGGTCGACGTGATCCCGCGGGCCGCGCTCGGCCCGGGTGACGGGGTGGCCGGGCCAGCCATCGTCGAGTTCGCTGAGGCCACCTGCCTGGTTCGCCCCGGTTGGACCGCCCGAGTCGATCCCGTCGGCACGCTTGCCCTCACCCGCCCGGCGGGCTGAGCGCTGTGCCTGGCCGAGATGACCGCGTTCGATCGCGGATGCCCCATCGCGGGTAACGCTGGGTAGCGCAATATAAACACAGTAGGGACTTTCGCCCCATCGTCTGGCGTCGGGAACAGCCCCGTGGCCTGCGTCGTTAGCATGGACGTGCCGGTCCGCATCATGGCCCCCGGACCTAAAACACGTCGCTACGAGCGACATTGCCCCGTGAGGCGACCTGGCGGGCCGGTGCACTTCTCCTTGATCGCGCTCCAGGCCGGGGCGCGATCTTGGTTTTGGGGACCTCGGTAGCCCCTAACGGCGCCGGTAGTGATCCCAGCCCTGCGCGCCCTGGTACGGCATTCCGTCGACCATGACGCCGGAGCCCTCGCTCACCTCGCCGACGACGACGGCGCCCGACGGAAGCGGCGCGTCGGGTGGAAGGCACGCGACGAAAGCGTTGTCGTCGCCGCCGGTGAGCACCCAGCGCACCGGGTCGGCGGCCAGGAGCGCGGCGGCGGCGCGCAGCGGCTCGGCGATCTCGAAGGCGGCCGAGCCCAGCTGAATGCTGACGCCGGAGGCGGTCGCGATGTGGCCGACGTCGGCCAGCAGACCGTCGCTGACGTCGCACATGGCACTCGCGCCCGCCGCCGCCAGCGCCCGGCCGACGGCGTAGGGCGGCCGTGGGTGCCGGTGGGCGTCGAGCAGTTCGACCGGGCCGTCGAAGCCCGCGTCCAGCAGCTCGAGACCGGCCTGCGCCCACCCCAGCCGGCCGGCCAGCACGACGCGATCGCCGGGCCGCGCGCCGCGGCGCTGGACCGCCTCGGCGCCGCCCAGATCGCCCAGCGCGGTGATCGCCAGGAGCACCCGGTCGGCGGAGCTCACGTCGCCGCCCGCGATGGCGGCGCCGACCTCGGCGCACTCGTCGCGCAGCCCGTCGGCGAGCCGCAGCACCCAGGCGACCGGGAGGTCCCCCGGAGCCGCCAGGCCTATCAGCAGGCCGGTCGGCCGGGCGCCCATCGCGACCACGTCGCTGAGGTTCTGCGCCGCGGCCTTGCGGCCCACGTCGTAGCCGGACGAGTAGTCCCGGCGGAAGTGGCGGCCCTCGAGCAGCAGGTCGGTGGTGGCGACGACCCGTCCGTCCGGCGCCGCTAGCAGGGCAGCGTCGTCACCCGGGCCGATCAACAGCCCGTCGCCGGCGGGGAACCGAGCGGTGATCGCCCTGATCAGGCCGAACTCGCCGAGATCGGCCACGACGCCCGTCATCGGTGGCGGGCGGGCGGGGGAGGGCGCACGTCGGCACTCTAGCGCCGAGGCCGACCGGCGGTCATGCGTAGATCGTGTCCTCGGCCGCGCCGACTGGTGCGCCTCATGGTGCGGACCAGTGTTTTTCAGGGTGCGCCCGTCGCTCGGCGGCAGGATCGATCCCTACCCGGCGGGCGAGGCGCTGTCCGACCTCCGTGACAATTGCAGCTCGGCGCGCCGAGCGTCGCCGCCCTCGAAGGGCTGGCCGTCGTGCATTGTGTCACGCGCGCCTTTAGTCGTCATTTTTCGGCGGTGGCGGGAAAATTCTCGAGGGCGCCATCTTTCGGCATTGTTCGCGGCACGGCGTGGCTATTCCTTGCTTTGGCCGGAGCCTGGTCGCGCCACGCGGCCGCCCGGCTGATGCGGGCGTCGCGCCGCCGCCCCCGCCGTGACCTTCCTCGCCGGCCGCCGTCCCGTGCGAGCGGTCGCCTCGAGGTAGCTGTCGCCTTGAGCGAGTTGCCGCCTTGAGCTACCTGTCGCCTCGATCGAGCTGCTGGCCCGCATCGCCGATCGGCGGCGGGCCATGCCCGGGCCCCGGCCACTGCCTTGACCGCCTCGGGCGGGGCTGTTCGTCGGTCACCGCCTGGCGGTCAGATCGTCGTGATGGCGCGACGGCCTCGCCACCGGCGGGCAGGCGCGGCAGGATTGGCCCGAGACCGCAGGCCGCGCGTGTTCCGTTCTGGCTGCACCTTTGACGTTGGCCAGCAAGGTCATGACGGGCGGCGGTTGATGGCAACATCGGCGACATCTGACCGTCATATTCCGCTGGGACTCTGACGCCCGTGCCACTCGTCATCCCCTGCTGCCCGAGTCGCCCAGTGGCATCGGTCGCGCGCGCATCCTGGTCGTGGCCGGGCCGGTTGCTGGTACTTGGCTCCTTGCCGGGCGCCGGCGCGGGCCTGTCGGGACCGCCGCGAGGATTCGCGCTGATCGGCGCTGGTCGAGGCTCCTGCTCGATCGTCGGCAGGTACCCCGTCGCCGTGACCGGGCGTCGGTAGGGCGCCGGTGGCACTGCAGCCAGGGAAGGGGAAGATCGAGGGCAAGCACTACCTGCCGTCCACCCCGGAGACGATCAGCTGGGGGGAGCTGCCGACAGCGCGCACCAGGCCGGTGCTGACGGTCGAGACGGGCGCGACTGTCACCGTCGACACGGTCAGCCAGGAAGGGATCCTGGAGGACCAGGGCCGCGACCCGGACGCGTTCTTCGGCCGCCATGGCGTCACGTCGGCGGAGGTCCTGGAGGATGCCAGAGCCATCGCCGCATCCGGGATCCCGCATCGTTTCGGCGTCGATGGCCCGCACGTCGTGACCGGCCCGATCTGTGTGCGCGATGCCGAGCCCGGCGACGTCCTGCGGGTCGAGGTCCTCTCGCTGCTGCCCAGGGCTCGTTACGGCGTTATCTCCAACCGGCACGGTCAGGGCTTGCTGTCCGGCGAGTTTCCGGAGGGCCCGCCGCCAGACGACGACGCCGACTCGCGGCACTGGCACGGGTTCCGGACCGTCAGCAGCTTCTGCGCGGTCGAGCGGCGGCGCGGCAAGCTCTTCGGCGCGCTCGACGCCTCGACGGTCGGCGGCTCAAGGGTCCGGTTCCCGCTCGCGCCGTTCATGGGAATCATGGCGGTGGCGGTGGACACCGGCGGGGAGCCCGACGGCGACGGCGGGGCGGTCACTGTCCCGTCCGCGTCGGTCGGGCTGCACGGCGGGGCGCTGGACTGCCGAGAGCTGGGGGCCGGTGCTCGGCTTTACCTGCCGGTGCAGGTGCCGGGAGCGCTGTTCGCGGTAGGGGACCCGCACTACGCCGCCGGGGACGGCAAGATCGGACTGACCGCGTTGGAAGGGCCGCTGCGGGCGACCTTCCGGCTGACGACCATGCGTGAGCCGGCCGCGCGGGCGGCGCTGGGAGCGCTGCGGGAGCCATTCGTCGAGACCGAGACCTGCTGGCTTTCGCTCGGGCTGGACGTCGACGTCGCCGAGGCGGCCCGGCGAGCCGCCCGCTCCGCCGTGCTGTTCCTGTCCAGCCGGCTGGGGCTGGAGCGCGCGGCCGCGCTCGCCTACCTGTCGGCGGCGGCCGACTTCGGGATCAGCCAGATCGTCAACGGCGTGCACACCGTCTACTGCCGGATCCGGCGGATCGACTTCAGCGAGACGCCGCCACGGCCTCGCCTGCCCCGCGCCGCGCTTGGCCGGCTTGTCGGCAACGGCGACGAGGACGCAGACGGCCTGGATCTGGACCTGCCAGCCGAGAACGAGCTCCAGGACAGCGGCGCCCGCGACACCATCAACCGCCACGGCGGCGGCCGGGGCCGCCCCTCCACAGGGGCGGCCGGTACCCGAGCCCCGACCGCGGCCGCCGACTCGGCGGAGGAGAGCGCGGACGACGACCCGCCGGTCATCGACGACCTGGCCGCCGGCAAGCCGGTCGCTGGCAGGCCGGTCGCTGGCAGGCCGGTCGCTGGCAGGCCGGTCGCTGGCAGGCCGGTCAATGGCAAGCCGGTCAATGGCAAGCAGAGTGCCGGCATGCGGAGCCCTGGCAAGCAGGACGCAGGACTGCCGGGCGGCCGCGAGACGGCCGGCAGCAAGCAGCGCGTCGATGGGCTGGCAGCTGGCAGTCAGAACCTCGATGACCACGATGTCGGCGGGTCTGGCGTCGGCGCACCCGGTGATGGCGGCCTCGACGCGGCCGTCGCTGACGTGAAGGCGCTGGGTGATGCCGATGTGAAGGCGCTGGGTGGCACCGGCGAGGCGCCGGACGCCGTCCGCGAGCAGGAGGCCGACGGCGACGCGCAGGCGAGCGCAGGACGGGATGCGGCCGCCGCACCCCGTCCGCCCAAGCCCCGCCCGGCGCCCCGCGGCGTGGCCAAGGCACCCGGCCGACCGGCCCCCGAAAGCCCCTCCACTGCCGGCCGCTGACCCCATCGCCCTCATCCCGGTGGTCAGAAGGGGCAGGGGGCCTTGTCGGGTAGGAGGTTTGGTTCGGGCCGTGGGTGAGCGGTCGTCTGGGCTTGGACGCGGTGATCCTTCGTTGAGGCGGGTTTACGCCGGGTCGTCGTCCAGGCCGTCGAGGCTGGAGAGCGTGATCGGCGACCAGCGACGGGGGACGTCGCCCGCGTCACCACGGCCAGCCGTCCTGGTCCCCGCCGTTCCCACCACCCCCGGCGGGCTGGCGCTCGATGCCGCATCCGTGGCATCGCCGGGGGTACCGGATGCGTGGAGCGGGCCGACTGGGCCGCCGATGGCCGGATGGCCGGCGGCGGGGTCGCCGGCGGCCGGGTGACCACTGGCCCGATGACCGTCCTCACTCGCCGCGGGGACGTCTCCTGCCTCGGCCGGCACGCCGCTCTCACCCCGCCCGGCAACCGGGCTGATGCCAGCCGCGGCGAGACGCGGCCAGAGACCCGCCAGGGCCGCTGCCGGGTCGCTTTCGAAGTCGGACTCGCGGACCCGCCAGAACGGCCAGCCGGCGCGGCGTAGCTGCCGCTCCCTGGCGAAGTCGTGGGCGACCTGCGCCGGGGTGCCGACCTCGTCGCCGTCGCACTCGACCGCCAGGCGCGCCTGGCCGCCCGCGACCACCAGGTCGATCCGCCGGCCGTTCACCTCGACCTGCGGACTGACCCGGTAGCCGGCGAGGGTGAGCTCGCGGAAGACCCGCTGCTCGAACAGGGAGCCGAAAAGGGGATGCGGGATGTCCGGGGATACCTGGTCGAGCCGCGGTGGATGCTCGGTTCCCGCCTCGTGGTCCTGGCTGCGCGCGAGCACGTAGCTCAGATAGCTGTGGCGCAGGTCGTCGGGACGCAGGTCCTCGAGGCCGACCGAGTGGAACAGCCAGACCTGGTCGCGGGCGCGTGACGCGGCGACGTTGAACCGGCGCTGGTATTCCTGCCGCCGCAGCGGGACGGCCGCGGCGTCCTGCGTGACCACCATCGACAGGAACACCACGTCGCGCTCGTCACCCTGGAAGTCCGGGGGCGTGCCCACCCGCAGCCGGCGGCGCTGCTGCTCGGCGGCCGGCATCCGGGCGGCGAGCAGCGAACGGATGAGATCGGCCTGCCCCGTCCCCTGCAGGACGACCACGCCGAACGAGGCGCCGTCGTAGCGGGGGTCCGCCGCGCAGCTCAGGACCTGGGTGACCAGCGCCTCCGCCTCGGCCGGATTGCGCAGTGCGGCGCCCGCCCCGGCGGGGTAGGCGTGCGGCACATGGCGGGCGCATGCCGGAGACAGCCGGTCGGCGCCGAACTGGCGCAGCGGCACCAGCGGCGCGTCCCGGTAGAACATCGCCGACGACCATTCGATGATCTCCGGCATGCAGCGGAAGTGCTCGCGCAACCGGATGACTTCGCCGAACCTCGTCCGGAGCAGGCTGAACAGGCTTGACCGCGGGGTGAACCCGACCCGTAGCCAGCCGGGCAGATCGGGCAGCAACGCGTCGAGGCGGCGGAACACCGGGTCCAGCTCGTCGGCGTCGGTGTCGGTGTCGGCACTGGCGCCATGGCTGGCTGGGCTGACGGCCGGGCTGTCGGCGAGGCGGTCGGGGCCCAGACGGTCGAGGTCGCCGGAGTCCGTGCGGCCGGTGGCGTCCGTGTGGCCGCGGACGCCGGTCGGGCGGCCGGCGGGTGCCGGCCGGGCCGCCACCGCCACTGCCACCGCTGGAGCGCACTGCCGGTCGTCCCCGACGATGATCACTCGGGGTGCGAGCCAGAGGAGGAACAGGCTGTCCAGGCCGGCCTGGCTGCCCTCGTCCACGATCACCACGTCGAAGCTGTCGCGAACCGCCGGGATCGTAGCGAGCACGTCGGCGATCGGCATCACCCAGGCCGGTACCGCCGTCTGCGCTATCGCCATCGCCTCCCTGGCCGCCTGCCGGTAGCGCTCGGCGTGCCGGCCGGCGAACCGGCCGCCGGCGGTGACCGCGTCGGCGTAGGCGCGCAGCGCGGCCGACTCGCGGGTGCCCATCCGCTCCAGGCAGTGCCGCCACGCCCTGGCGCCGGCGAGCTCGGCGGTGGCGGCGTCGACGGCGTCCTCGGCGGCGTCGAGCTGGGCGTCGAGGTCGTGGGCGCCGGGCGGCTGGGTGCCGGGCGGCTGGGTGCCGGGCGCGCCCGGCGGCGCGCCAGCTGCCTGGCCCGGCCGGGTGGACGCCATTCCCCGGGCCCGCGCCGGGAGGCCTGCCGGGGTGTCGACGGCGCGGTTGGCGGCGAGCCAGTCCGCGGCCAGCCCCCACGACCAGCTGGCCTCGAACGCCGAGAGCCGGCCGCGCCACTCGTCATCCGTTCCGGGCACCGCGGCGCCCTGACCGGCCGCGGACGCCTCGGCGACCAGCAGCTCGGCCAGCGCCGGGTGGGCCGTTCTCAGCCGCTCGAGCAGGTCCGCGCGGCGGGCGGCCGCGCGCCGCGCGGCGACGGCGGCCAACAGCTCCCGCTGCGCCAGGCGGTAGGCAGTCAGGTCGCGGGTCGCCAGCGCGCCCGCGACCTGGCGCAGCTGGGCCGGGAATCGGCTGGTGGCAGCGGCGCCCTCGACCTCGGCCCGTAGCTCCTCGACCTGGGCCCGGGCGTCGGCGGCGGCGAGCCGCAGCCGGGCGAGCCCCAGCGCCTCGGCCAGGGCACGCAGCGCCTCGGCCGATCCCAGGTCGATCAGGCCGCGGCCGAGCCCTGGGCCGGCCAGCGGCGTGCCGGTCTCGGCGCCCAGCGCGGCGAGCAGGGAATGGGCCTGATCGCGAGCGGTCAGGACGGCGACGGCGGCCGCCAGCGCGTCCTGCGCCTCGGTGAGCCGTGCGAGCCGGATCTCGGGGGCCGCGCCGGCGCCGCGCGGCCCGTTGCCCGCGGCGTCACCGGCCGCTCTGCCGGCCGTCTCCCGACCGGGATCGACGTCGCCGTCGGCCCGAACGTGGGCGTGAGCGTGGGCGGCGCCGCCATGGTCGGCCGCGCGGTCAGGGCCGAAGCCGACGGTCACGCCCACCAGCGCCCAGGCCCGGGCGGCGGCGTCGATCGCGACCTCGGCGCGCAGCCGGGCGATCACCAGGCCCAACAGCTCGGGCGTGGTCGGTGGCCGGCCGTCGACCGTGGCCTCGGCGAGCAGGTCGGCGGCGTCCCGCTGGGCCTGGGAGCGGAACATGCGGCGCAGGCCGCCGCCCTGTTGCAGATGCCCGCGCAGCGCCTCGGCGGCGGCGAGCAGGCGCGTGGCCGGAGCCCCCGCGGGATCGGCGCCCGTCGCCCGGTCCGGGGCGGCGGAAGGCAGGGTGACCGCGTGCAGGCCGAGGGTCGCGAGTGCCTCGGTCGCCTCGGCGAGCGCCGCCTCGGCCGACGCGACCTTCCCCCACAGGGCGCCGTCACGGCCGGCGAGCCCGTCGTCGAGGGCCCGGGGAAGCCAGGGGGCGCGCCGGGCGGTCCGGCCGGCGACGTCGAGCGCTCGAGTGACGGCTCCGACCGCCGCCGCCAGCCGGTCGAGACCGGCTGTGTCCAGCACGTGGAGCGCCGCGGCGACCTCCCCGACCGCCGGTGCGGCGGCGGCCTCGGCCGCGGTGTCCGCCTGCGCCGCGGTGATTCGCTCGCGTTCGAGTAGCTGTTCGAGGGCGTCGACGGCCGGCAGCGAGACCTGGCCGAGGCCGAGATCGTCCGGCAGTGCCTCGCTCTCCGGCCCGACCGGCCTCCCCAGCTCGTCCGTGCGGCCCTTCCTGTCCTTCCTGTCCCTCCCGCCCTTCCCGCCGGTCCCGCTCGGTTCGTCCCGCTCGGCGAGAACGGCCGCGGCGGACCTGTCACCGTGCGGTCGTCCGACGCCCACGCGGTCGTCCGGCGCCGGGGCGTCGCCGGCCCGCAGCAGTGTCCACAGCGCGACGGCCTCGGCGGCGGTCAGCGGCGCGGGCGGTGGCTCACGGGAGGGGTCGCGGGGGACCGGCAGCGGAAGCCAGCCCTGCTCGGCACGCTCGCGGCGCACCCGGGCGGCGATCGCCCCGCGCGTCCCCGACCAGCCGGGAGCGACCTCGCTCTCCGGGTGACCGACGGCCTCGGCGGCGCGCAGCTCCTGGATGGCCGCGGTGAGCGCGTCGCGGCGGTCGACCGCCGCGACGCGGCGGCCGCGGGCCTCGTCGATCCGGCGGGCCTGGCCGTCCGGGTGGTAGGCGGCCTTCTCGGCCGCGAGCGCGCTCACGCTCGCGGCGAGGTCGGCGGGCGCGAGGCCCGCGCCGGTGGCCTCGGTGAGCGAGACGCACAGCCGCCGCAGCGACTCCGGGAGCTTGTCGCGCAGCACTCGCAGCGCCTGAGCCTTCTGGCTGGTCACCAGCACCCGCTGCCCGTCGGCGAGCAGCGCCGAGACCAGGTTGGCGATGGTGTGCGTCTTGCCGGTGCCCGGCGGGCCCTCGACGATCACCCCGCTGTCGTGGCGCAGCCGCTCCATGACGTGGGACTGCTCCGGGTTCGCCGGCAGCGGGAACAACGGGTCCTCGGCGAACCGGGCCGGACTGGCGCTCCCTGCCGACGCCTCGGCGCCCTCGGCGGCGAGCCAGGCCAGCCGTTCGTCCGCCTCCAGCGTCTCCACCAGCTGGACGAGCCCGAGCGGCGGGCGCCCGTCGCCGCGCAGCGCGTCGAGCATCTGCTCGTAGTAGTTCAGCAGGGCGGCGTTGCCGCGGGCGCGCAGCACCAGTGCCGGGGCGAGGTCGATGCGCGGCCGGTCGGTCGGCGTGCCGGGTGGCTGCCAGGACGTCGAGCAGCCGTCGTGGCCGACGTCGAGTGCGAGCGACAGCCAGTCGCGCAGCAGCCGCTCGTCGTCGCCGCCGAGCGGCGCGGCCGGGCGGGCGCGCAGCCGCTCGTGCAGCGCGTTCGTGCGCTCGGCGTGGAAGACCGCCAAGTCGCCCAGCAGGCCATCCTCGAGCCGGGTCGCGACGCCGCCGGGCACCCGCAGCCGGATCGCCGACGTGACCGGGTCGACCTCGACGGCGAGCCGGGTGGTCAGCAGGTGCCGGCGCAGCCTCCGGCCGTCGGGGGCGCGCCACGACAGCAGGCCGGTGGCGAGGACCAGCTCCAGCCCGTCACCCTCCTGCGCGAGCCGGCCGGCGACCCCGTGCAGCAGGCCGTGCAGCGCCCGCCGGTCGGCGTCGGCCCGCGCCCTGGCAGCCCAGATCTGCCAGGTCGGCAGCCAGTCCTGGTAGGCCTGCGGCACCTCGGGGCGGTCGACGAGCCGGACCAGCTCGCTGAGCTCCTCGGCGACCGGCTGGCCGCCCGGCCGCAGCGGGATCCCGTCCGGCCAGAGCCCGTCCGGCCAGCCGGCGGGGGAGCGCAGGCTGGTCTCGCGCAGCGGCGGCGAGTCGGCCGGCAGGTCGCCGGGCTCGGGCAGCACGACCCAGCCGGCCAAGGCGTCCGGCAGCGGCGGTGGTGAGGGCAGCACGGCCGCTGCCGGCGCCTCCAGCACCACCTCGCCCGCGGCCGCGTGCTCGAACAGCGACAGGCCGTCGGGCAGTTCCGCCAGCCACACCACCAGCGGGTTGTCCTCGACCGCCGTCACCTGGTCGGCCTGGGACAGCGCTATTTCGCGCAGGAACCGCACCAACCGGTGACACCGGTCGGCGAGCATGGCGAACCGCTCCTGCTCCCCCGATGCCGCCGTCATCCCACCCCTCCACGTGCAGACTCACCGATAATGCCGTACCTGGTCCCGCGCTCCGCCACGCGCTGGCCATGTCGGCCTGGTGGCCACTCGGAGATCCGGGCGAGACGGCCGCCGACTTCCGAGCAAAGATCATCCCGCTGTTCCCGGCGGTACGGCGGTACGGCGGGACGGCGGGACGATCCGGAGCCCGCATGCCAGACCGTGATCCGGCCCTGGCGCCCGGCGCGCGGTGGTGGGCGCTCAGCGGCCGAGGCTGGGGGCGCAATGTCGTCCGGGATGAGCCGCAGCAGGTCATCGGTGCTGGGATCCAGCAGGTCGGCGACCCGCTGCGCCTGGTTCTCGGTCATCTGCTGGAACACCTGCATCGCCCGCGCTGTCCCGCCTCGAGTGTTGCGGCATGCAGGCGGATCAGTCCCGGGCGGCCGCGGCGGTGCCGTCGAGGTGGCCGAACTCGGCGCGCCACGCGCCGAACCAGTCACGGAACCACGGGTGACGCTCGGCAAGCGGAACGATGAAACGGACGGTCTCGCGGTAGTAGTCACGGCGTTTCTCCGGCCGCGGATGCGTGCCCAACCGCTGGACGTTGCTCAACCGGTCGGCGAGTTTCACCTGCACCGCCTCGTCCGGGGCACCGTCGAGCCGCTCCAGGTACGCGGCTCTCGCCTCCTGTCGGCTCTGGCCCTCCCCCCGCGGTGGTTTCGTCACCCAGTCGACCAGAACGGCCACCCGCTCACCGAAACGATCCCGGACCTCGGCGAGCGTGCACGCGGTGTCCTCGACCACGTCGTGCAGCACGGCGGCCCGCAGGACGTCGACGTCGGTGACCCCAACCGCCTCGACGAGCACCCGCGTCGCCTCCAGCAGGTGCTCCAGGTAGGGCTCACCGGCGGGCCGGCTCTGACCGCCATGCCAGTGCGCGGCGAAAGCCACGGCCTCGTCCAACGCCGCCAGTTCCGCCGGCCCGAGGCGGGCCGCCCACGCGGCGCGAAGGGCGGGCCAGCCCTCCTTCGCGGTGAAGGTCTCCATCACTGGCCGGCTTCGTCGTCGGCGGCGAACTTCTCCGCCCACAGATCGAAAGTGTCGATGACGTAGGCCGCTTCCGACTCGCCGTGCGCTCCGGCGGCGAGCCACACGAAGGTCAGACGCTCGCGGAAAGGTGTCTGGCCAAGATCCAGCGAAATCACAAGGTCTCCCGCAGGTCGAGCGCGGCCGCTTCAGCGAGCGTCTGTTTGACCGTGGCCTTGTCGTCCGGCGACATCTCGACATGAGGCTTGAAAACGGTGTTGTGCTCCAGATCGGCGGCGACGGAGGCTCGCCGCGTCGTCAGCTGTAGCTCGAAGGTATAGGCATGCCCCTCCACGTCCGTCCGCACGACGAGCGGGATGACGCGGTACGCCGGATTCTTGCTCTTCGGCGCGGCGTACATGTTTTCGACTTCCAGGATGCGTCCGCCGTCGCCGACACCGAAGTGGGCCCGCACCGCATCCAGGACCTGCTCGAGGTCGTGAATGTTCGAGGTCGTGATGCGTGCACCGACCGCGTCGATGACGTCGCCCGCCCGGTAGGCGGGCCGGCCCGGGCGCGAGCCCGAGCCCGAGCCTTCGGTCATCCGCCTGACCTTGTCCAGGATGCCCTCCGCTGATTTTGTCCGAACACTGATGGACACGTCGTCGCCCAACTGCTCCACGATCCTGGCACGGTTCGACGACGGCAGGGTCATTCGACGATGGCAGGGTCAACGGTAGCCAGGAGGCATCCTGGACGGTTGGCAGTCATGAGGGTTTCTGTCGTCTCTCGGTGGCGCCGGCAGGGGGGCCGGGGGCGTTGACCGGCGGCGAAGGGAAAATGGCGGGGCTGGAGCGGCGGGGCGGGAGCGGGCGTGATGGACGCGGTGGGTGACACGGGCGGGCTGCCCGACATGGACGGGCCGGGAGAGACGAACAAGCCGGGAGAAATCGCCAGGAGTGGTCCGGCGCGGCCGGCGTTCTACGTGGACCTGCACGTGCACTCGCGCTACTCGCGGGCATGCAGCCGGGACTGCGACCTGGAGCACCTGGCCTGGTGGGCGGCGCGCAAGGGCATCCGCGTCGTGGGCACCGGGGACTTCACCCACCCCGCGTGGGCCCAGGAGCTCGAGGACAAGCTCGTGCCGGCCGAGCCGGGTCTGTTCCGCCTGGCGCCGGACCTGGAGCGCGACGTGTTGCGCCGGCTGCCTGCGTCCTGTCGCACGGCGACCCGGTTCATGCTCTCCACCGAGATCTCGACGATCTACAAGAAGGGCGACAAGACCCGCAAGGTCCACCACCTGCTCTACGCGCCGGACCGGGAGGCGGCCGGGCGGATCACCGCCGCGCTCGCCAAGATCGGCAATCTCACCGCCGACGGGCGCCCGATCCTTGGCCTCGACTCCCGGCACCTGCTGGAGATCACCCTGCAGTCCGACCCGGCGAGCTACCTGGTGCCCGCGCACGTGTGGACGCCCTGGTTCGCCGTCCTCGGCTCCAAGTCGGGGTTCGACGCCGTCGACGACTGCTACGGCGACCTGGCCCACGAGGTCTTCGCCCTCGAGACAGGCCTGTCCGCCGACCCGGAGATGTTCTGGCGGATCTCCGGTCTGGACCGCTACCGCCTCGTGAGCAACTCCGACGCGCACTCGCCGCCGATGCTCGGCCGCGAGGCGACGGCGCTGTCCTGCGACCTGGACTACTTCGCCATCAGGGAGGCGCTGCGCACGGGAGACGGCTACACCGGCACCGTCGAGTTCTTCCCGGAAGAGGGCAAGTACCACCACGACGGGCACCGGGCCTGCGGGGTGCGCTTCACCCCGGAGGAGACGAAGGCGGCCGGCGGCACGTGCCCTGTCTGCGGCAAGCCGCTGACCGTCGGCGTGCTGCACCGTGTCGACGCGCTCGCCGACCGGGAGCAGAGCACCGTTCCGGCCACCGCCGGCCGGCCCCGGTCCTTCGTCGCCCTCCCGGAGATCGTCGGCGAGATCCTCGGCGTCGGGCCGAAGAGCAAGGCGGTCGCGGCACAGGTCGGCACGCTCGTCGAGCGGCTCGGACCGGAGCTCGGCATCCTCGGCGACGTCGAGCTGGCCGCGATCGGCGAGGCGGGTTCGGCCGAGCTGGTCGAGGCGGTCAGCCGGCTGCGCCGCGGCGAGGTCGTCCGCGAGGCCGGTTTCGACGGCGAGTACGGCGTCATCCGGATGTTCGCCAAGGGCGAGCTTGCGGGCGACACGGCGACCTTGTTCGACCTGGATGCACCGGTCGACCTGGATGCACCGGTCGACCTGGAAGCGCCGGCGCCGGCCGCAGGCCCCAGGCGCTCACGGCGGTCCGCCGTGGCATCGCCCGGCCAGGCCCGCGCGTCCGACAGTCGGAGTGATCTCCTGGAGGGTGCGGCGGCGGTGCCGGCGCCGCCTTCCCGGAAGCCGGAACCCAAGGCCGGCCCTGAGCGAGTGCCCGGCCCTCCGGCAGTGCCCCACCCTGAGGGAGCGCCCGGCCCTGAGCCGGTCCCGGGCCCCGAGTCGAACCTCGGCACCGAGCCCGGAGCCGGGCATGCGCAGGCGACCCTGGAGGCCGCCGGGCTCGCGGCCATCGGGCAGGCCTCGTCGGTGCTCGACGGGCTGGACCCGGACCAGCGCGCGGCGGCGGCCGTCAGCGAGGGGCCGCTGGTCATCCTGGCCGGCCCGGGCACGGGGAAGACCCGGACGCTGGTGCACGCCATCGCCCACCGGGTGCTCGAGCGCGGCGTCCCGGCCAGCCAGTGCCTGGCGGTGACCTTTACCCGGCGGGCGGCCGACGAACTGGCCGAACGGCTCGAAGGCATGCTCGGCCCCCAGGCGCAGCGGGTCACCGCGACGACGTTCCACGGGCTGGGGCTGCTCGTCATCCGCGAGCAGTACGCCAGGCTCGTGCGTGGGCCTGGTGTGCAGGTCGCCGACGAGGCGGTCCGCGTCGAGCTGCTGGCCGAAGCCCTCGGGGAGTCGACGACCTCCGCCCGCGCCGCGGCCGCGCGCCGGATCGGCGAGCTCAAGCGGCTACGGGCGCTCGGCGAGGCGGTGCGTGGCGACGCGCTGGCCGGCGTGCTGGCGCGCTACGACGCCGCGCTGCGCGAGCACAACCTCGTCGACCTCGACGACCTGCTGGCGCTGCCGCTCGCGCTGCTGACGGCCGAGCCCGAGCTGGCGGAGCACTACCGCGACCGTTTCCGCCACGTCTGGGTCGACGAGTACCAGGACGTGGACGAGGCGCAGTACCGGCTGCTGCGGACGCTGTGCCCGCCGGGAGGCAACCTGTCGGTCATCGGCGACCCGGATCAGGCGATCTACTCCTTCCGTGGCGCCGACGTTGGGTTCTTCCTCCGCTTCGAGCAGGATTTCCCGACGACGCGGCGGGCCTCGCTGACCCGCAACTACCGCTCGACGGGCACGATCGTGGCCGCGGCCCGCTCGGCGATAGCGCCGGCGACGTTCGTCCCCGACCGCCAGCTGGTCGCGGTTCACCCCGAGGGACCGGACGCGTCGGCGGCGCCGCCGGTCCCGGCGCAGCGGCCCCGGACGAAGGCGCCTGGCGGGCCGCCGGTGCTGTTGCGTGCCTGCGCGACGGAGGCGGAGGAGGCGCTGGCCGTCGTCGACCTGATCGACGAGGCGCTCGGCGGCACGTCATTCCACGCTCTCGATTCGGGTGCGGACGGCTCGGCCACGAGCCGGTTGGGCTTCGCCGACATCGCGGTCCTCTACCGCACGGCGCGGCAGGCCGAGCCGGTGATGGCGGCGCTGGCCAAGCGCGGCTTCCCGTTCCAGCGCCGCTCACACGGCCCGCTCGCCGACGCCCCGGGCGTGGCCGCGCTGCTCGCCGAGCTGCGCGCACGTGGTGACGGGCCAGCCAGAACGGTCAGCGCCGCGCTGCGCGACGCCGCGGCCCGCGCGGGCGAGCGGGCCGCGGCCCGCGGCACGGCGCTCGCGGCGGTCGCCGCCGACGAGGCGCGCGCCGCCGGGTCCGCCGGGGCCGGGGCCGAGGCCCTGGCCTCAGCCTCGGAGGCGGAGATCAGGCTGGGGGTGGAACTGCTCGCGCCGGCGGCCGCGGCGGCGGATGACCTGGCGGGCTTCCTCACGACGGTGTCGCTGGCGACCGAGGCCGACACGCTCGACCAGCGCGCCGACCGGGTCTCGCTGCTTACCCTGCACGCCGCGAAGGGCTTGGAGTTCGGCCTCGTCTTCCTCGTCGGCTGCGAGGACGGCCTGCTCCCGATGACCTTCGGTGGCGGCCCTGCCCGCGGCCCGGCCAGTGGCGATGCCGACGCGGTGGACCCCGCGTACGGCCCGCTGGCCGAAGAGCGTCGGCTGTTCTTCGTCGGCATCACCCGCGCCCGCGGCCGTCTCGTCCTCAGCCACGCCGCGAGGCGCGGAGCCGCGGGCCGGACGCCGTCGCCGTTTCTCACTGACCTGGACGCGGCCCTGCTCGACCGCCAGTCCGGCCGCCCCGGCCAGCAGAAGCCCCGCCCGCGCCCCGAAGGCCAACAGCTCCGCCTGCTGTAAGGAACCAGGCCCGGGAGGGCGTTCAGCGCCCGACCGGCCCAGCGGCCGGGGTCCCTGCCGGATCGCGAAGCGATCTGGGAGGTCTGGGTCGCCCCCGCGTCAGCGCTCAGCGCAAGGCGACCACCACCTCACCCCGTTCCAGGCCGGCCCCGGGGATATACGCCAGCCCCGGATCCAGGCCCAGGAGGGCGCTCAGCGCCCGACCGGCGGAGCGGCCGGGGTCCCTGCCGGATCGCGAAGCGATCTGGGAGGTATGGGTCGCCCCTGGGCGACCTTGAGCCGACCGCCTTACTTCTTGCGCAGCACCATGGCGAGGTTCCAGGTCACGATCTCGCGCAGGCCTGGGATCCGCAGGATCACCTTGCCCCAGTCGGGCAGGTAGCGCGGCATGGCGTCCACCAGCTCGACGTCCATCCGGCTGCGCGCCCAGGCGAGGCAGTCCGCGACGTAGACCGGGAACAGGGTGGACATGTAGCGGTTCTTCGGCGCCTGGCCGCGGGTCCGCTCGAAGCGGGCTGCGGCGCGGTGGCCGCCGAGGTAGTGCCAGGGCGCCGTCTCGTGCCCGCCCCAGGGGGACAGCCACGAGGTGTAGCTGAGGAAGATCAGCCCGCCGGGGCGGGTGACCCGTACCAGCTCGCCGCACATCCGCCACGGGTCGGGCACGTGCTCGAGCACGTTCGACGTGTAGGTGAGGTCGATCGAGTCGGAGCGGAAGGGCAGCTCCAGCGCGCTGCCCCGGACCCGGCCGGGAACCTCGATGCTGGCGGCCTCCATCTCGGAGACGTCGGGCTCGACCCAGTAGTAGCGGGCGCCGGCTTCCAGGAACGCCGACCGGAAGTAGCCGGGGCCGCCGCCGACGTCGAGGACGAGCTGTCCGGCGAGGGAGACGTAGCGCTCCAGCTGGCGGACCGAGTCGGCCGCGATCAGCGAGTAGAAGCCGGCCGGGTCGACGGGCTCCTTGCGGTGCGCCAGGAACAGCGTGGCCGAGCGCTGCAGGCCCCAGCCGGAATAGGGCAGCTGGGCCACCGGCGGTCCTTCATATCCGTCGGCTGTGGCGGCGGCCTCCGTCCGTGCGTGCGTGCGTGAGCCGGTCGCTCCGCTCGCCGTGTCCGCGCGGCCAGCCGCGTCGACCCGTGTTGCGGGCACCGTCTCAGCCATGCGGGCGACGATAACACCGGCCCAGCAAGGCGCGGTGGCCGCCCGCGCGGGGGCGGCCACCGCCGCGGGTAAGCGGCGGGACGGGGCCGTCGGTGTCCGTGTGATCGTCGATCAGTGTTCGCACGATTTCACTCCGACAACCTCCTGCCAACTATGGACGGAAATGTCTCCATTCGCTAACGTCGCAACACGGTACGTCTAAACTGTCGTATTGACCGCATCGCCCGTGTCGCCCGGATCCGCGAGACGACCCATGCCCGCTCCGGGGACTTGACGGTGTCCGCACAAGGGGGGTGAGCGAGTTGGTTCCCGTTGGCGCGGTCGGCAGCTCGGCGTCGGCGGTGGTTCCAGCCGCCAGGAGATCGCTCACGACAGCGTTCGGGCACGTGTTGGCTCAGCCGGCGGGTGCGCTGGCCGAGATGCACCGCCTGCGCGGACATGTTCCGTTCTGGGATGTGGTCGTCGATCAGACCGACGGCCGCCGCATCCGGGTGGGCGATCAGTGGCTCATCGACTTCGCGTCCTGCAATTACCTGGGATTCGATCTCGAGCCTGAGATAAGCGCGGTCGTCCCCGAATACATCGCTCAGTGGGGCACCCACCCGAGCTGGTGCCGGTTGGTGGGCAACCCGCGGCTGTTCGCGGAGATCGAGGCGGAGCTCGCCGAGCTGCTCGGCGTCGAGGACACCCTGCTGCTGCCGACCGTCAGCCACATCCATTTCTCGGTGCTGCCAGCCCTCGCGGGAACCGGCGCGGTGTTCCTGGAGCTGCGGGCCCACCACACGATGCACGAGGGCGCCCGGATGGCGGCGACCCGCGGCGCGCGGGTCATCCGGTTCCGCGAGGAGAACCTGCCGGGCCTGGCTCGCAAGCTCGCGGCCAGTGACCGCTACCCCCGCGTCATCTGCGTCGACGGGGTGAACAGCATGACCGGCAACGGCCCGCCGCTGGCCGAGCTGGCCGAGCTGGCCGACAGGTACGACGCCGTGCTCTACGTCGACGACGCGCACGGGTTCGGGGTGCTGGGGGAGCGGTCCGCCGACGAGCTCTCGCCGTACGGCTCCCGCGGCAACGGCATCGTCCGCCACCTCGGCGGCGATTACGACGGGCTGGTCCTCGTCGGCGGCTTCTCCAAGGCGTACTCGTCGCTGCTGGCCTTCGTCGCCTGCCCGCCCGAGATCAGGAACTTCCTGCGGATCACCGCCGGGCCGTACACGTACTCCGGCCCGCCGCCGGTGGCCTCACTCGCCACCGCCCAGGCCGGCCTGCGGTTCAACGCCGCGCATGGCGACGAACGGCGCGCCGAGCTGTACCGCCAGGCCGCCCGGGTGCTCAGCGGCATCCGGGCACTCGGCCTCGACACACTGAACGCGACCGGTTTCCCGATCGTCGAGATCCCGCTGGCCGAGCCCGAGCTGATCGAGCCGCTCGGACGTTTCCTGTTCGAACGGGGAATTCTCACCTCCGTCGTGTCGTACCCATTCGTGTCGCGCAGCGAGACCGGCTTCCGGATATCGATAACGGCGGCCAACACGGACGAGGAGATCGAGGAGCTGCTGCGCGTCGTCGCCGCGGCGGCCGACCGCTTCCCGCTGCGCCGCGCCACCGGCGACCCGAACCCGTCCGACGCGGAGACGGGTGCCGAGCCTGCGGCCGTCAGCCCGGCCATCGCCTGACCCCGCTGACCTCGCTGATCCTGCTGATCCTGCTGATCCCGGCCACCCCTCACTCGGTGGGTTCAACCGGCGGGGGAGGAGGCGCCCAGCCTGGCGACGGGGAGGCGGTCGGTGACGAGGCGGATGTCGTCGTCGCGGACCGCTCGTAGCGTCGCCAGGTAGGTGCCGCGCGCGATGTCGACGGCGCCGAGCCGGCGCATGTGGTCGCTGCCGATCTGAACGTCGATGAGGCGGCCGCCTGCAGCGGTGAACCGGGCGTCGAGGTCGACCAGGGCGACCTTCGAAGCGTCGGTCTCGCGGTGGAACATCGACTCGCCGACGAAGACCCCGCCGACCAGGATGCCGAACGCCGCGCCGGCCAGCCGGTCACCCGCCCACACCTCGAGGCTGTGCGCCCAGCCGAGGGCGTGCAGCTGGGCGTAGCCGGCGCGCAGCTCGTCGGTGATCCAGACCTCGGGCCCGGTGCGCCGGCAGTGCGTGACGACCTCCTCGAAGGCCTGGTTCATCGTGGTCGTCCAGCCGCAGGAGCGGATCCGGCCGCGCAGCGACCTGCTGGCGCGCACCCCGCCGGCCGGGATCACCGCCCGCGGGTCGGGGCACCACCACGGTAGGTCGCCGAACCGGGGCTGACGCCCAGGCCGGCCCCCCATGGCCCGCAGCGCGACCTGGTACAGCCGCCAGGCCGTCTGGTCGTCCTCGGCCGGCCAGGGGAACACCCCGGCCCGGTAGGCGTCGATGAGCATCTCCGGCACCGCGGCGCCGCCGACGACCACTGGCGCGTCGGCCGGGCCCTCGGTCAGCGGCAGCGTGTCCCACCAGCTCGGGCCGGGCCGGGCGGGGCGAGCGGTCAGGGTCACGGCCTCGGGACGTCGGGCGGGTCGCCGGCCGTGGGCTGGGCGCCGGCGACGGTTCGCGTCCTGGACGTGCTCGCAGGGCGGGTGAGCCTTGGGGCGATGTCCTGCGCCGGCCCGGGCTCACCGACGAAGAAGCCCTGGGCCAGGTCACAGCCGAAGTCGCGCAGCAGCGCAAGCCCCCGTTCCGTCTCGACTCCCTCGGCGACCACTCGAAGGCCGAGGTCATGGGCCAGGTCGACGGTCGACCGGACGATCTTGCGGGCGGTGGGGTCGCATTCCAGTCTGCTGACGAAGGACCGGTCCAGCTTGAGAACGTCCACCGGGAAATCGCCGGACAGGTAGCCCAGCGCCGAGTAGCCGGTGCCGTAGTCGTCCACGGCGATGCGTACACCCAGCTCGTGCAGCTCGGTGAGCACCGCGCCCGCGCGGGCGCGGTCGAGCATCAGCGTGGTCTCGGTCAGCTCGAGCTCGAGCGCGCCGGCACCGAGCCCGTGCGCCGCGAGCAGGCCGCGTACCTGGTCGGGGAAGGCCTGGTCGAGCAGGTCGGTGGCGGAGATGTTCACGGCGGCCGTGACGTCGAAACCCGCGCGGCGCCACCTCGCGAGCTGCGCGCACGACTGGCCGAGCACGGCGGTGGTCAGTGGGCGCATCAGCCCGGCGTGCTCGGCGAGGCGGACGAAGGAGTCCGGGGCGAGCAGGCCCCGGTCGGGATGGTTCCAGCGGGCGAGCGCCTCGACCGAGCAGACCCGGCCGGAGGCGATCTCGATCTTCGGCTGGAAGTGGACCTCGATCTGGTCCCCGCTGATGCCCGCCCGCAGCGCCTCCGTCAGCGTGAGCTCGACCAGCGCGGCGCCGCCGGCCCTCGGGTCGTAGTGCTCGATGCCGGTATGCCGCTGCTTGGCTGCGTACATGGCGATGTCCGCCCGCGTTAGCAGCTCGTCGGCGTTGGCTGCCTGGTCCGGGTAGACGGCCGCGCCGATGCTCGCCGCCACCGGGATCGTGAGCGTGCCGACGTGGAAGTAGCTGTCGAGCGCCGCGCGCACCCGGTCGGCGACCAGCTGGGCGCCGGTGCCGTCGGTCCGTTCCAGCAGCATGGCGAACTCGTCGCCGCCGAGCCGGGCGAGCACGTCCTGCGGGCGCAGCGCCGCGGCGATCCGGCCGCTGACCTCGACGAGCAGCTCGTCGCCGACCCGGTGCCCGAGTGAGTCGTTGACCAGCTTGAACCGGTCGAGGTCGAGCAGGAGCAGGGCCAGCGGGTTCCCCTCGCCGGCCGCGCGTGTGACGGCGGCGCGCAGCCGTTCGTCCAGCCCGCGGCGGTTGAGCTGTTTGGTGAGGTCGTCGGTGAGCGCCAGCGCCTTGGATTCGGCGAGTCGCTGCACCTCGAAGAAGGTGATCGCGGCCCGGGCCAAGGCGGCGATCACCGTCGCGGCGGCCAGCATGACGGCCACCATCGGCAGCCGCGCCGTCGCCCCCACCACCAGGATGCCGAGCGCGGTGAGAGCGAGCACGGTCGGGACGAAGATGATGCCCCAGCCGGCCGCCCTGGCCGGTGGGATGCGCGGCTGGCGCTGCCAGGCGGCGAACACCAGCAGGAGCTGGGATAACGCCCACAGGGTGTCCCAGGGGCCGCCGGGAGAGAAGCCGCCGGTGGTCGCCGTCTGCTGGACGACCCGCGCGTCCGCCGCGGCGAAGCAGAGCAGGCCGAAGCCGAGCAGCCACCAGGCCCAGCCCGCCCGGCGGCCGAGCAGGCCGAACACGCTGACCACCAGCAGCGCGAGCAGCAGGTCGCCGAGCGGGTACACCAACATCATCGAGAGGTCGGCGAGCCCGAGGCCGGGCTCGCGCCGCTTCATGACGACGCCGAGGCCGGTGGTGAGCGACGCGACGCCGAGCAGCCCGACCAGCCCGTCGAGCAGCAGACTGCGCGGCAGCCTTAGCAGCCGGCCGCGCAGCAGCAGGATCACCGTCAGGTAGCAGGCCGGGTAGAACGCCAGCCAGCCAGCGTCGAGGACGGACGGTGGGATCACCTGCTGCTTGCCCTGGACCGCGAACCCGGTGACGTAGGAGCAGAGGGTCGCGCCGCCGTAGAGGAGCAGCCCGCCGCCGAGGATCGCCCAGGGCGTGCGGTCACCGCGGACGAGCGCGGCCCGCAGGACGCACAGCAGGCCTACCCCGAGGCTGAAGGTGTTGCGCAGTGACCAGGCGCCCCTGTCCAGCCAGGGCGCGTCGGTGAACCCGGCGGCGGTCACCGCCACCGCGGCGACCAGCAGGAGGAGCTGGCCCACGCGGACCATCCGGTAGCGGCGGGACGGCGGCCCGATGGTGATCATCGGGGGTACTCGCGGTCGTCCGTGTCGACCTCAGGTCGCTTCCGGGCGGGAGTCATACCCCGAGCCATGCCCCGAGTCACGCCCCGAGCCACTGTGGATGGGCCGGGTACGGCGGCCCGGAACGCCACCCGTCGCGAAATCGCCGGACCTGGTGACGGGCGAGGCTGGACATGCGGTAATTGTCGCCTATTCCTGTGGGAACGATGCCACCGGTGTTTTCCCGGCGATAGTTGCCTGTTCCCGTGTTGGGCGGCGTAAGCGCGCCGAATGCGCAGCTCTGGACTGCCTCGGTCACGTATCGGCTTCTCGTTGTCTTTTGGTGGTCGTGAACGGTGGCATCGCGAGCGCGTGCCGCGATCGCCATCGCGGCACGCCGGGCTGGTGGCCGGGGGGACCCCAGACGTGGGCCGGTTGACATTGCGATCTCGTCGGGCGTCCAGTGCGTGCTGCATGCTGGATATGTGACCTCACCCGCCCGAGATTCCCAGGAGCTGACGGTCGACGAGCGAGCCACCCGGACGGCGCGCGGGCGGTCACCACGGGTGCCGTGGCCGCATCGCGCCTGGATCGTGGCGAGCGTCGCGTTCGTCGCCTTGGTCGGCGCTGCTGGATTTCGGGCGGTACCAAGCGTGTTCATCGTGCCGCTCCAGGAGGAGTTCGGCTGGTCACGGGCCACGATCTCCTCGGCCGTGTCGGTCAACCTGGTCCTCTACGGCCTCACCGCGCCGTTCGCGGCGGCGCTGATGGAGCGGTTCGGGATCGCGCGGGTCGTCGCCGCGGCGCTCCTGCTGGTGGCGGCGGGCAGTGGGCTGACGGTGTTCATGACCGCCACCTGGCAGCTCGTCGCCTGCTGGGGCGTCCTGGTGGGGCTGGGTACCGGGTCGATGGCGCTCGTGTTCGCCGCGACGATCGCCGGCCGGTGGTTCGAGCGACACCGCGGTCTGGTGGTGGGCGTGCTCACCGCGGGCGGAGCGACCGGCCAGCTGATCTTCCTGCCGGTGCTCGCGGTGGTGGTCGACCGGCACGGGTGGCGGACCGCGTCGCTCATGGTGACGATCGCGGCGGCGGCGGTGGTGCCGCTCGCGATCCTGGGTATTCGCGACCGTCCGAGCGACGTCGGACTGCGACCCTACGGCGCGCCTGAACCGGGCCCTTCGGCGCTCGCCACCCGTCCACTCGCACCGCCTGACGGCGCCGTCGCTCCGGCGGACATCCAGGAGCCGCGTGGCCGGTCCGGCCAGACCGGCCGGTCTGACGGCTCTGGGCGGCGCGAGGCGTCGCGTGCGGCGGCCGCGGCGCTGACCGGCCTCGCCGAGGCGGCCAGGAGTCGGGCCTTCTGGGCGCTCGCTGGCGGGTTCTTCATCTGCGGCGTGAGCACCAACGGGCTCATCGGTACGCATTTCGTTCCCGCCGCCCATGATCACGGTATGCCGGAGGTCGCCGCGGCCGGACTCCTGGCCGTTGTCGGGATCTTCGACATCGTCGGAACGGTGGCGTCCGGCTGGCTGACCGACCGGTTCGACAGCCGATACCTGCTGGTCACCTACTACGCGCTGCGCGGGCTCGGGCTGGCGGGCCTGCCGCTGCTGCTCTCGTCCAAGCCGCACCCCAGTATGATCGCCTTCATCGTCGTGTACGGACTGGACTGGGTGGCGACGGTGCCACCGACGATCTCGCTGTGCCGTTCCGTGTTCGGGCCCGAGCGCGCGCCGGTGGTGTTCGGCTGGGTCTTCGCGTCCCACCAGCTCGGCGCCGCAGCCGCCGCGGCGGCTGCGGGCTGGGTACGCAGCGCCACCGGGACCTACACGGCCGCCTGGTACGCAGCGGCCTTCCTCTGCCTGGTGGCGGCCTTCCTGTCCGGCACGGTCCGTACCCGACCGGCGGACGATCCGCCGCGCGAGCAGGCGGCGCGTCGACGCGCCGCCGGGCGCCGGTCCGTGGACGAGACGTTGCCGGCCCCCGCCGGCTGAGCCGCCCCCGCAATCCTGCCCGCGAATATCCATGGGCCAGACTGAATCCGGCGCCGCACCGCGGTGATCTGAATGATCGTGGCGGGCGAACGTGGCGGGCGGGAGTGCTACCTTGTCGGGTCAGACGGGCGGCGCGAAGAAGGGCCGGCCGCGGCGGTGAGGCCAGACGGGTGGGCCGCGCGTGAGCACGCGTGGCTTCGCCGGACGGGAGTGCCCCATGCGGCTGTTGATCGTTGAGGACGACGACCGCGTCGCGGCCGCGCTGTCCAGCGTGCTGGGGCGGCACGGCTTCGACATCGTCCGCGCCCGCACGGCCGCGCGGGCCATGGACCTCATGCACACGCGGCCCGACCTGGTGCTGCTCGACCTCGGCCTGCCCGACCGCGACGGGTTCGACGTGTGCGGCCGGATCCGCAAGGTGTCCAACATTCCCATCATCATGGTGACCGCCCGGACCGAGCTGTCCGCGCGGATCCACGGGCTGTACCTGGGCGCGGACGACTACATAGTCAAGCCTTACGACCTGCGCGAGCTGATCGCCCGCATCCACGCGGTGGTGCGTCGCTCCCGGCCCGACCCGCTCACCCCCGTCGACCTCGACACATCCGGCCAGGCCAGCGGGATGGCCGCGCGGCCGGAGGGTGCTGGCTCGGGCAGCTCGGCCGCGCCGGTCCGCCAGGGCCCCGGCGCTGGCGGCGGCGCCGCGGATGGCGCCAGGGCGGCGGAGGTGGGCCGAGTGGTCGAGACCCGCGGCCTGCGCATCCATCTCGACAGCCGTGAGGTCACGGCCAGCGACGGGCGGCCGATCGTCCTGACCCGCAAGGAGTTCGACCTGCTCGCCGAGCTCGCCAGGGCGCCCGGCGTGGTGTTCCGGCGCGAGCAGCTGATCAGCGAGGTCTGGGGTTCGTCGGTGCAGTCGGCGTCGCGGACCCTCGAGGTGCACGTCGCCTCGCTGCGGGCGAAGCTCGGTGACTCGTTCGTCGTGCAGACGGTGCGCGGCGTCGGCTACCGGCTGGCGCTGGCGGGCGCTCCGGCTCCGGCTCCGGCCGAGCCCACGCACGCCGGTGTCACGGCGGCGACCGGTACTGGCTCCGCGACCGGCGTCGCTGCCGCGACCGGCGTCGCTGCCGCGACCGGCGTCGCTGCCGCGACCGGCGTCGCTGCCGCGACCGGCGTCGGCGAGCAGGGCGCGGGCCTGCCGGAGCTTGCGGCCGCGGCCATCGTCAAACGGCGTCGGCGGGCCTGATCGTCCTTGCGCGCCCGGCTGTTGGTGATCCTGCTGTCGCTGATGACCGCGGCGCTCGTGGTGCTCGGTGTCCCGCTCGCCCGCAGCGTCGCCGAGGGGCGCCAGCAGGCGATGTTCCTGGACCGGCTTGGCGACACCACCCGGTTCGCCGGCGTGGCCGGCCAGAATCCCGGCCCCGACGGCACCCGTGCGCTGATCGACGAGCTGGTTCGCTACGACCAGGTGTACGGCGTCGAGGCCGTCGTCTACGACCGCACCGCCACGGTCCGTGCGGCCTCGCGGCGCCCGCCGATCACCCCCGACTCCCGCGTGCGGGCGCAGCTGGACGCGGCGCTGCGCGGCCGGGCGGGGGAGAACCCGGGGCAGATCTGGCCCTGGCAGAACCGGCCGCTCGTGATCGCCGAGCCGGTGCTCTCCGGCGGTGACGTGATCGGGGCGGCGCTCACCGTCTCACCCACCGATCGGCTCCGCGGCCAGGTGCTGCGCCGATGGCTGCTACTCGGCCTTGGTGAGCTCGCCGCGCTGCTGCTGTGCGTCGCGGTGGCGCTGCGGCTGACCAGATGGCTGCTCGCGCCGATCGACAGCCTGGACGCGGTCACCCACGCGATCGCCACCGGTCAGCTGTCCACCCGGGTCTCCGAGCGGGTGGGGCCGCCGGAGCTGCGCCGGCTCGCCAGCGCGTTCAACGAGATGGCCGATCACGTGCAGGAGGTCATCTCCCAGCAACGGGCGTTCGTCGCGGACGCCTCCCATCAGCTGCGCAACCCGCTGTCCGCGCTGCTGCTGCGGATCGAGAACATCGGGCTCGGCCTGCCACCGGAGTGGCTCGACGAGCTGGAGGAGACGAGGACCGAGGGGCGGCGGCTGACGGAGGTGCTCGACGAGCTGCTCGCGCTCGCCCAGGCCGAGCACGCGGCGATCCGTCCCGCCCTGTTCGACGTCGCCACGGTCGCCCGCGAGCGGCTCTCGGCCTGGCGGCCGGTCGCGGCCGCACGGCAGATCGCCCTCACCCAGGCGGGGCTGTCCGAAGCCACGGGGTACGCCGACCGCACGGCCCTCGGCAGCGCCCTCGACGCGGTCGTCGACAACGCGATCAAGTTCTCTCCGGCCGGCTCCACCGTCGAGGTGACGGTGCTCCGGGACGCCGACGCGGTCCGCGTCGTCGTGCGCGACGAAGGCCCAGGCGTTCCGCCGGAGGAGCTGGCCGCCGTCGGCAGGCGGTTCTGGCGCAGCCCCCGCAACGTCAACGTGGGTGGCTCCGGCCTGGGGTTGAGCATCGCCATCGCCCTGCTGGGCACCTCCGGCGGCGCGCTGGCGGTCGCACTGGCCGAACCGACCGGCCTGATTGTGACGCTGCGAATTCCTCGCCGACCCATCGTCGCCCTGGAAGCCAGGACACCCCCCGCGAAGGTGTCGGCGTCCTGACGCTTCTGGCTCGCTGCCGTCTCCCCGCCGCGGTGATACGGGAGTCGAGCGGCGGCCGCGGCCAGGCATCGCCACCGCAGGCCCGTCCAGCACGCTGTCTCGGTAGGGTCGGGCGGTAATGCGGCGGCTACGAGTGGGGCGCGTGGTGCGCGGCTGGCTGACCCGCCGGCGCGTGCTTGCCCTCGTGTCCGCCGCGACGGCGGTGCTCGCCGTCGTCGCCGTCACCGTGACGAAGGTCGCGCGCGACGAGCAGGACCGCCAGTACCGGCACGGCACCATCATGATCCTCACCGGCGGAACCAAGGGCATCTACTACACCTACGGCGTGGAGCTCGCCGCGGCGGTGAACCGCCGTCTCGACGGCGTGCAGGCCCAGGCGATGGCCACCACCGCCTCGGTCGACAACGTGCGCCAGGTCGCCCGCTCGGCGAACGTCTTCGCTTTCACGGCCGCCGACGCGGCCTCCGCCGCCGTGGACGGACGCGCGCCGTTCACCGGGCGGGTGCCGGTCCGCGCGCTCGCCCGGATCTACGACGACTACCTGCATCTGGTGGTCCGCGCGGACGCCCCGATCCGCTCCATCACCGACCTCGTCGGCCGGCGGGTCTCGGTCGGCTCGGACGGCTCGGGCACCGAGCTGATCGCCGAGCGGATGCTCGGCGTCGCCGGGGTCAACCCGGCGGCGCTGAGCGTCAGCCGGCTCGGTATCAACGAGTCCGTCGCCGCGCTGCAGCGTGGCGACATCGACGCGTTCTTCTGGTCGGGCGGGTTGCCGACGGCCGGCATCACCGAGCTGGCGCGGGACACCCCGGTCCGGCTCGTCCCGCTCGGCGAGCTGGCGGCCGGTATGCACACCCGCTGGGACCCGGCATACCGGGCCGGCATCATCGTCGCCGGCAGCTACCAGCTGACCGGCGAGGACGCGGACACGTCGACGGTCGCCGTGCCCGACCTGCTCGTCACCCGTGCCGACACCGACCCGGGGCTGGTCGAGGAGGTGACCCGCATCCTGTTCGAGGCCCGTGCCGAGATCGCCGACCGGGTGCCCGTCGCCTACTCGCTCGACCGCCGCAGCGCGATCGCCACCTCCCCGATCCCGCTCCACGACGGCGCCCTGCGCTACTACCGCCGGACCAAGATCTGAGCCTCGGTCCTGGCTACTGGACGGCGGCGCTGCGCAGGGAGCGGTAGAGGAGCTGGGCGTCGCCGAGGCGGCGGCGCAGTGCTCGTTCCAGGCCGGCGATGGGGTAGAGATTCTGCGGAGCGCGGCCCTCCTTGAACTCCTGGGAGGCGAACCGGGGGAGCACCGTCTGGCTCAGATCGGCGAGCGCGACCGCCTCGTCCGGGGACAGGTCGGCACGGCACTCGACGCGGGCGACGCCGGCCCACGGCGCACCCGGACGGCTGGGGAGCCGCAGATACCAGCTGAACCGGTCCCAGCTGGCGTCCCGGCGGTTGTTCAGGAGGAACACCGGGGAGCGTTCCGCCGGGCCGAGGGCGCCGACGACGGCGTGCTGCGCCGCGGGCAGGTACTGGGAATGGTGGGTCTTGACGAAGCCCAGCGTCCGGGGCAGGCGGGTGCGGCCGCGCAGCGGTCCGTCGACGACGATCAGATCGCCGGCCGGCCCGCTACCCCCGCCGGCCCCGTTGCCAGCCCCGTTGCCGGCCCGCGGCCAGCCGCGGTGGTCGTCGTCCAGCGCGTGCTCGACGACGCCGGCGAACGGTTCGTCGTCATCGTCGATGGTCTGGACCAGCTCATGGGTGCCGCGGGCCTTGGCGGCGGTCCGCATCTCCAGCTCCAGCAGCTCCTGCTGCAGGGCCAAGGTCGGGCCGTCGGGGCCGTCCTTCGCCGTCCGGACGCGGTACCGGCCGCCGCCGGTGGCGAGGTCGTTGGCATGGCTGGCGGCCGTGAACAGCCCGCGGCGGACGTGGGCGCCGAGCAGGTGGGCGCCCTGCGCGCAGCAGCAGACGACGCCGCCCGCGTAGGACGCGCAGATGGCGGGCGAGGCGGAGGTCGCCTGGCTGCCGTCCGGTGCGGGGTCGTGGATCCAGGCCCGCGCCTCGACCCGGCGCACGCCGTCCACGAACAGCACCGCGGAGGGCGCGGCGACGGTTCGCGACCTGGCCCCGGGGACTGCTCTGGGCCGCCACGACGCCGCCGGGACCTCGATGTTCAGCTCGACGCGGGCGCTGGAGTCGGCGAGATCGTCCCCGACCACGCTGGTGCCGTAGCTCGGGTCCCACGCGTCGACGCTGAACCGCATGCCGCCGCGCGCCGGGAACGACGTCCTGCCCGCGGCGGCCGGGCTCGCTGTGGTGGTCACGCGTTCTCCCGGGTGACGGTCGAGGTGCGCTGGTCGCGGCTGACCGCGAAGCGGACGGGAACCCGTTCGGCCAGCGCGCGGACGTGGGTGACGATGCCGACCATCCGGCCGCCGCCGGCTGCGGCGGTTTCCTCGCTGGCGGCAGTCCCGCTGGCGGCAGTCCCGCTGGCCAGGTTCTCCAACGTCGTCGCGACGATGTCGAGCGTCGCGTCGTCGAGCGTGCCGAAGCCCTCGTCCAGGAAGATCGAGTCGAGCCGGACAGCACCGTCCGCCGCCATCGTCGTGAGCTGCGCGGACAGCGCCAGCGCCAGCGCCAGGCTCGCCTGGAACGTCTCCCCGCCGGACAGGGTGCGCACCGGGCGGCGGGAGTCGGCGTCGGCGTGGTCGACGACGATGAACTCACCGCTCTCGTGGGTCAGCTCGAACTGCCCGCCCGACAGCTCGGTCAGCGTCACCGACGCGTCGGCGACCAGCGTGTCGAGCGCCGCGGCGACGAGCCAGCGCTGGAACCCGTTCGAGCGCAGCAGCGTCCCGAGCTGGTGGGCGACCTGCTGGTGTTCCTTCGCCCGGGCCAGCTCCGCCTGGACGCCCGCCGCCTCGGCCCGGCGTTCGGCGATCCGGTCGGCCAGCGCCCGCGCTCGTTCCAGCGTCGTCGCGACCGCCCGCGCCGCGCCGTCGGTGACGGCCGTAAGGTCCGCCGGCGGCGTCATGCCGTGCGCCGTGAGCAGGCCGGCGAGCTCGCGTGCGGCCGTTTCCCAGGCGTTCCCCGCATCAGCCACCGCTTCGCCGAGGGCGGGCAGCCGCCCCGCCCGCGTTTCGGCCTCGGCCGATGCCCAGCCTGTCAGCGTCTCCCAGTCCGCACGCAGGTCGTGGCCGGCGAGTACCGGCGCGCCGAGCGCGACGACCGTGTCCCGCGCCCGGGCGAGCACCGTCTGGGCGGCGCGCAACGCGTCCCGGGCGGCGCGCTGCGCGGCGTCGGCGGCGTCGGCGTCAGCTCGGGCGGTGCGCAGCCGCTGGTCGGCGGCGCGCGCGACCTGGGCGAGCCGGTCGAGCTCGGCGAGCGCCGCCGTCACCTCGTCGGGCGGCGGGGCGGCCGCGAGCAGCGTGCGCAGCTGGGCGATCCTGGTGTCCAGCGTCTCCAGCCGGCCCGCGGCGGTGCGTTCGTCGTGCAGCGCGGCGACGTGGTCATGCTCGGCCCGCTCCGCCGCGGCCGTGGCCTGGGTGAGGGCCGCCTCGGCGCCGGTCAGCGCCTCCCGGGCGGCGGCGTCAGTGGCTGCGGCGGCGCCGAGCCGGGTGGACCGCTCGGCCGCCAGCTCTCCAGCCCAGCCGACCAGCCGGGCCCAGCTGGCGGCAAGGTCGACACCCAGCCCGGTCGTGACGCCGGTCGCCGCCAGGCGGCGGTGACCTGACAGGCCGACGGCCGTGCCGCCGTGACCGCCGTTCCCGCGGATGTCGTCCGAGTAGTCGCCGTTCGTGTGGCCGTCAGCCGGGTGGTCGGCTGCGTCGTCGTCGGCGCGATCGTCGACGAAGGCGGGGGCGCCCAGCGCCACCAGCGGGTCGCGGATCTCGGCGAGGTGGGCCCGTGCCCGGGAGCCGGCCGCCGCGAGCGCGGCGGCGGCGCGGTCCGCCGCCTGGGCGTCTCGGCGTGCGGCGACCAGTTCGCGTGCGGCCTTGGCCGCGGCCTGCTCCCGCGCGGTCAGCTCGGCGAGCCGCACGGCGACGCCGGCCTCGTCCGGCGCGCCGGCCAGCGCCCGGCGGGCCTCGTCCTCGCGCTCGGCCAGCCGGCGCAGGTCGAGCCGGGCCCGGTACTCCGCCTGCCCTGCCTCGGTGGAGTCCCGCTCCCGGGCGGCCAGGTCTTGCGCCGCCGCGTCGAGGGCGGCCCTGGCCGCGGCCAGGGCCGTCGCCGGGTGGCCGGTGGCCGGCACGGTGACGACGGCCTGCTCGCAGACGGGGCACGGCTCGCCCGCGACGAGATGCGGGCGCAGCGCCGCCGCCAGGTCCGCCGTCCGTGCGTGCTCCGCGGCGGCGGCCGCGTCGTCGCGGCGGCGCCGGGCGGCCTCGACCGCGGCGACGGCCGCCGCCAGCGCCGTGCGCGCGGACGCGTGCGCGCCCTCGGCGGCGGCCTTCGCCGGCGCGAGCTGGGCGAGTTCGGCATGCCCGTCGCGGGCCCGTTCCAGCATCGATCGGGTGGGTGCTGACGCCACGGCCGCCCGTGCCTGAGTGTCGGCCCGCTCCGCGTCGTCCCGCCGCCTGGCGGCCGCGCTCGACACCTGCCTGGCGGCTCGCAACCTGCCCGCCAGCTCGACGACCTCGGGTGGGGTGCGGACGGCGGCGAGCCGGTCGCGCTCGTCACGCAGCCGGTTCACCTCCTCGGCCGCTGCCTGGGCGGCGCGGGCCGCCTCGTCGCGGGCGGTGGCGCTGGCCCCGCGCGCGGCCCGGGTCTCGGCGACGGCGACGGCCAGCCCCGCCAGGACAGTCCGCGCGGCGGTGTGGGTGGCCTCGGCGCCTGGCCTGACGGCCAGCTTCTCGGCCAGCTCGCCGTGGTCACGGCGGGCTTGCGCCAGCGGTGCCCGCTCGGGGGCGCCGGCGAGCGCGGCGCGGGCCTCGCTGTCGGAGCGCTCGGCCGCTCGCCGCCGGTGCGCCGCGTCGACGGCGGCCTGCTCGGTGGCCGCCAGCCTGGCCGCCAGCGTGACCACATCGGGCGGCGTGCGGACGGCGGTCAGCAGCTCGTGCTCGGCGCGCACGCGAGCCAGGACGGCTTCGCTCTCGCGGGCCGCGGCGGCCCGGGCGGCGATGTCCGTCAGGGCCGTGTCGACCTGGGCGGACACCGCGACCAGGGCGTCCACCCGCGCGGCGGCGGCCTGCTCGGCCTCCCGGGTCGCATCCTCGTAGCCGGCGAGCTGGTTCGCCAGCGCCTCGGCGGCGTGCTCGCTGGCCTTCGCCTGGTCGTTCGCGGCGGCGCGGATCTCGTCGTAGACGCCGAGGCCGAGCAGGTTGGTGAGGATCTTCTGCCGGTCGGCCGGCTTGGCGTGCAGGAACTCGGCGAAGTCGCCCTGGGGGAGCACGACGCAGGAGCAGAAGTGCTCGAAGCTCAGGCCGAGCAGCGTCTCGACGGTCCTGCTGACCTCGGAGTCCGCCGCGACGACCTCCGTCTGCTCGCCGGGAGCGCCGAGCCCGGTCGGGTCGGCGAGCCTCTCCAACCGGGCGTTTCGGACCGTCACCCCGCCGCTGGCCGCCCGGCGGAGCTCTCTGGCGGCGACGTAGCGGGAGCCGGCGGCGTCGAACACGAGCCGGACGGTTCCGCGCGCCACCGTGGGGGCGAGCGCCAACGACACCGTCCGCCGGTCGTTCCACCGAGGCACCGAGCCGTAGAGGGCGAACGTCATCGCGTCGATGACCGTCGACTTGCCCGACCCGGTAGGCCCGACGAGCGCGAAGTAGTCGGCGTCGGTGAAGTCGACCGTCGCCTCGTCCCGGAACGAGCCGAAACCGGCCATCTCCAGCAGTACCGGCCGCATCAACTCCTCCAATCCACGATCGCCCGCCCGCCACTGGAACCCGGCCGACGTGCCGGCCCCAGCGCCGGCCCAGACGGCGGCCCCAGCGCCGGCCCACGCGCTGGCACGGACGCCCAGACCTGGGCGGACCTGGCGGGCGCCGATCGCCTAACCATCCCTGTCGGCTCCGACAATTTCGTCGTGCAACGCGGCGAAGAGCGCCTCGACACGGTCGTCGGCGATGTTCTCGGCGCCGAGGTACTCGTGAAAGAGGTCCGCCGGGGCGCGCTGCCCGTCCGCCGGCCGGCTCGGCCGCGAGCCGGCCACCGCGGCCGCGAACTCCGGGTCGATGCGCACCTCGAGCGCGTTCGGCAACAGCTCCAGGACCTGCTCGCGCAGCCCGGCGCGCGCCGGCTCGCGCACCCACACCCGCAGCAGCGCGTCCCCGTAGTCGGCCGCCGTGTCGGCCAGCTCCGCCACGGTGCCGCGCACCGTCCGCAGCCGCCGCCCCGCCGTCACCGGGATGTCGACACCCCTGGCCGGGACGCCCGGCGCCGCGTCGACGACGCGGACCACCGGCGTGTAGTCCTGTTCGCCGAAGTCGACCGCGAGCGGCGAGCCGCAGTACTCGACCGGGCAGGGCGCCGGCAGCGTCTGCCGGCGGTGCAGGTGGCCGAGCGCGACGTAGTGCGCGTCCGCGGGGAACGCCGTCGCCGGCACGTAGTAGTCGAAGATCGACTGTGCGAGCCGCTCGCCGCCGCCGAACCGGCCGCCGGTTACCGTGAGGTGCGCGAGCACCAGGTTGACGGCGTCGTCGTCGAAGCCGCGGGCCAGCGCGGCGAGCACGTCGCGCACCGTCTGGTCGTACTTCGCCGCGTTCTCCGCGGGGGTCTGGGTGACCAGCTCGGCGGCGCGCACCGCGAAGCGCTGCGACAGGAACGGCAGCAGGGCGACGCGCACCGGTTCGCCGGTGCCGCGCGCCGTGAAGGCGACGACGCCGCCTTTGTCAGCCCGGCGTGCCGTGCCGGCCATCGTGATCCCCGCGGCGCGCATCAACGGCCGGTACGCCTCGAACGAGCGCGGGTGATCATGGTTGCCGGCGATGACGACGACCTCGGCGCCCGTGCCGCGGAACCCGAGCAGCGTCTGGATCGCCAGCCGCTGGGCCTCCGCCGACGGCGCCGCCGAGTCGTACACGTCGCCCGCGACCAGGACCGCGTCGACCTCGTGGGCGCGGGCGATGCCGACGACCTCGCGCAGCACGGCCTCCTGGTCGTCGAGGCGGCTGCGGCCCTTGAGCGACTTGCCGATGTGCCAGTCGGACGTGTGCAGGAACCTCATCGTGAGCCGTCCTTCGTGGCGCGGCCGGACGCCTGGCATGTCCACCGCGGGCGAACGGAACGGCGGCGACGGCGGTCGGCGGGGGCGGTCGGCGGGGGTTCGGTGATGCCGTTGGTCAGAACGGTGGCGGGTCGTCGTCGGGGTCGGGCAGCAGGCTGAACGGGTCTGGGCGCGCCGGCGCGGGCACCGCCGGTCCGCCGACGCCGGGCGCCGGCCCCGTAACCGTCGGAGCACCGTCGTCGCCGGCCTCGGACGGTCTGGTCGCCCAGGCGGGGAACGGGAACGTGACGGCCAACGGGACGGGGATCTCGGGCTGGGTGACGAACATCGTGCCCGGCTTCGCCAGCGTCGCCCGCGCCCGCTGGCTGGGCGGCAGGAAACCGTACTCCGGCCGGGACGCCTCGGCCGGGTCGAGCCGGCCGACGATCCGGATCGCGCTGTTCGCGATGATCCGCCGCTCCACCTCGCTCGCCGTCTGCTGTGCGCCGACCAGGATGATGCCCAGCGACCGGCCGCGTTCCGCGATGTCGAGCAGCACCTCCTTGATCGGGCTCGTCCCGTCGCGCGGGGCGTACTTGTTCAGCTCGTCGAGCATCGTGAACAGCAGCCCGCCGGGACCGGCCTCCTCCTTGCGCCGCATCTCCGCTGCGAGCACCACGCCGACGACGAACCGCTGCGCCCGCTCCGGCAGGTTGTGCAGGTCGACGACGGTCACCTGGTGGCCGGCCGTGCTGACCTGGCGGTCGCCGGCGTCCGGCAGATCAGCCCGGATCAGCGGCCGCAGCGCCCGCAGCGACGAGCGCAGCCGGCGCACGAACGCGTTCACCGTGCCCGCGCCGGTGGCCGGGCCGGCCCACTGGGCCCGCGCGCCCTCGTCGTTCACCCGGTCGATGACGAAGTCGACGAGCTCGTCGTAGGTCTTGATGACCTGGCCTTCGATCTTGACGGCGCCGTCCGTGCCGAACGGGACCGCGTCGAGGCGCAGCCGGTTGGTGACCTGGTGGACGACCATCGTGTACTGCTGGCGGTCGTCCTCGGCGTCGGCGAAGACGTAGGGGAACAGCTCCTGCGCGCAGAACTCGCGTGGCGTCCACCAGAACGCGCTCACCCCGGACGTCCGCGCCGCCACATGCGGGCGGCCGGTGGTGTCGCCCGGCAGCGGCGGGGCGTAGAAGCCGGCGGAGGCGAACGGTTCGGCCGGCAGCCCGAGGCGGCCGTAGACCTCGCGGACCTCGTCGGTCAGCCGGGTGTTCGGGCGGTCGAGGAACAGCAGGTCCTCGCCCTTCACCGAGAACACCAGGGCCTTCGCGTTCACCGCCGCCCGGCCGAGGACGCCGCAGCGGAAGACCGAGTACAGCAGGAACAGCGCGAAGCTGGTCTTCGTCGCGACGCCGGAGATGCCGCTGATGGAGACGTGCGCGCCGCGGGTGCCGTCCAGGAACTCGAGGTTGACGTAGATCGGCGTGCCGTCGCGGCCGAGGCCGACCGGGACGCGGCGGTCCATCTGGTCGAAGTAGAGCGCGGTCGCCCGCTCGTCGCCGGTGGCGCGCCGGACCAGCTCGCCGGGGCGGGGCGGAACGTAGATCTCCGGTTCCAGGCGGGTCGTCGTCACCTCGGCGATCTCCTGCACCTGGGCGGGCAGCACCCCTTCGGCGATCAGGAACACGTCCGAGTCGAAGCTCGCGCCCTCGTGCCGCGCCTCGACCTGCGTGACCACGCCAGCCGTCATCACCGGGCCAACCCCGGGGACGGTGCGGACGGTGACGACGACGTCGTCCAGCTGCAGGTAGCTGCCCTCGTTCAGCGCGACGTGGAAGAGCAGCGGCGTCGCCTCCTCCGTGCCCATCACCCGCCCGACCGGCGGGCTGACCGGCGCCGCGGCGCCGGCGGCCGGACCGGCCAGCTTGGCGGCCTGGTCGGCCGGTCCGTCCGGACGGGGCAGACGCGTACCGTTCGGCGGCGTGCCGTTCGGCAGCGCGCCACCGCGGCCGCCCGCGTCGGTCACCGTCACCGGGTACGTCACCTCCATCGTCGCGACCTCACCGTCGCACGTCTGCCGTCGCACGTCTGCCGCCAGCTCCCGCCCGTCGGGGCATGTTCCGCCCATCGGGCGACGCGTCCGCTTGTGCACCGGGCGTGAGCACCGGCCGGATCGCGACCGCGCCGGCCCCGCATTATCCGGCCGGACGGGGCCGGGACGTGTTCGCCCGACTTCGGCGTGTCTCGGCCCATCCGCACCTGCACTCCAGCGCCCGACGGGCGGCGGCCAAAGCCCGTCGGGCCGCGAAACGCAGGTCGAGGGCACCATATGCCGCGTTCCGGACGGCTCCGCCTCCTGCCTTGACGTCGAAGCGACTGCCGGCTGGTCGGCGGCGGGCCTACTGCTCTTGCCCCGGGGAGCGCCGCTGTTGAGAGTCCGGCGTCCTGTGTGTGAGCAGCGAGACGCAGTTTCGCGAGGCCAGGCCAGCTCCGAGCGCGAGCGGCCACATTCCGTGACGCGTGCCACCGGGAGCGTGCTGCCGGCGGGAAGTCTGATCAGCGGCGGGCCCCGGCGGCCGGGTGGGTTTCGCGGCGGACGCGGGCGGCGAGCACGTCGGCGTGGCAGGGGCCGTCGAGGGGGCACCAGCAGGCGAGCCGGTGACCGGCGAGCTCGTCGAGGTGCGCCAGGACCCAGGAGCGGGAGACGACACGATGGCCGGCGAGGAGCTCGTCGGGGCCCTCGCCGTCGAGCCAGGCGGTGTACTCGTGGATGGCGACGGCACGGTCGCGGCCGGGGCCGCGATGGTCGAAGGGATTCCCCCAGGAGGTCGTGCGGTCGACCTTGACCGCGCCCGCGGGCATGCGCCAGCCCGCCGCACGGGAGAGCCTGATGCGCGCCGGCGTGCCGTCTGCTCGTGGTTGACCGGTCATGGTGGTCTCCTACCCGGCCCTGAGCACCTGGCCCGCCGCTGGACAACCGCTCGGGTCTGGGGGACGTCAGACCCACCATGACGCGTCGACGCCGCGCGGTCGCCTGGGGTGTGCCGGTGTGCCTGTTCGTAGCGCTCGCCGCCTGCAGCGGTGGGGCGCCTGCCAAGCCGCCAGTTCCCAGCCGCACCACCGGACCCGGGCCCGCGGCGGCGACGCGGGCGGCCACCGGGGCGAGTGAGGCGGCGAGCCTGAGCTCGGCGCTCGGCAGGTCGGTGTTCAGCCCCTCCGCGGCGCCGACGGATCGTCCGACCGCCGTGCCAGCCACGTCGGCCGGACCACCACCGCCGACGCCGTGGCCGCGGCCGGGCACCATCGGGCCGCCTCCGCCGACGCCCGGGACCGGGCTGCCGGCGGGGGTGTTCGGGAAGGACTGGGAGCGGATCCCGACCAGCCGCAAGATCGTCGCCCTGACCTTCGACGCGGGCGCCAACGCGGACGGCGTCGCCCCGATCCTCGCGACGCTGGCGCGGGAGCACGTCGCGGGGACGTTCTTCCTCACCGGCCAGTTCGCGGACAGCTACCCGTCGAAGGTGCGGGACATCGCGGCGTCCGGCGGGCGGATGGGCAACCACTCGTCGACCCACCCGTACTTCACCAGGCTCGACGACGCCGCGCTGCGCGGCGAGGTGCTGGGCGCCGAGCGCGACATCCTGTCGGCCGGCGGCAAGGACCCACGGCCCTTCTTCCGGTTCCCGTTCGGCGACCGGAACGCGCACGACATCGCCGCGGTGAACGCGCTCGGCTACGTGACCGTCCGGTGGACGGTCGACACCCTCGGCTGGCAGGGCACGTCCGGCGGCCGCAGCGCCGCGTCCGTCCAGTCCCGAGTCCTGGATGCCCTGGTGCCCGGCGAGATCGTGCTCATGCACCTGGGCTCGCACCCGCAGGACCACTCGACGCTCGACGCCGACGCGCTGCCCGCCCTCATCGGGGCCCTGCGCGACCGCGGCTACGGCTTCGTCACGCTCGACGCCCTCCTGGGATGAGCGGCCGGCCCAGCCCGCGCCGGCTAGGTCCGTTCGGGGCGGTCCGCGTCGTCGCCGCCGTTGACGGGTGGACCTGCCTGGAAGAATGGACAGTGACGAAGGAAGGATGGTTTGCGTGAGCAACCACGAGGTGCAGCCGCTGCTGGGTCAGGTCGCCGACGCCGTGTCCGGTGCGATCGGCCGAGCGCGCCCCGAGCTCGGGGGAGCGGACCCCGTGGTGCGCCGGTCGGAGCATGCTGACTTCCAGGCCAACGCGGCGCTGGCGCTCGCCAAACGGGCGCGGGTCCGGCCCGCCGACCTCGCCGCCGAGCTGGTCGCAGCCCTCGCCGACGGGCCGATCGCCGCGGTCGAGGTGTCCGGCCCCGGCTTCCTGAACATCAGGATTCCCGACGCCGCCGTCTGGGGACAGGTGGCGGCGCGGCTGGGGAGCTCCCGCCTGGGTGTTGGCCTGCCGGGGGACGGGCAGCGCACCGTGATCGACTACTCCGGGCCGAACATCGCCAAGGAGATGCACGTCGGGCACCTGCGGACGACGATCATCGGGGACAGCCTTGCCCGGGTGCTGGGCTTCCTGGGCGCGGAGGTGACCCGGCAGAACCATCTCGGCGACTGGGGCACCCAGTTCGGGATGCTGATCCAGTATCTCGACGAGCATTCCGCGGCCGCCTGGCATCAGGACGAGCTTTCCGCCGACACCTCGGCCGTGTCGGCGCTGGACGAGCTGTACAAGGCCGCGCGCCGGGAGTTCGACGCCGACCCGGCCTTCGCCGACCGGTCCCGGCAGCGGGTCGTCGACCTCCAGTCCGGCGACCCCGCCACGCTGGCGAAATGGAAGGAGATCGTCGCCGAGTCCGAGAAGGCCTTCCGGGTCATCTACGACCGCCTTGGGGTGTTGCTGCGCCCTGACGACTCGGTCGGCGAGTCGTTCTACAACCCCATGCTGGCGGGGACCATCGACGAGCTGGTCAGTGCCGGCCTCGCGGTGGAGAGCGACGGCGCCCTGGTGATCTTCTCGGCGGAGGTCACCGGCCCCGACGGCAGCCCGGTGCCGCTGATGGTCCGCAAGAGCGACGGCGGTTACGGCTACGACACCACGGATCTCGCGACGATCCGCTACCGCATTCACGACCTCAAGGCGACCCGGCTGCTGTACGTCACCGACTCCCGGCAGGCGCTGCACTTCAAGATGATTTTCGAGGCGGCCCGCCGGATGGGCTGGCTCACCGACGCCGTCGAAGCGGAGCATGTGCCGTTCGGCACCGTCCTCGGCAAGGATGGCAAGCCGTTCAAGACCAGGGCGGGCGGCACCGTCCGGCTGATGGACCTGCTCGACGAGGCGGTCTGGCGGGGCCGGGCCGTCGTCGCGGAGAAGAACCCGGAGCTGGCGGACGCGGATCTCGACCAGATCGCCGAGCTGGCCGGGATCGGGGCGGTCAAGTACGCCGACCTGTCGACGTCCCGGCTCAAGGACTACGTCTTCGACCCCGACCGCATGGTCTCGTTCACCGGGAACACCGGCGTCTACCTGCAGTACGCCCACACCCGGATCCGCTCGATCCTGCGGCGGGCGGGTGACGCCGAGGTGGCCGTCGACACCAGCCTGGCCCTGGAGCCGGCGGAACGGGCCCTGGCTCTCCAGCTCGACGGTTACAGCGCCACCCTGACCGAGGTCGGCACGACACTCGAGCCACACCGACTGGCTGGCTATCTCTACGAGCTCGCCCGGGATTTCACGACTTTCTACGAGTCCTGTCGTGTCCTCGACGCCGAAGAGCCCCTCCGCTCCAACCGCCTGGCCATCTGCCAGCTCACCGCTCGCACGCTCAACCACGGTCTTTCTCTCCTCGGCATCACGGCGCCCGAACGCATGTGACCCCGGATATGGCAGGGTCATTACCGAAGGCTGCGTGGTCGTGAACGTGATTCGCGGCCGCCCGTGGCCGACGACATGATCATGCCGAGACCAAAGGGCGATACTACAGCCGGGGCACGCCGATAGCATCGCGACATGACTCCCGCCGACCTGGCCGACGTGATCGTGTCGGCCGTCCGTGACGCGGTCGCGGACGGGGCGATCGACGTCGCAGTCCCCACGACGGTCCCGGTGGAGCGCCCAAAGAACCCGGCGCATGGTGACTACGCCTCGCCTGTGGCGCTCCAGCTCGCCAAGGCGGCACGGCGCCCGCCGCGTGCGGTCGCGGAGCTGCTGGCCGAGCGGCTGCGCAAAGACCCGGGAGTCGCCGATGTCGACGTCGCCGGCCCCGGTTTCCTCAACGTGAGACTGGCCTCGGAGGCGCTCGGCGAGCTGGCCCGGACGGTCGTGCGGGCCGGCGACGCGTATGGCCGGGCCGGGCGGCGCCGGGGCGTGCGGGTCAACATCGAGTTCGTGTCCGCGAACCCGACCGGCCCGGTCACGCTCGCCTCCACCCGGTGGGCGGCGGTCGGGGACGCGCTCGCCCGGCTTCTGGACGCGGCCGGCTTCGACGTCGGCACCGAGTACTACGTCAATGATTCCGGGGTGCAGACCCAGCGGTTCGGCGCCTCGGTTCTCGCGGCGGCGAAGGACGAGCCGGCGCCGCCGGACGGTTACCAGGGCGCCTACGTCGCCGAGATCGCCGCTCGGGTCCTGGCCGACAACCCTGGCCTGCTCGCGGGCGACGCCGCCGAGGCGCTCGCCGTGTGCACGCGCGCCGGGCTCACGCTGATGCTCGAGGAGATCAGGTCGACGCTCGCGGGCTTCGGCGTGCGTTTCGACGTCTGGAAGTCCGAGCGAAGCCTGCACGAGGCTGGCGAGCTTGACGCCGCCGTCACGGATCTGCGTTCGCATGGCCATGTCTATGACGCCGAGGGTGCGGTGTGGCTGCGGACCACCGACTTCGGCGACGACAAGGACCGGCCGCTGGTGAAGTCGGACGGCGAGCCGACCTATTTCTGCGCCGACGCGGCCTATTACCGGGACAAAAGGCGTCGAGGTTTTGACCGGCTCGTATACCTGCTGGGAGCCGACCACCACGGTTATGTCGGCCGACTGAAGGCGCTCGCGGCCTGCTATGAGGACAACCCGGACGAGACTCTCGACGTGCTCATCGGCCAGCTGGTGACGCTGTCGCGCGCTGGCCAGCCGGTCAAGATGTCCAAGCGGGCCGGGAACTTCCTGACGCTTGCGGACCTCGTTGACGTCGTCGGGGCCGACGCGGCGCGGTACTCGCTGGTCCGGTCATCGATGGACTCGTCCCTCGACCTCGACCTCGACCTGATCGCCAGGCAGACGAACGACAATCCGGTCTTCTATGTGCAGTACGCCCACGCCCGGATCTGCTCATTGCTGCGCAACGCCGCCGCTCTCGGGATCGCCTCGGTCGGCGGGTCGGGCGAGCTCCTCGACGGGGTCGACGTGGCGCTGCTCGAGCATCCGCGGGAGGGGGACCTGCTGCGGGCGTTGGGGGAGTTCCCGGGTGTGGTCACGTCGGCGGCCACGCTGCGCGCGCCGCACCGGCTGGCCCGCTATCTGGAGGAGCTGGCCGGGGTCTACCACCGGTTCTACGACGCCTGCCGGGTGCTCCCGCAGGGCGACGAGGAGCCGACCCCGCTGGCCGGCGCCCGGTTGTTGCTGGTCGAGGCGACAAAGGTAGTCCTTGCGAACGGGCTGGGGCTGCTCGGTGTCTCCGCCCCCGAACGAATGTAAGTGTGAGCCCGACGTCGCGACGGGTCGTGAATGTGACCAGTCTCCAGACACCGCCAGTTCAACTGGGGCACTCACCGAACGCGAACGCGAGGTGCTGGAGATGGTCGACAGAGCGAGGGCTTCGAGTCCGCGCACCGCCGCTCGGCGTCGTCCCGACCCGGCGAGCAGCAGTGCGGCGAGCAGCCACGGCTTGTGCCGGTCACCGACCGAACTGACCGCCGCCGGCAGTCGCTGCCCGCTGTGGGCGACAACCGTTCGCAGGCCGCGGTAGTCCAACCTGGCCAGACCCCGTCCCGGCGTCAGGCCCGACGGCGGCGGGGATTGCCCGGTCATCCTTCGGCGCCGGTGACGTCGTGCCCGGTCCCGACGGGTTTCGATTCCGGTGAGCCGCGTTGGCGTAGGTAGATGGACAGGGCTGCCATCGAGGCGACCGCGAGGAACTCCGACTGCCAGTTCTGCAGGGTCCGGTTCCAGAAGTCGGCGGAGGTGACGTAGCCGATCCAGCTGACGGTGTCGGCGTGCTGGGTGAGCTGGTCGGCGTTGTAGGCGGCCCGGCCTGCGATCGACTGGGCCAGCCACGACAGGAAGAAGACCGTGCCCATCGTCAGTCCCAGCGAGCGCGAGTACAGCATGGCGCGTATCCCGCCGGCGCGGACGGGGGCCGGCGAGCTGTCGGTAGCGTGTGCGCCGACGTGCTGCTGTTCGTCGGACTCGGTGCCCCGCTCGTCGAGCTGCTTCGATTCGTTGGAGCCGCGCTGTACCAGCCACACCGTGACGAAGATGTAGAGGAAGAACTGCAGGTATTCGGACTGCCAGTTCTCGGCCACGTCGACCGCGAACGCCGACGATGTCAGGTAGTGGGCGAGCGACACCGTCGGTGCGCCGTCGGCCTGCTGCCGGTTGTTGAAGTCGGTGTGTCCCGTCAGTGCCTGGCCGGTCAGCGCGAGCAGGAACAGCAGACCGAAGAACAGGGTCAGCCCATTGTCCCGGGCGAACGTCCGCGTCCTGGTCATCGGTGCATCAACCCCAGCACGGAGAAGTAGACGACCCCTGCCAGCAGCACGACCAGCGTCGCGGTGAACACCGTACGCACCCGTCATCCCTCCACCGTGCAGTCGTAGGTGTCGGGCGCCGGCTCGCAGCCCGCCGCGCTGACCTGCCAGCCCGCCGGGAACCGGGCCAGGAACACCACGTCCGCGTCGAAGACGACCCGTGCCTGGGTTCCCCACACCTCGACCGAGGCCGGTGTACCGCCGTGCAGACCCAGCTCCGGCAGCGCCTGGGGACGGCCCGAAGGCCTACAGCTCTCCCCACGGCCGACCGCCCGCTACTTCCGCCAGATCGGCGCCGCCGGCTAGTCGCTGGTTGGTCAGGTTGGGGCGGCCAGCGGGTGAGAGTGACCTACGTGGTCAAGCAGCGCTGCCAGTTCCGGTGGGGGTGGGGCGGTCGACCAGCGGTGCCAGTACAGCTGCAGGCGCGCTCGCGCGGCACAGCCTGTGGCCGAGTACTCCGTGGTAAGGAGGTCGGTTGAGCCGCGCTCCTGTGCGGGACGTCACAGCGCTTGGTGGTGATCGCCGGCGGTGCCGTCAGGCTCGGCCCGGGTGGGCGCTGCCTAGGGCCGGCTGAACGGGCGCGGCACTGCGAGGCGGTGTCGCTGATGCGGTGCGCGCACGCGGCCGTGCGCCTGGGATCTACGCTGGGACGAGTGGACCGCGGTCCACCGACGTCGTGGACGTCCGGCGATCAAACCTGGCCGGGAGGCGATGGTGACGACGGCCCTGCCGGAGGACAGCTGGCTGCATGACCTGCGCCCGCAGCCCGCGCGCGTGACGGCCGCCGAATACGAGGCGCTGTCGGAGGACCTCGCCCGGGCAATCGAGATCGTCGACGGCTACGTCGTGTTCTGCGAGGCCCCCACCCCGGACCACCAGACCGCCGGCCGGCGGCTGGCCAACCTCCTGGAGCGACACGCCCGAGACGCGGTGAAGTCAGGCCGGTTCGGCTGCCTGACGGTCAACAACGACGTGGACCTGCGGCTCCGCGACATCCCACTGCTCAACCGCCGGCCCGAGGTCATCCTCTACCGCTGCCTCGACCGCGACCGCGGCGAACGGCTCCGCGCCGAGCACGCCCTGCTCGTCATCGAGATCGTCTCGCCCGGCTCGGAGACTCAGGACACCACCGACAAGCTCGGCGAGTACGCCCGCGCGGGTATCCCGCACTACTGGATCACCAGGCTCGACAACGACGGCGTCACCAGCATCGAACGCTACGCCCTCGACCGCGCCAGCATGCTCTACAAACACCTCGGCACCTTCATGAAGGACGAGGCCAGCGGCCCTCCCGAGATCACCAACCCCATCCCGATCACCATCACCTGGGACGACCTGGCCTTCTGACCTACATCAGCTCAAGGTGGTAACAACTCGGGCATCGATGTAGACATGCGCTAAAGGTTGTCATTAGGGTCGAAACAGCTGGGGGCTCGACCCGCGTGACCTCGCGGTCGCGTAGAAACGACAACGGAGAGTTCATGCCCCTGTCCGCCCCCAGCGGCACGTTCGCGCGACCACGCCATGCCACAGCTCGACCATCGCAGCCCCCGCGTCCCCGGCGGCCCGCCGCGGTCCTGCTCGGAATTGGCATGACGCTCTGCGTGGCCACGGCGTGTAACCCGATCAAGGCGCCCGCATCCGCGGCTGGCCCTTCGCCGACGCCGACGGTTTCGGCGGTAACCACGCAGCCCGTTACCACCCCATCGGCCTCCTCATCGGCCTCATCGGCTGCCAGTAGCACCCCGGGCGAGGCGTCGCCCACCGGTGGCGGCGGCTCGACCAAGACCTTCATGGGCAGCAGCACGGTGCTGGTCGGCGGCTCGATGTCCGACGCCTCGATGTCCGCCGCTCCGTTCGACCTGCAGTACAGCTACGTGCACAGCCGGCCCGCACCTACGCCGGCCGCGTACACGGCGGCGCGCTGCGATCCGGCATGGTCGAACTGGTGGGGGTGCTGGACCGGCCCCACCACCGCACCCGGTACTCAGATCACCGTGCGCGAGAACTCCGTAGCCAAGGCGACCTACCAGGGCAAGGCGCACCCGCAGAGGATGGTCTGGGACTGGTACTCCTTGATCGACGTCGCAGGTATGGCCGGCCTGAGTGAAGGCCCGGACGAGGTCAAGGTCATCAACAACGCCGACCTGCTCGGCAAGTACCTGAACGACTACCGGTTCTTCCTGCAGAAGATCGGCACGTCGCAGGACCTGATCGACCTTGAGCCGGACTTCTGGGGCTTCGCCCGATCGCTGGGCAATCTGCACCAGGTTCCGGCGCAGGTGAGGTCGGCGAACCCGACCGATTGCGGCTCCCAGGAGAACAGCGCCTCCGGCCTGGCCCAGTGCATGATCGCGATGACCCGCAAGTACGCGCCGAACGCCGGCGTGGGCCTGCACATGTCCTGCTTCGACTGGCAGAGCAACATCAAGAAGTGCCAGAGCGACTACGTCGACCTCGGCGCCAACGCCGGCGACTTCCTGGTCACCGACATCTCCGACCGGGACGCGGGCTGGTACGCCCAGCCGGCGCACGGGGGCAAGGACACCTTCTGGACCGACCAGAAGGCCGCCACCGCCCTGAGCTTCTACAAGACGATGGCCGAGACGGTCGGCAAGCCGGTGGTGCTGTGGCAGATCCCGGTGGGAAACATGACGCAGAACAACACGCCCAGCCACTACCAGGACGACAAGGTGGACTGGCTGTTCTCGCACATGACCCAGGTGGCCGATGCCCATGTCGCAGCCCTGCTGTTCGGCGCGGGATGGTCCGAACAGACCACGCCCGAGACCGACGGCGGCAACCTGATCAACAAGACGATCGCCTACCGCAACTCCGGAGGCGTCGCCCTCAAGTAGCCAGCGCTAGGTAGGCGCTCACCTGCGGCCGGACCCGGCCCCCAACCCCTGTCGGGGCCGGGTTCGGCCGCGTTCGTCTCGACCCCGACCGTGTGGGGTCTCACAACCCCGATCCGCCCGGTGACCTGCTGGTTTGCCAGCGGAAGTCACCAGGTGGTGGGCGATTTCCTTAGACAGAGATCGCGTCGGGCCGGTTTTCGGCAACCAGGGGCTCGAGGTCGTCGCGGGCGCGTTGGAGCATGGCCAGCGCCGTGTCCGGGTCTCCGACGGCCACGAAGTCCTGGGCGCGCTTGGTGACCCCGAGGGCCACGCACAGCGGGTCGGCGGACTGGGACGCGATCACGTCGTATTGGTCGGCCAGGACGAGCGCGAGGTCGAAGTAGCCGAGGCCCCGGGTGAATCCGCGGCCGGCGCCGAGGGCCTCGGCCCACAGACGCATCACCTGCTCGCGCCGGTGGCCTTCGTACACGTGGGAGGCCAGCCGGAGGTCCGCCAGAACTTTCGGCAACTGGCCGCCGACGGCAGCGAGGTCGCCGGCCTCGGCCCGGCCCGACAGTTCGGCAACGGCGATCCGGAGTTCGGCCCGGTGGGTGCGCCACTGCCGATCACCTGCGCGGCGCGGCCACCGATGAGGAGAAACCGCCCGGCAGTCCAGCACAAGGTCACGGCCGACGTCGCCGGCTGGACCTGTGAGCTGATCGTCTGGGAGCTGGTCGTCCCGGTCGAGATGCTCCCGGCAGCCGGGGCCGTTCTTCCGGCAGCGTCGCCGGCCGGGGATAGCGATGGCATCGGTCCAGGCGGCGACCGTGGGGGAGTGCTGGCCCTGGGTACGGCCCAACGGGGCGATGGCTGCCGCGATGCGTGCGCGGACTGCCCACAGATGTGGGTAAACCGTGGTCAAGATCCAGACCGGCAACTTGGCCGCCGCTAGAATCGCGCTTATGACCTGGGCTTTCGTGGGTGCAGCTTCCCAGTCTCCATGACGTCGCCAGCTTCGTCGCCGGTGTCCATGGCTCAAGGATGCGCCCCGGGGCGCGCCGACGTGCGAAGGACCCGGCCGTCGGCCCGCGCGGCTGACCGGACTAGGGGCGGGACTCGAGGACGGACGCCAGGCGGCGGATGTCGTCGGCGAGCAGGCTGGCGAGTGCCGGTGGGTCGGCCAGGCGGGTCGCGGGGAGGGCCAGCGCGACGGCGGCGACCAGGCGGCCCGCGCCGTCGCGGATCGGGACGGCACAGCATCCGAAGCCGGGGACCAGCACGCCGACCTGCATCGCGTACGGCGCCGGCTCCGTGTTCGCGGGGCGGTGACGTTCGGCCAGGACGAGCCGGCCGACCGCTGAGGCCTTCAGGTCGCTCGTGATGCGGTCGGGATCGCTGAGCGGGAAGTCCTCGTCGACGTCGAGGAAGCCCACGTTCCCGCCGCGCAGGTCCGCCAGGTGCACGCCGCCGCGGATGCGGGCCCGCATCGCCGTCAGGACGGCCCCGATCTCACGTTCGGTCTCCTGGCGCACCGACAGGCCGGCGAGCAGCGCGACCTTTCGGCCGAGCGCGAAGCCGCTGAGATCGGGGAGCCGGACGAGGTATTCGTCCTGGACCAGGAGGTTCAGCAGGCGATAGGCGGTCGCGCGGGGCAGCCCGAGGCTGGCCGAGATCTGCCGCGCGGTCACTCCTGGCCCGGCCCGGGCTACCTCCTCCAGCACCGACAAGGCCGACAGCACCGCGCCCGGCTGCCGGCCGGTGAGGTCCGCGCGTCGCTGCGTCACACCCGTCCCGCGCCCTCGAGCGTGTCGGCGCCGAGCAGGTCGGCGGCCGTCGTCTCGTCGAACAGGCCCATCCCGGCGAGCCGCGAGCGCCGAGTGAGCCGCAACCACAGGTACAGCCCCAGCCCGATGCCGGCCAGGGCCAGCACCAGCCACAGCGCGAGCGTCTGCGTGCGCGCGACGACGGTCAGGTAGACGCCGACGACCACCGCCAGGACCGCGGCGGCGACACTCGCCACGACGCCGACCCGCGGCGTGAGCTCGCCGATCCGCCGCAGGAAGGCGGGCGCCGCCGCGCACACCAGCGTGTACGCCGTCAGGTAGCCCACCGCCGACACCACCAGCAGCGCCGACATCGTGTGCCAGGGCGTCCAGCCGATCCCGAGCAGCACCAGCGGCACCGCCACCGTCACTGGGATGACGGCGGCCAGCGCCACCAGCGGCGTCCCGCGCAGCGGGTCGGCCCAGCCGACCGCGGCCGGCAGCACCCCCTCGCGGCCGAGAGTGAACAGCACCCGGGACAGCGCCGTCAGCGACGCGATCGCGCAGGCGACCAGCGACGTCGCCTGCCCGAACTCGACCAGCCGCCCCATCCAGGGCACGCCACTGTGCCCGGCCAGCTGCGTCATGGCGAGGTCGTTGTCGGCGAGCGGCAGCCCGAAGGTCTCGGTGCCGACCTGTTGGATGTACATGCTGGCGAGGTAGGCGAATCCGACGGCGAGGACGGTCCAGCGCATCGTACGAGGGATCGCGAAGAAGGGCCGGCGGGTCTCCCGGCCGAGGGCCGCGGCGCTCTCGAAGCCGACGAACGCCGCCATCGCGACGGCGGTGCCGGCCGCCAGATGCCCGGGGCTCGGCACGCCGGCCGTGACCGGGCGAGTGAGTGCGGCCGCGTCAGCGTGGCTGAGCACGATCCCCAGCAGCGTCAGCATCAGCGCGACGGCGACCAGCTCGACCACCAGCGTCACCCGGGCCGAGAGTCGGATGCCGCGTCTGAGCACGACGAAGCAGACGGCGCCGAACAACGCGACGCCGGCCGCCGCGCCCCACCCGCCCGAGTGGACGCCGGCGGTACTGACCAGGTTCTGCGCGTACATGCCCGCGCCGACGAGGCCGAACATGGCGACGAAGCCGTAGCCGACGACGAGCGCGAAGGCGGCCGCGAAGCCCGCGTGCGGGCCGAGCCCCTTCGTCGTGAACGTGTACAGCGAGCCGGGAGCCCGCATTCGCTGGGTGAACTGCTTGATGGCGGCGGAGACGCCGCCTACGAGCAGCCAGGCGAGCAGCAGACACAGCAGCAGCGACCCGCCGGTCTGGCCGACGACCAGCGCGGGTGTCGACGCCGCCGCCGCCGTCGGGGCGATCGCGCCGACCGACTGAGCCAGAACGTCGACGAAGCCGATGGCGCGCCATTTCAGGCCGGCCATCGGCGAGGTCGCCGGAACCGCGTCGACGGCGGGGGGAGCGTCGATCGCGCGGTTCAGGGCTCGCATCGCCTGTCCCCTCGGTCCGGTCGTGCGGGCGGCCGCAGCCGACGGCTGCGGCACGTGCGAGGGTAGGGCGACCGCGGTTGCGTAGCCGTTACGCCTCCGTTGCTGGTTGAGGGTTCCTGAACGGGACGCGCCATGGCAGACGGTCCCGTTCGGCGGCTCCAGATCTTTGCGCCGACGAAGCGTGTGCGGAACGACTCCGTTCGACGCTGAGTGGACTCATCGCCCCCTTCCTGGACGCGGAGTCCACATGGCCATCGCAGATCCACTCGCCGCGACCACCGCCGCCCCACCCACCGGCAAGAGGCTCAGCGGCCGGCTGGGCGCCGGCGCGATCGTGTTCATGGTCGTCGCCGCGGCCGCGCCGCTGACCGTCGTCGGCGGCGGCTTCCCGCTCGCCGCGCTGCTCGGCAACGGCGCTGGCGCGCCAAGCATGTTCGTCGTCGGCGGCGTCATCCTGCTGTTCTTCTCGGTCGGCCTGTCGACGATGAGCCGTTACGTCGCCAAGCCGGGCGCCTTCTTCACCTACGTCGGCTACGGCCTCGGCCGGCCCGCCGGGCTCGCGGCGGCCTGGCTCGCGATGCTGACATACACGGCCGTCCAGCTGGCGGTCTACGGCTACCTGGGCCTGACGCTCGGCACCTGGATGGACGACCACGTCGGCCTGAACCTGCCCTGGTGGGCGTGGGCGCTCGTCCTCGTCGCGCTGGTGGGCGTACTCGGCTACCGGCACCTCGAGCTGTCCGCCCGAGTGCTGGGAGTGCTGCTGGTCTGCGAGGTCGGGATCGTCCTGGTGCTCTCGTTCGTGGTCCTCGGCCAGGGCGGCGCGGACGGCCTGTCGGTCGACTCGTTCCGCCCGTCCACGGTCACCGCCGGCTCGCCGGCGCTGGCGCTGATGTTCTGCATGGCCGGGTTCATCGGCTTCGAGTCCACGGCGATCTTTCGGGACGAGGCGCGGGACCCGGAGAAGACGATCCCGCGGGCGACGTACGCCGCGGTCGTACTGATCGCCGTGTTCTACACGTTCGCGGCCTACTCGCTCGTCCAGGCCTGGGGCAACGGCTTCGACAAGGAGATCGCCGACGACTCCGCCGGCTTCGTCATCACGACGGCCGACAAGTACCTGGGCCGGCCCGGCGCCGAGATCGTCAACGTGCTCCTCCTGACCAGCCTGTTCGCGTGCGTGCTCTCGTTCCACAACGTCATCACGCGCTACCAGCACGCGATGTCGAACGCGCGCCTGCTGCCGCGCCGGCTCGGCGAGGTGCACGAGAAGCACGCGTCGCCGCACCGGTCGTCGCTGCTGCAGACGGCGACCGTGCTGGTGTGCGTCGGCGCGTTCGCGCTGCTCCGGCTTGACCCGTTCCTCAAGGTCTTCACCTGGTTCAGCGGCGTCGCGACGTTCGCGATCGTGGTCCTGATGGCGCTCACCTGCCTGGCGGTGATCACCTACTTCGCCCGCAACCGGATCCCGGGCGGCATCTGGAAGACGTGGATCGCGCCGGCCGTCGGCCTCGTCGGGCTCGGCTGGGTCACCTGGATCCTGTTCGACAACTTCCCGCTGCTCATGGGCGACGTCGACGCGAGCGGAGCGCCCCGCTTCGGCACGCTGACGATCGCGTTCCTGCTGGTGATGGCGGCCTTCCCGGTCTTCGGGGTGGTCCAGGCCCTCGTCCTGCGGCGCACCCGGCCGGCCGCCTACCAGCACGTCATCGAGACCATCTCCGAGTAGAGGACGCCATGACCATCCAGATCACCGCCCCCGTCACCGGCACCCCTCTGTCAAGCCTCACCGCCGCGGAGATCAGCCTCACCAGCCAGCTGCTGCACGAGTCCGGGCACGTCACGGACACGACCCGGTTCGCCTACGTCGGGCTGCTGGAGCCGCACAAGACCGAGGTCCTGGCCGCGCTGGCCGGGACGGGACCAGTCCCCGACCGGTGCGCCCGGGCACTCCTGCTCGACACTGCGACCGGTGCCTCCCAGGACGCGACCGTCAACCTCACCACCGGCACCGTCGCCGCGACGCCGGTCCACCCGTCGAAGGGCCAGC